>Ga0114918_10002396_pt1 | contig 16807 bp, 19 predicted proteins | sample LantaG_FD_87015 | JGI IMG/M metagenome (GOLD analysis project Ga0114918, IMG submission 87015) | Deep subsurface microbial communities from Baltic Sea to uncover new lineages of life (NeLLi) - Landsort_02402 metaG | ecosystem: Environmental > Aquatic > Marine > Oceanic > Sediment | place... | reverse complement strand
GCGTCTGATCTCATGAGCGCATTCGTGCAACTCACCACAATAATTCTTATAGTTGTTGTATGACGGTTTAACGTTGTCCTTGCAGAACTTGTAAAGGATATAATTAAGATCCCCATCTGCAACTACTTTAGACTCTTCCATCGCTTGAATGACAAGTTCACATTCTGGTCTACGTTCTTGTTTGATATAAGGCATATTATTTCTCCTCTTCTAGTGGACACCAATCTGGAATAGAAAAATCTCTCTGTCGAGGGTTACGCAATCGCCTCTCTGGATAACTTTTTTCAATAACAATACTTGTCTCATTACAATGTGCAAACATTTTTGTATTGGACTTGTAGTAAGGACAATCTTCACATCGATCAAAAGTTAGAGTAACCTGTTTAGACATTTTGCAAATTTTTTTCTATAAAATGTTTTTGAAAATAATTATTTTTCTCTTGAATCTGTATCTTCTTAATTCTCTTGATCTAAGAGATGTTTTATCTTTGGATCATCTAACTGTTTTCTTATGGCATATTCCACCATTTGATTGAATGTAATATCCTTCTCATGTGCCATCTTTGCTACAGTCAAGAATGTATCATCATCAATGTTCATAGGGAGAATCCCATCCGCGTTTTCAGATCTCCCTTCGAGAATGTCTAGTGCTTCTTGTGTCATTTTATACGTTGTTGTATTGACTAGACTTTCATTCATTGTTGACCATCTATCAAGCATCATCTTGATAATAAATGATGCCTTCTTAATTCGTTTCTCTAGTTGATCTTGTGTTTCCATACTGTCTCCTTTTATTATATTATATTATACTATACTATTCTTGTTTGTCAAGATTTTTATTAGGTGGAGGAAGTTTATCTTTATCATAGTCTGATGTAAAGATTTTGTCATAGCACTTACCGCAATGATCTGGAGAACGCATAGTATATTCTGCGTAGTATCTTTGACACTCCTTACATTTCTTCATTACGATTTCTTTAATTATTCTTTGTTGTCTCATGATATCCCTACAGACAAATCATCCCAACTGACACTGCCTTCTCAGAGTTGAGATCACTGCTTCACGGCTCCCGAGGTCGTAGAAATCACGAGGAGTGAAGACCCAACCCACCTTATGCCCATATATGCGACTAACCACTTTACTGTAAATACTTTGCGGATGTTTTCCCATATCGTTTTTGACCTGTTTTCATATACGTTTTCGTGTCAAAAATATACCCTATTCTTACCCCGTGTCCAGGAGTATTTCCGTGCTGTCTCTCAATACATTCTACACTTTCCTGGCGAAACTCTGTCAAACACTCGCAAGTCTGTTTGATCCACAAGTTTCACATTTTTCCTGTTCCATAATTATTTTCCAATCTTTTCAAGATCTTTCTTCGAGACTCGATACGATGCCCTTGCGCCACGACCCGACTTCTTTACGATCCCCATCTTCTCAAGTTCCTTAAGCCGACGAGTAAAGCGATCAAAATCTTCTGCTGATTCAACAATCTTACGAAGATCCTCAATTCGGAAAGGTCCATCCTTCTCTACCATTGCTTCACAAATTTTCTTCAGTTCATTCAAGCGGCGAAGTTTACGGGGATCTCCGCTTCCTTTTTCTGAAGACTTTTGATCATAATCTTCTTTGATAGGAGAAGTGAAATCCCAACCATGTTTGGTCATTCGGAAAATACTATCCTTGGTTTGACCAAAGCGATTCTTGTCAACACAGAACGCCTTGCAGTTCAATTCTCCATACTCTTCAGAATCTACATTGTAGAGTTTGATACAAGTATCGACAGTATGTTCAATACTGGAATTACCCTTTGACTTACCATCTTTTGTCATGTGCAAGATAAAGACAACAACACAATCATTTTCATGTGCTGCTTGATACAGAGTGTTTACTGCATATGAATCTTTTTGATTGCCATTCAGTTTGGTATGGGTCAATGAAGCGAGAGAATCAATTACGATAATATCATAATTGTTTGTGAGATTGATAATGGTATCAATATCGGTTTCGTTATCAGCAAGGACATTGGGAGTGTTGATACGCATTGCAGTAAATGCAAGTTGTTCTACATACTCTTCACCAGAGAGGTAGAGACATTTCTTGTTTTTGTTGTTCTTCATAACGCCTTCCATGATTTGAAGGAATGCAGTTGTTTTCCCTGCACCTCGCATTGCACTCATGGAAATAACTTGACCTTTGATCAATCCACCGTCACCAAACATATTATCAATGGATGCGATGCCTGTACCAAAGCGATTAAAATATTTGTCGGGAACCTTTACAGAACCAAGAGAAACCGCCCCACGACCCGACATTCCAAGAGAAATCGCATTTGACATAATTTTCATCTCCAAAGGTTTAAAATTCTTAATTTCAATGTTACTATTATACCACAGATTCCAATGAACTGCAAGATCTATTTTTATTTAATTTCAAATACATTGGAAATCGCTTTGCTAGTTCCTTTGATAAGATTGTTAACCTGGACCACCTGGAGGGCGGTAGAGTCAGAATCTTTGATACAAGGAGTAGCATCTAAAACATTAATGAAAGCATTGATTTCTTCTTGCAACTTTTTGGCATTCTCTTTGAGAATTTCCACAACTAGTTCTTTATTCATAATTTCCTCCTCATTCAATATTACTATTATACCACAGATTGAAAAGAAATCAAGATCTATTTTATTTTTATTCATAAAAAATACCCCTATATTTCAAGGGGTATCATTTGTTTACACTGTAATAATGTGACTAGAAGATGATCTTGGTCGCGTTAGATTTGGCGAGATCAGACTCAAGTTCTTTCTTGACTTGGTTCGTAATATCCTGAAGACTTGGTGAAGAGGTCTTTTTGCGTAGGTCTTCATTTTTCGCAATGACTTCTGCTGTGTTGCCAATTGCTTCTTGAAGTGCTTGAATCTTCTTTAGAACCATCAACCATGTTGAAACTCTAAACGCACCTTCTTTATCTTGTGGTGCTTTTGCTAATGCTTCTACTAGTCCATTCAAATCATCGAATGGGTTACTTTGGGCAGTTGTCATCTTTATCTCCTGATTTGGAACAAGCGATACGTTTTCCTTGTTCGCTGATTTCTCTAGGAATGTTAAAACAACTACAAAGATCTTTTGCTTCTCTGAGTAGTTTACTTGCATTCCCCGATCTAGAACGTTTATAAAAATCAATCCATATGTTTACTGATATATCCAGTTGTTTGTTCATGTCTAAAATTGTTATAGATCCTTTATAATTAGTAGTTAACAATCTTGATAGGTTTTCCTGCTTGTTGACAAAACTGTATCGTCGATGCTGTTCCTCTAGATTGCCCATCCCAGAATGCACATATTCCATCAGAATGTTCTACTATTTCTTTGTTGCGTCTTGGACCAGCAGCACGGCCATATTTAGTCCAATCAGCGGTGAATATTTTTATTTTCTTTCCATGATCCCATGCATATCTCTCAGCAAGTGCATCCGCCCCATCTGCTCCACCCGACACAACAGTATCAAAATATAGAGCATCAAGTGTTCGACATAGAAGGTCATAGTTTTTAAAATCTCGCCCACCGACGATTCCCAATGATCTCATCAATCATCTCCAAAACCACAATTAATACCAATCCCAACAGCAGAGAGAAGCACAACCCAATATTCAAACGTATTAATACCATAACCCATATTCGTTTGAATAGTATATGCAATAAGACAACTAAGTAAAATATTAATTATATTCATTCTAATCATCATCATTATTATTCTCCAATCTCATAACAATACTGTCTCAGAAGGTCTATAAAATTATCAGGAAAATCATCATAATTTTTCTGGAACGTTGTTGGCATCTGTTCAACTATTTGTGGAATGCTATTCGGTAATTTATTATTCGGTATTAGACATCTAGAGAATGGAACAGTTGATAGGAAGTATAGATAAGAATTTGTTTTTTGAATATATCTTCTCTGTTTTATTGGAAGTCTATATTTCTTTATTGTCTGAATAACAATCTTAGAACAATCTTCTTCAACGTCCCGACACAATTTAATATAGAATGATAGAAGTTCTTCTGATATATCTTCACCATTATACCACTGACATATCAGTTTGTACATATCTTCAGAATAATATGAGTACTCTTTCCATACAGGAACGTTAAGTTTCTGTTGAATGAAGTGACAGTATTCGCGAACATATGTCTCTAACCAACCCTCATTACTGTCATTCATTTCAATAAGAGATTGAGATAAGAATGATTTAAGTTGAGTTTTCATTTTTATCAAGTTCCAATTGAGTTAATAGATGTAGAACACCAAGACGAAGTGTTGACATATCACACTTATTTATGAGATGATAATCAATGAGATTCTCACTAATTCCTTTCTCACTTGTATGATTATTATTTTCTCCCATGTCGTATGATCGTCCATTGATATTAACAATTGATCCACCAATTGATTTGATATATTTTGCTTCATTATCAAAACGAACATCATCACAAAGAACAACAGGGAGTAGTCCACTATCTTGATTCGATCCTGAAATAACAAAAATTAAATCATTCCTCCACCTATCAACACTCTTCTGCCATTTATTAATCCAGAAGTTTTCCCCACCATACATGCGTCCACATTCTGTTCCTAGTATCTGTAGGAGTTTTCGACCCTTATCATTCTTCTCACCAGTCCAACCAAATTCTTCTTTTGCGATTCTTTTGAGTTCTCCAGCGAGTGGAAATATCTCTATAAAAGAGTTAGGATGTTTAGGATGTGAACTTTTAATGATATTAGATACTGTGGTTTTACCACAACCTGCTTTTCCGCAAAACCCAACAACGTGAGTATCAATCATACTTCTCCTTCAGTTGCTTCTTTCGATGCTTATAGGATTTTACTTCTCTCCTATCAGAATCAAGATCCTTAGAATTCTTACGTTTGGGTTTACGATTACACCTTTGCATGATTCACCTTTGTCTTATAAACATTTTCGCACATTTCAATAAAATATCCCATAGAGTGTGTCTTCTTCTTTAGTATACAAACATATAGAGAAGTGATATTTTATTTAATAGATCCATAAATTTTCTTAGGTTCAATTTCTCTCAATCGACCATCTCTTTTCAGTATGTAAAGAGTTGACAAACAATTGCGCTTTTCAATTTCGCTATTACCACGTTTTCCAAGACGCTCACGCTCGTCTGAATAGATTGAGAGAATGTCCTTGAACATAACATTACCCTTAGTCTCGTTAATAAAACTCAAAACCTTTGCACCAACACTTGCCTTGCGACCACGCTTTCCCTTACCCTTTACTTCTGTCTTCTTTACTGACTTTTCCATTTTACTCTCCTTTTTCTTAGGTCGTCCACGAGGACGTTTCGGTTTATCTTCAACTTGTTCTACTGGATTCTTACGAGGTCTTCCCCGTTTACGTTTGGGTGCATTTGTTTCTTCAACCTCTTCTGTGTTCTTCTTTGGCCTTCCACGAATACCAAGACGCTTTCTTTGACGTTCCTCTTCAATCTCCTTTTCAATGAGTTCAATATCTGCTGTATAACTCTTAGGTATCGGGCGCATCTTAATTAGACAAAGACAACACTTGACAGATTTAACATCACTATCTACAACGTTTACGGGTTTTTCACAGTCACACCACATTCGACGAGGTTCAAGATCTGCGAGTTTGATCATTCGTTTGCGACCCATAGTTTACCCCTTAGTACTATTAATGACAGAGAAAATAAAACTGATACATAGACCAATAAGCAATCCCATCAATGGATTTCCACCAAAGAGATGAAATCCAAGAGAGAGTACACCCCAAAAAACTAATACGTTCGGATTAAATTTCATGAGTATATCCTATCATAAAAAATGGTTGATGTCAAGAGATTTTAAAAATTAGGCATACTGACCTTGGAATTGTTCAATGCTCTTTTCCAAAGACTGAACTGGAAAATGCATATCCCGTTCAATTCCAAGTCCAAGGATAAGTCGAACACTTTTGAGATCTGCAAGACTGAAGTATCCAAGCTCACCACAACCAGCGAACAATTCCGCCCAACCGAAGAACATTTCCTCTTCAGGATCGTATTCTGTGGCGAACCATGTTGCATGACCAACAGGATTGAAAAACTTCACATGGACAGTTGTCTCTGCCATGGACTTATCTTCTTGTGAACCAAGTGCAGGGATACGATTCAAAATTTCTTTAGTCATAAGTTTCATATTACAATCTCCCAATTTGCCTCAGATTCTGAAAACCAACCAACCCAATGTTGCTTGACTCCAGGTTTCAACGTCCATGTATTTTCAAGTGATTCCGCAAGTACCCATTCTTCTCCGAATCGATTCTCTATTTTCATCAGATGAAAAGTGGTGCCATGTTCGTTACATCGATTCTTTGCTCTTTTAGATATTGGTGTCAAAACAATATTCATTTCTCACCCACTACTTCAAAGAGATAATATCTTCACCACCATCCAAAATGAGATTTACAGAACCATTTTCAGTATCTACATCCAATCGAATCATCTCACCACTCGTTAAAATGTCCTCCAGAATCTCAGCGACCTCATAATACATAGCATCGTCATATTTCGCGTCATTGATCGCATTGTAGATAGCATCGGTGTCTTTGAACAATACAGAAATCTTCATAATTCTTTTCCTTTTCAAAACAAACGTTCTCAACTGTACAAGTACTATTATACCATAAAAATACAGGAAGTCAATAAGAATTCAATAAGAATTATCCGATTCCTTTAACGAATCGGAAAATGGCATCGATGAAGAATTTTGTATTGGGTTTCGTAAAGTGCATCAAAGCGTTACATATAACCAAGGTGTGAATTACAAGCCGACCAGAAGGTGATGAAAGCAACTTTTTCATTTTGGATCTCCATTCCTCATTAACTTATAACCCTATTATAGCATAGATTACAAGGTATTGCAAATAAAAAATAAGAATATTTTTATTAGTATTTCATGCTAAATACTATGAGTAAAGGAGATAATGTGTCAATAGAGAAAACATTTGATTATTATATTGAGTCGATCACTCAAGAGGTGATGGAGGATTTAAATGTAATGGTTGAATCCTTATCTAATGTTGTTGGAATTTTTAGCAAATATTTTTCATCCGAATCTGGTTTTGCTAGAACCGTTGCTGACGATAATGGAATGGTTGCCACGTTTGCCAAAGCAAAGACAGCAGAAGAAAAGAGATCTGGATTAGTGACGATGTATACAGATTTTGATAAGAATGAAGCAATGGATATTGAGGTTAAGACTTTTATATCAGTAAAACTTACAGAAGCACCAGTTCGAGAGAAATATGTTCCTGTTGTAATCAATGATGAAGATAGCGAAGGTGATGGTCAAAATGGTTACATGAATGTTTTGAATATTGCAAAATATGGTAGAGCAACGACCAAGGAAAACTTTTCAATTAAACCATCAGATTTAGTTGAAGAAGAGAAGCAGTACAATGTTGATGAATTAGTATCAGATGTTAATAATAAACTTCAGCAAACATCAGATGGTATTCCAGAAGATATGAAGTCTATGATTTCTCAATTTATGGACTCTGTTGTTACAGGGGAGGAAATCTTTGTAGAGAATGCAAAGAAGTATGAAAATGCTATTACGAATTATGTCGGTGAGATATTAGGACCAATCGCACTCATAAATCAGAACTTTATCACTGGAGATTATGATTCAGTAAAGAAAGATCTACTTGATCCATTTGATGCCACAATCGAAGATATGACTGTTCTATTCCCTGCATCGAAGAACAATCCTTTAGCTGATTCTGTTTTGTCAAATGGTGAGGTCGAGATCCTGGTTTCGTCGAAGGCTGGAGCAGGAGCAGCAGCATCAGTTAAATCTTTGACTGATATTTTGGGAGATCTGCCAGAACATACTCTAAATCAGTTGTCTAGTAAATTTGAAGAAGATCTAAATGATTTAGATATAATCAAAAATGAGAATCAACTTATGGGTCCGTTGCAGTTAGGTGTTAAATATAAGTTGATTACAGATGATCAGAAAGATACAATTGTTAATCTAGTAAAAGAAAATATAAAAGAACTCCCTGTGGATATGGAGGATATGGCATCATCAGTTAATGCCAACATAGACAATGCTAATTATAATGCTGGTTATCATATTCTAAGTGTTGTCGCTAGAGATGTGTCTGATAAGATTAATGAGAGAGGAACATTCGGAGATATGGTTCGTGGGGTTTTAAATAATTCCACTATGGTACAGTTACATCTTAAGGTCAAGAGTCGCGGAGAAGATCTAGCAATAAAAGAATTCTTGGTAAAGTATCCACCAAAGTTTGAAGGTACTATCAAGTTAGATTCAAAAAAGAATTATTATTCTACAGGCATCAAGGGTAAGTACACATTTAAGATAAAGTAGGATACTCTTCTTCATTCCAACATACATTTAAATCTTTATCATATACGTGTAGATATCTATGCTTACGTGTTCTTTGTCTCCATTCACCATCATATTCTTTAGTTGGTCCTCTACTATGTTTGATATAGGTTCCATCTTCTAAAAGATAATAGAAGTCTTTCTTAGAATCCGTTAGTCCATAGTATTTGAAACCTAATGCTTGGTAGACCTTTCCTGTATGATATCCTGAATCTGCGTAGGAGAGTATGAGTCTGACGTTTTCTTTCTTTCTTAGATCCTTTATGGTCCGTGCGACAAACCAACTTGCAATGTTATGTTCGGTTTTCTGTACTTCTGGATCTAAGACTAATCGAGATAATTCAAAATACCCCTTCTGACTTGCGTCAAAACTTTTACCCAACATACCCTTCAGAAGTTCTTTGACTGGTAAACCCGTATATATAACCACTCCAACAAGTTTATCATTCATATATAACCCATAATTATAACCACTCTTGAATCCTCTTTGAATCTTAGAGAGATAATGATATTTCTCCAAGAGATCAATACATTCCTTTTTTTCAATAATATTAATATTATATTGATCTTTTGCCATTTCATTCTCCAAAGTGATAAATAGTATAGATGTATTATACACTAAAAACCATTAATCGTCAAGGGAATTATCATATGTCCAAGAAGAAGAAGATCTTACAAGAAGCAACCAAACTTCCAGACACTGATTTTTTGTGGGGAGAATCATTGGATGCAGCATTTATGACTGCTTTGGTTGATCGTATCAATACACCGATAAGAAATCTTCCTGCTTTTAGTATGGGACTAATTGATAGTAACGGTAATGTTCTCAGAGATCCTGTAACGAAGGAAGAGCGTAGAGCGTTATCTTTCTTGGATCAAGTTATATTGTTCATGCGTAAGTCAATGGGCGGAAGAGTTGTATTGCTGAATAATATGTATCGTCGAGCAAGAATTAGACCAGATTTTGTTAGAGCAGCAGCAAGAGCAAAATCTCTTAGATTTTTAAAGTACTATGATCTCAAAATAGGATTCTTTGAAAAACCTGTTCTTGCTCCAGGGCATTATGGACTAGGGACACAAAATCCACAAGGACGTTAATGTGTAAATATTGCAAGCATATAAAAGATATACTTGAAATAGAACGCGAAGTAATTATAGATCATATTTCGAAACACAAATGGTATAATCAAATTGAATCTGATAGTGATGCTATATTTGACTTTGTTCATAAATATGCATGGTTGATGAGAGAAGTCTTCTGTGGTGTTATGTGTAAGTATCGCCACGATTGCGGTGCATTTGATGAATTTAAAAAACAATTTCTAGTTGATATATCAGATGGTGAGATTGAAGAATATATAAAGATGGATTTCTATGATACTAATCGTGATGTGATAAAGATTAAGCTACAAGTTTTAAAACATGATATTAGTACTCACAAGTGGTTAAATAGAATTGATAACTACGAAGATGGTGTTAAGGATTTCTTGAATAAGTTCGGTTGGGTAATTTACGAGATATATAAAAAAAGTAAAGATAAGTACAAGTCAGAGGAGATATAATGGGTGGTCATGCTGTTAATGATGTTGTAAGAATCAACCAAGAGAATGTTGAGAAGACACTAGAATCAATTCAAACAAACATCCTAGATGGTTTGGGAATTATCATTGGTGACAATGCAAAGGTTCTAGGATCAACAGGGAAGAGACATCCTGGAGATTCTTCTGGTGATATAGATATAGCAATCTCACTAGATGCCGTTAAGGAGAGACACAACGTTACAGATGATGAAGCAGCCATTGATGTTGTTTTAAAAGCAGTAAGAGAAATCACACCAGATATATCAGACAATAGTAAATCAGGAATGATTCACTTCTCCCATCCTATTGCTAATACAGATGGAAAGCAAAAGAAGGAGAAGGTCCAGGTTGATTTCATGCTAGTTGCAGATGATGATCTCAATTATGTTGAATTTGGATATTGGAGTCCAGCACAAGCTGATTCAGAATATAAGGGTGCGTTTAGAAACATCGCATTGATGATGATTGCATCTGAAGGTGCTAAGAAGGTTCTAGAGTCGCAACCTGATAGTAACGGTGAAGATGTTCCTGTTAAATGGGAAAGAATGATACTAGACCCTCGTAAGGGTTTATTTGGTGCAACCCAAACGAATCTTTCTAATAAGACTGGTAAGATTACAAGAACGAATAGAACACTGAGTCGTGATTTTATTACTAAAGATCCAAATGAGATTGTTAAGAAACTTCTCGGAAAGAGTGCTAGTATGGAAGACTCTCAATCATTTGAGAAGATTATCGAAGTGATTCATAGACCAGACTTCGCTTTCGTGAGATCTAGAGAATCTATTCTGAAGCGTATAGCGCAAGAACTAATGAGTCAGTTCAAGTTATCACAAGAACAAGTTAGTTCAATTCTTGGTGTTCAAAACGAAGAGATGACAGAAGCATCTAAAGGTGTAGATGCATCTAAGGGTGTTAGTCACCTTGAATTCATTGATGATATGATTTTCAATCTAGGTGGTAAGGGTCTTGATCTTGCGGTCGATACCACAGAGAAGATGTTAAATGATTTGAATAAAGAAGGTAATGTTGGTGATGAGATTCATAAGTCTTCTAAGATCGATGGTGCGCCAAGTCTTTACTTCGGTAGAACACCCGAAGGAAAGTTCTTTGTGTCAACGAAGGCAATACACAACAAGACACCTAAACTAGGATTCAGTCCTAATGATATTCGTAAAAAGTGGGGAGCTGATAAGAACGGAACACCAGAAGAGAGAGCAAGTAAAGAGGGGTTAATTCAATTACTAACAACTGCTTGGAAGCTGTTAAAGGATACAGTTAAAGAGAAGGGTGTTATCCTCAATGGTGATATGCTGTTCTCTAGTAAGAATCAAAAAGAGATAAGAAAAATTGAGGGAGAAGAATATCTAACATTTAGACCAAACACTATTCTTTATGCAATGCCAGTAGATAAGAAGTCTGAAATATTTAAAAGAGCGAAGTCTGCTCAACTTGGTATTGCTATTCATAGTGCATTCAAAGCAGATAATGATGAGTCTGGTAGAATGAATCTAGGAAGACTTGGTACAAAAGAGATCATAGATCGCGTAGAGAAGATTGGTGATAGTCGAGTATATGCTATGCATCCATTCATTCCTAGAGTAGATATGAGTGAAGTTCTATCTGAGAATGCTGATGAACTACAAACTCTCATTACAGAACTAAAGACTATTTCTAAGGATATTGATCCTGAGTTTGATAAGATATGGAATGACAATTCAGATCCACTCATCAAACACATCAAGGGGATGATGCAGAGATTCTTAAAGGCAGAAGCGATCAAAGGTAAAGGTAATATATATTCTGCAAAAGACATTGATCGATTCATTAACACATTCAAAAGAAATCTTTCAAAGTGGATCTTTGATATTACTAAGACTGAGAAACCACCTAAGACAACCGCTGGTATTGCTAAACGTGCAGAGTTGGCGAAGAATCTCAAAGAGTGGGTTGTAAACTCAGATGAGACATTTGATGTATTCATTAGATCATACTTCTATCTTTATAATATCAAGGTCTTGTTGCTTAGTACATTCAATAATCTAAAGAGTGAACTTGGTAAGACATTTGTATTAGATGATAAATCGAATAAACTCATTGCAACTAAACCAGAAGGTTATGTTCTTCTCAACGGACCTAACATGGTTAAGATCGTAGACCGTGAAGAGTTCACCAAGAATAATCTAGAGTATGGTAAATTCAGTGCTACTGAGTCTGTTAGTGGTGGGTCTACAGGAGATCCAGAGAGCATTGGTGATAAGAAACCAATTAGAGTTAAGTCACTATCTGAAGATATATACGAAGATGTTATGTCTGCAATTACTAGTACACAGGAAGTTACGGGGTTCAATGAAGTTGATGCAGTCAATAGAGCAGATCAAACTAAAGGATATAATGTATTTTGGGTTGGTAAGATGCAACCACCAACTAAAGTACATTTAGATGTATTAAGTAATCTCTCTAAAACATTCAATAAGGTTCTACTCCTTGTGACTGATACAAGTAAGTATGTAGACTCAGAACTATCTGTTGATCTAATAAAGTCTGCAATCAATAAAAAGAATCTTCAGAATGTAGAAGTTCGTCTTAGTCGTAAGCTAGGTGCTATTGATCCACTCAAGTCAACATTCGGTCTATCGTCAAAGAAAGTAGAGACTGCTAAAGAGTCTGCCAATGATCTTATGAAGTTCTTTGATCTTGATGAAGATGATAAGAGTAAACCTTTTGTTCTAGCACAAGGGCAGGAAGAAAAAGGAAAGAAGGGTGAGGAAGATCGATTCAATAAGATAAAACAAAGTGGTACTTTGTTTATTGTAAATGATGGAGAGTCTCCTTCAAATAATAAACCATTTGGTCTTTATGGTATTCCTATCATGAGAGATGCCTCTGGATTAAAACTTGGTGCATCTATGATTCGAGAACTCATTTCTAATAATGAGTTAGAAGAAGCAAAGGAAGCAATGGCACCAGGAGATGATGATATTAAGGATCAGATCATTGATTCGATGGTAGAGAAATCACAAGTTAATGAAGAGTACTTTGATATCGATGGATTCTGTATTGATAAGGAAATTATAAGTAGTATATCAGAAGAATATAATGTTGATCAGGCAGAAGCGATGGACCTTATATTAGACATTCTGCAAATCGGAGAGTAGTGTGAATAGAGATAGTATAGAAGATATCAACTCATTCTGTAATATGTTTGAGGCAGTTGGAGAAGACAAAGGATACATCTTTGACTTCGATGATACATTAGCAAAGACTCCTGCCAAGATCAATGTTCTAAAGAATGGAAAAAAGATCAAGTCATTAGATCCACAGATCTTCAATACATATAAACTACAAGATGGAGAAGTGTTTGACTTCTTAGACTTTGATGATCCAAAAGTTCTACGTATGGCAAAGAAGTTTAAGATCTGGAAGGTTCTCAAGAATGTAGAGAACGCTTTGGGTCAAGGTAGATCTGATTCTAAGATGTATATCCTTACTGCAAGAAGTAAGGGTATTCGAGATGCTATACATGAGTTTCTTGTATCTAATGGTATTAAGACTGTTGGAAGAGATGATATCTATACGGTTGGTGATAGTAAAGATACACCTATAGAAGATCGTGATACAAGAACCATTGCTCAACGTAAGCAAGCAATTCTACAGGATCTTCGTGATAAGCATGAAGGTGACGTAATCTTCTTTGATGATGATCAGCAGAATATTGATTTTGCATTACAGGTTCCTGGTATTAAGACTCGTTTGGTAAAAGAAGAACTAGATGAATCTATTCTAGATGAACCTCGCCAAACAATGGACCCGAAGATATGGGACACTCAATCAGATGATCTTGTGTTAAGATCAAATGTCCATGATGCTGTTCTTGATGGGCTTCAACAATTGGTTGGTGATATTCCTGTAGATGAAGTATTTATTGTTGGTAGTCTTACAGGTTCGCGATATAATGTAGATGCTGATCTTGATGTATCTATTGTTGTTGATTGTGATGATGAGACACATGAACATTTGAGAAAACGTGCTAGACAATTAAATGGAAAGTTTGCTCCTGAGACTGAGCATCCTATTAATTACTTTGTTATGAATAGAAATCCAGGGCTGGATCGATTTGACTCTGCATATGATTTCAAAGATGATAAGTGGTTAAAGGAACCTAAAGATCATGGTGTAGATATATTCAGTATATATGATGAGTTCCGTCAATACATTAAGAATATTGATGTAGAGAAGAACGAAGCATTACGTAGTCTTATTGATATTGATGTTTTGATGAGTGCCATTCAGACTGGTGGTGATGCTAAGATTATCTTTGACAAAATTCAACAGAGATTCAGATCATTAGACTATAGTGTTCGTGAACTTGTGGACACTTATGATGATGCACAGAAATCAAGAGTTAGAGCATTCCTAGACTTCGAAGGTGGAAACACCAGAGGTCTTCCATCTCCTAACCTTCTTCCTGAGAATATTAGATATAAATTATTAGAACGTTATCATTATCTCGACTTTATGCACAAACTATCAGAACTTGTTAAAACCACAGGCGAGATCGATGGTATTGAAGATATGGAGAAAGTGAGAAAGATTGTTAGTGAAGAGGCGAAGCAGACATGTGAAGAGTATCGCAAGGGTGGAATGCGTAACCATGATGAGAATGTAGATCAAAAAGAAGAAGGTAAGAAGTTCTTTGAGATTTCATTGAAGCGTTGGAATGATAAAGCAACAGGAAAGATAAAGGATAAACCAACCGTAAAATCTGATCGTAAGAGTACTGTAACAGAAGAGACTCTAAACGAGGCATCTTATAGTATTGATAATTATAAAGTTCCTACAGATAAACAAGAAATGATGATGGACTTCTACTTCCTGACTGGTGCAGCAGCAATGCCATTACCAGAATTTCTACCAGGAGATCAAGCAAGTGAAATTAAAAGTGCAGCAGAGTCTGCTTTAAGTCAGGTTGTAAATTATGTGAAGAAGGATCTTGGTGCTGCAACATTCTTTTCAATCTGTGCAGAGATGCGTCATGTATTTGATAGTAACTCATTTGAGGCGATTGAAAAACTTCTTAATGGTAAAGATACTAGTGGTATACAAACTATCACAGTTAGGACTATCAAAAAGGATACTCCTAATTTCAAATTGAAAATTCCATACGATGTAAGCGATACAAAGAAATTTCAATCAATATGGAAAAAATTTACAGTTACTTTCGCTGGAATAACAAAATACTCTGCTGGTCCAAGTGATGAGAGGTTGAGAAAATATGGAGAACTTGGTACTCAAACAGGATCTACTCAATCGTATGTTGATTCCTGGAAGGCTGCTAAGAACGCAACCAATGGAGATAATGTTGCATTTGCAGAATTGGCAAAGTTCTGTTTCTTGAAAGCTCGGTGGGGAAATTCTTATGGTGGCGATCCATGGGCTGGGATTGCTCACTTCTATATTGAAGTAGATCAATCTACAAATCTACAAAAGAAGATTGATAATATTGATAAATTATTTTCACTACAACATAACACAGGAACAGTTCTTAATAAGGTAAAAAATTACTCTAAGGATGGTGGTTTTAATTGGATTGGTAAAGCATTAGACTTCAAGTTTAATGTTAGAGAATTCATGGACTATCATGATAAGGTAAGTCCTGGTCTGAGAAGGTTTGCAATTGCTATTTCTAAATTGATTGATAAGCAAACTCTATCACAAAAGAAGAAGAAAGATTTAGAAAAATCTAAGCAAACTATTATAGTTGGTGATAATGTTAAACACGAAGATCTTGGATACCTTGGAGGTATACCTGTAGTAGAGATTCTCGATACTACTGATCCAGAGCGAGGTCGTTTGATCAAGTTAAAGAATACAGAGACAGGTAAGACATTTAATTCTTTTGAAGATAAACTTAGCATTATCAAACCAACAGAGAAGAAATCTGATGGAGAGGATGAATCGAGTGCCTTTAGAGATAAAGCATCGAATAAATTATTTGTAGGTGATACTGTAATGTATTATGGGGTGGATAAAAAGTGGAAAGATAAGTTAGGAAAGATTGTAAAATTCGCCACCAGTATCCTTGGTGGGACAAATGCGGATATTATCTGGCAAGATCAAGCAATGGATAAATATTTTAAAAATGGTGGTCTTGCATTAGAAAAAATGTTGAAGGTAAAAGATAAAGATAAAAGAGTTGATAAAAAATCAGAGCATGTTGATAATGATGGGAATAAATTATCTGTAGGTGATAAGGTTCAATATATTACCGCCGATCCGAAGTTCTATAAGGCAACAGGAATAATAAATGGTTTTCCAGAGTTAGATAAGAAAACAGCAGTAGTCGGTTGGGACAAAGAGTGGAGTGATAAGAAACTTTCTATTCAAGTACCACTCAAGTACTTGTCTTTGGTATCTAAATTATCTGTAGGTGATAAGGTTAAATACACAGGTCAACCAAAGAGATTTAGAGGTGATACGGGAGAGATCACCAATATTTTCCCAGAATTTTCTACTGCATATGTTAAATGGGATGACAACGTTACACAGAAGTACTTTAGTGGTGGAGTACAATTCAAGCTAACAGACTTGTCTTTGGTATCCTCATCGAAGAATGATAAGAAGGATTCTGGTGATGCTAACATATCTGGCAATGCTAAAGTATCTGGCAATGCTAAAGTATCTGGCAATGCTGACGTATCTGGTAATGTTACAGTATCTGATAATGCTCAAGTATATGGTAATGCTATAGTATCTAATTCATCTAAAGTGTATGGGAACGCCAAGGTTTT
>Ga0114918_10002395_pt1 | contig 16814 bp, 23 predicted proteins | sample LantaG_FD_87015 | JGI IMG/M metagenome (GOLD analysis project Ga0114918, IMG submission 87015) | Deep subsurface microbial communities from Baltic Sea to uncover new lineages of life (NeLLi) - Landsort_02402 metaG | ecosystem: Environmental > Aquatic > Marine > Oceanic > Sediment | place... | reverse complement strand
TAATGGTAATACATCGTCCATTGAGATGGCACAGTCTGGTGTTGCAACTACAATCAATGGCAGCCTAACCGTTGACCAAACGTCATTTCACACGGGTGTCGCTGACTTTGATGCTGGTGTCACGCTTGCCACAGGTCAAGCTATTACAGGTGATGGTGCCCTTACTATTACCAACACAGGTGCACTAACTATCGGTAATGGTAGCACAACAACTATTAACGTAGGCTTAACTACTCAGACCACTGCAATTGCAGGTCTCCTAACAGTTGCAGAGCTAGCAACATTCACAGGAATAGCAGACTTCGACGCAGGTATCACCCTAGCAGCTAACCAGGCGGTAACTGGTAACGCTGCGATGTCAGTTATCGCGACGGGCGGCACCTCAGATCTAACATTCGGCGTTCGTGGAGGCACGGTAACTCTTAACCAGTCTGGCAGCACAGCGCTATCTGGGTTCACAGCTACGTCCATTATCGGTGCCCTAAATGAGCTAAGTGGAGCGGCTGGGTCCTCTAGTGAGGTTATAGTAACGCTAACCAACAACACGGGTGCAACCGTTACAGAAGGATCCATTGTATACCACACAGCGGTTGTTGATGAGATTGCAGACGCTATCGCAACTGGTGACGGACTAGCCGCAAGGCCAGTTGGCTTCGCTAAACTAGATATCCTAACTACTTTTGCTGGTAGTGTAGTTACTTCAGGACTGGCTACGTGCCAGCTTGTCACAGGTCTTACAACAAACCCTGGTGACGAAGTCTTCTTGTCCCTAATTGCTGGCCAGTGCACGACGAACATTTCAGGATTCGGCTCAGGTAACGTTGTTCAATCAGTTGGCTACGTATCTGACAATACCGCTTACGCAGGTTCCCAGCGAGTAGAACTAATTGTTCAGTGGGGCGGTAGAATAGTTCTCTAATCTTAGCTAGGACCATGTATACTAAAACACATGAATCTTGTGACCACCTCACAAGATTCATGTTGTATGATTACGACCTGCTAAGGAATGCCCAACTAATGGCTACTAAACGACGAAAGAAGAAGACCCCTGTGACTGAAAATAGACTGAATGGAAATGGTTTGAACGATTGGTTAGGCGATGCTGTCTCTGAAACCTCAACTGTTGACGATGTTGTTAAAGTTGAACTAACTGCAGAACAGGGCTTAGCTGTGCACCTTATGCAAGAGCGTGAGTTGCGACAGAACGCTGTAATAGAAATGAATGAGCTTCTTAAGGCGTTAGACAACGCTCAAGCTGAAAGTGCTGTTCTTAGGCGCGCGTTATACCAAGAACGCCTAAACAGCATCAGTAAGGAAAACGAAGAGCTACGAAAGAAGTATGAGCTACCTGTCGGAAACACAAGCTACACAATAGAGAACGGTAAAATGTTCTTAGTAAAAGGTGCCTCGTCTGACCAAATTGATGGCTCGCGGGGTTAACTAAAGGTAAGTTAAGTGGCACTATTCGGAGTACTAAGACGCCAAACAAATAGAGGGCACGCAAGGACCATTGCGGATTCTGACGGTGCTGATTTAACCAGTGTTGGAAGAACCACCTCGGGTTCTGCTACCCTTTATACTGACTCTAACACCACAGATATTACAATTGGTGGTGGGGCGGCGTTAAGTGCCCTTGTAGATCTTAGGGGAACAAACCCAACACTGATTAGGTCTACGTCTAACCAAAATTTACAGCTACTAGCTAACGGAGCTTCTGCAGACCTTTCATTGTCTGCTAGAAACTCAGATTACTTGTTGAATGATGTATCCAACACAACGCTTAACACAACCAACCAAACACTCATTGGTGCGCTTAACGAACTAAATGCTGCACTAGGTGGTCCTGGGTTACTAGCAACGGTAACTGGTATTGACGCAACAGTTGTAGCTGAAACTACACTATACACAGCCACTGGCACTACCGTTATCACAGGCGTTATACTGCTCTGTACCGCTGCGTCTGGGATAACTACCGAAGCTACTGCGGATGTTGGTATCGCTGTAGGTGAGGATGACATATTCTCATCAGAACCTTTAACAGGGCTCACTGTAGTAAACAAAGCTTTCAACTACCTATTTTCAGGAACAAGAGTTGTAGCAGTTAATACAGACGCAATTAAGCTAGGTATAGACACAGCAGCTATAGGAACATCTCAAGTACTAACAGCATACATATTAGGATTTACGGTATAAAATGATAGCTATAGTTTACGAACACCCACGGGGGTCTGGTTTAACAGGGTGCACCCGCACTTTCGCAGATGATTGGATCCTTGAGTCAAATAGAGGCCATATCCGCGCAGACGCTGTTGTCGCAGGGGATCGCCTAAAAACAGCACCTAAGTGCAAATGCTTGGTTCTATCAGCCACGCCAGTAGTGGAGTAAGCTATGTCAATTCCAGAACTTCTAATTGCTGACATTTTCAAAACGGGCTCCGCAGCCCAAGTCTCCGAGTTGGTAGGTGGCACGACGATCAACGCTATCGGCGGCGCATGTAATGCGAACACGGCGGAAGGCGCTGTAGCGGTGAATGAAGGCAACGTCACCAACCGGGTTGCTGAGTATCGAGGCGAAATCTACGTCGTCTATCAGACCGGCCCAACCTCGCTCAACATCGACGGATACAACCGTGGCACAGGCTTGTGGACTAACCGACACACGGCTTCCGTTTCCGAGCATACTGGTCTGTTTGTCGCTAACACAGGCACAGGCCAACGACTCTTCCTGGCTGGTAGGTCAAGCACACTTACTAACACGGTCTTCGCCTACACGGACGACGGGATTTGGACGACCAGCGCAGGCTTTGGCTCTGCGGTGCCCCCAGGCACATACAATGAGAACTCTTCGATCATGTTCAACAACAAGTGCTACACAGCGTTCTTCGCTGGTGGTGGCCTTATTTACGAGAACAATCCGGTTGCGCTCGCGCACTCGTTCATCGGACCTGGGCTATGGGGCGGCGGCTCCTCAGACGCACAAGCAGACTTCTGCGTTCACGATGATCGCCTGTTTGTCCTGGCGACGGACGACAACCCAAACACGGTCACCGCTGATTGGGCGCTCTACGAGTTCACTGGATCCGGTTTTGTCCTCAACACACAGATCACCAGTGACAGCCGTGGAGGTGGAACAATCAGCGAGGGCAGGTGCAACCTGTTTAATGACCCAACTACCAACAAGCTGATTGCGCTCTGCAACGGTGCAGGTTCGGGTGGGGTCTCCGGTACCACCAACAACGGTGCGACGGCTTTTGAACTTACGCCTAGTGGCTCGGTCTTTACGGTTGTGGAGATTACATCCTCGCCTAGTGTAGGAACTGCTGCGTCCGCTACCTTGACAAACGCCACTAACTTTCTAAACACAGAAACTGTCACAATCGATGGCAAGGCTTATCAGTTTCAGACTACGCTGACCGACTCGGATGGTAATGTGCAGATTGGGGCCTCTGTCGCACTCTCTCACGAGAACTTACGCCGAGCGATCAATCTTGATGGCGTTGCTGGGACCAACTACGCTACATCTATGACACTGCACCCGACAGTAAGTGCTACCGATACAGCCACTACCACCGTTGTAACAGCTAAGGTTTTAGGTGTAATAGGAAACACTATCTCCCTTGCTGAGACTGCTGCTACAGGCTCATGGAGTCCAGCGTCCAACCTAACGGGTGGTACAGGTGATGGCGTGATACCTGTAGCTTTTAGACCTGGTGCTCGTGCGACGGCTGCTGCGATGGAAGACCACTTCTACAGCGTCACCGTCAACGACACGGCGCCCGGTTCCCCGGAGGCGTACATCTTCTTTACTCAGGGACCTTCGCCCGGCACCGGATACTCGGTCTATACGTGGACAGACGCCTCGACACTGTTGGTCTCTCCGGCTGCTGGGCCGTCAGTCGTTTTCACGATCCCACAGGAGAAGTTTGGTGGAGGACTTAGAATCAACAGAGGCACAGGTAACCAGATTGTTCCTGAATTTACCACAGCAACGCTTACTGGATTAGAATTCAGTTACAGGGTAGAAGGGACAATAGCTGCACAAACTGTCAGAGGTTACTACAGTGAGGATCAAGAAACTCCTACTACCCAAATGTCTATCTCTTCTCAAACAGGTGGAGGTGGTATCGGTGGTGGTAATTCTGTTACCGGAGTAACTGGAGATGATGGCACTACCTTATTCACCTTTGTGTGGGATTTTGTAACAGACGGCGTAGCTAACGCAGATGCTTGCCACTTCATGCTAGATATTAGGTAGCACAAATGTCAAACAGCGCTATATTTTCAGGAGCCGCACAAAAACTTAGAGCGTTCGCACCTAGTGCTGTGTTCAGTGGGCTCACTCTAAAATTGCGCGAGGCGGCGCCCTCTGCGGTGTTCAGAGGTAGCGCCAGCGCTATCGAATACACAGTACTTCCGTTTGTTAAGGATACTACAAACGGCGGTATTGGCCGAGCAGGTATTGAGCAGGATACAGTAGTCCTTAGTAGAGTAGAGCGTATTACTTCAGGCGCTGCTCGATTGTTTATTGATGACAATACCACCATTATCAAAATCGGTGGGGGTGCTGCTCAAAAGGTTGTAACTATAGGCAAGTCTGGCGTAGGGAATAGCCTAAACGGATTCCTTAATGTTGGAGGGGCTACATCAGCTACTAGTGATGGAGACATTGCAGCAGGCAACCTGTTCTACGACGCGAGTGCGAATACCCTAAAGTCCCCTACTACAGCGGAAGGCACTGGGCAGACCTTAACTCTAGAATCTGGAGCCTCTGGTGATGGTGCAGCAGGAAGTCTCACAGTCCGAGGTGGTTCTGGTTTTACTGTTGACGGTGTAGTTAACATTGGTGTTACGCAGACCAGCGAGCTTAACTTAGGCGCTGGAGCTAGTCACTGGAAGATAGACTCCTCTGGTAACCTGCTCACAGGAACAGACGATGCCTGGGACATTGGTGCTGTTGCAGCTACCCGACCAAGGACGGGATACTTTGGAACCAGCACTGTAATCGGAAACACAATTACTATCACAAGCACTACGATTGACTCTAGTGCTGCTCTAGACATCGGAGCTACAACAGCCACCAGCCTTTCAGTAGGGCGTAGTGGGGTAACAACAGATTTCCCATCTGGGAGCACCGTTGACTTCACAGGAGCTACTGTCACAGGACTCCCAACAATAGGTGTAACCGGAAGGCGAAATAGTGGGACAGCTACAAGCGTCCGACCACAGCTAAACTTCATTGAAGGCTCAAACGTTACTATCGCTATTGTAGACGATGGTGGTGACGATGAGATTGAAGTAACCATTACTGCTGCAAGTGCCAGCGCTAGCCTATTTGGTGGTGTGTCCAACGGACAGACATCAGCCGCTGCTAGCGGTACTTTTGTAATAGCCAATCAAGGAAACGTACAGTGGGGTGTTTGTTGCGCGCTAGGATCGACAGGAGCGGCTCTAGACTACATTGGGTTTGGTGCGTGTAAAGGCACAGGATCTTCTAACACTCACGTAACTCTAAATACAGTATCCGGTGCTTACAATACTTCAAACGGCGCTCTGTGGACAGATCCCGCTGGTAATGGCTCTGGTGGTGCTTCTGTGTTCAGCGGAAGCACTTTTAATATCGGCTTCAGTAATGCTGGAGGTAGGACAGTCGGAATACTAGCTTCAGCGGTAGGATGGACCTAACATGGTATGGGCGCAGACATTAGGTGGCCCACACGGAGGTCCCAGCCCCACTCCACAGTTAGTAGACCTGCCTATCCAGCAGCTTTACCCTGGTGACCTTGTGGTCCTTACTGGAATAGGATTCACACCTGGATCTCAAGTAATACTTGAACCAGGTTTTAAAATTGTAGCTATTTCAAATCCAACTATCACAACTACTATCTCGTTTACACTCCCGTTTGGCCTACCAAACGTCAAACACAAGCTGTACATTAACAACGGAAACACATCAAACAGTATCGACCTTTTCGTTATTAGGGATGTTCTTATAGAGACTGCTACAAGTACAGTAGCTGATGTTTCACTAACTGAGGTGAACTAATGCGTAATGTGTTTGAAGTAGCGGGGTTGGGAACTGGCCTAGGGACTGCTGGTGCTAAGATGTCAAAATCTGTAGGAGCACCAGGTATTAACATGGATAGTGGTGTAAAAGCCTTAGCCCCTACTAGCGCACCTGCTACGGCTGAACAACCTCCTATGACACCTGAGGAGGAGGCTGCGTTAGCAGCAGAACAGGCTCCAGAGACTGTAGAGCAACTTCCAGAGCCACAGGAGCTAGAATACGACAAGCTTGGGGCACCCAATAAAAACAAGCTTACAGGCCATATAATCAGACGTGACGGCAAGGAGTATGTCCTAGACTGGGATGCTGAATTCGAAGTATACAAATTAGTAGAGCCGGAAACACTACGTGTAAGAACTCGAATTAGACCAAATTCTGTGTCTACAGTTGATTTTAGATCAGGAACAGTAGTAAAAGAGGCTATAGCTGATATAAGAAATGGAATACCTGTAGGTAGCTTAATCAGTAAATTACTAAATGGCTAGTCCTCGTAACATTGATGACAGGTCAGACTTCTTTGAAAATGCTGCTAAAACACGTAAGGCTACGAGACCTAAGGTAACTGAAAAACGTTCCAGCCACCAAAAATCTATGGAACTGGAGCGCAATAGGCGTGCTGAAGTTAGTGAACAGCTTTACGCGGCTGGCTACTTAAGTTTGCAGTGTATTATCTCTTATACTAAGATTACTGAAGATTACGCTACCAGAATATGGAACGTAGAGCCATACTCATATAGATATAGATGGCTGACTGGTGGTGGTAGGTGGAAACCACCCATTTTAAAGAAGGTGTTCTTCGGCTATGATGTTGAAGACGACACTATAAAAATGTTTATGTATGGTAACATTCACGATGTTACAATCACGAATGTTACATACTCCCCACAATGGGAAGTAGAAATATCAAGACCTGGAGCCATTGCTGGACCTTGGTCACCATTTACGGGCACAGACGCCCCGGAGTACTAAATGCCTATTTATCAAGACCAAGTTCTCGGACAGAGATACGTAACAGTTAGAGAAGCTATTACAGGGGAGCAAGACACATTGTTAATGCACCTAAGTTACGATGTAGTTCTAGCTAAGCTTGTAAAGCAAGTAGCTATGGAATTTCAGGCTGGCGAAGGATTCTCCAGAGTGCCAACAGGAACTGACGTATGTCCAACAGGACATACCTTATCACTAGCTCCTATCGAGCAAGCTCCTAGAGCGTATGTTTTAAAAGCAGACGGTGGTGGTGTACTAGATCAGGGGCTAACATTACATGAGAACAGTGTGCTTGAAAACTCCATTATTGAGCTACACTTAAGAACGTAAGGATTCTCTGATGGATATTGGAAGTATGTTAAGTGCAGCACCCTCTGCAGGCCCTCCTGCTAAGAGAGGTGACAATGCGTCTGGGCATAAAGCGCTGGTTGAAGGAATGAAGGTAGGACTTAGAGCACAATACGTAAAGTCTGGAGAAATGTCTCCAGACGTTATTAAGGAAGCTTCTAAAACACACGCAAGAGCCGGGAGAGCGTTAGGTCCATCACAGATGGTAGAAGACCTTAAGATAGGACTTCGTGCGCACTACACAAGGCGTGGTGAGCCCATCAATGAGGGTAGAGGCTCACTTACAGAAACCACAATGTCTCCTAGTGTCGGGACACAGCCTGACAGAGCGTTGGGAGCGTCTTCCCACCTAGGCGGCGGTAACCTAGGTAGGCGGAAAGATAAGCCAACAGAGAAGGGTAACTCGTCTCTCAGAGGGCACATACAAACGCTTGAGAAGAATTTGGAAGCTACGCTAACTTCACTGTCCAACAACAGGTCATTTACCGAGAATGACGAAGAGATCAAAAGCCTGTTAATTGATGCTCTAGCTGACTACATCATGCAAGGTGACGGCAGGAAGCTCAAAGAGTTTAAGATGCAAGCCACACTTATCGAGTCCTCAAAATACATTGGAGACCCTTCTCCAGAGACTCACGAAGTGTTGACAGCCTCTAACGATAATGGAGCACAGTTCAAGGAGCGTATGGGTTCTTGCTCATCTGGTCCAATCGTTGAAATGGTAGCTACGCAGCTTAGTAGTGGTGTACCTCTTTATACTGTTAGAACTAATATTGCTACTGCAATGCAGAGTACCACTAACCAACGTGTTAGAGGCACACTAATGAAGGCAGCCAGAGTACTAGCAGACATGTAATGAAGGCAACTATGACAAAATCTAAAACTTCATTACCTTGGGGCGTTGAAATTGAATTAGTTACCGGAAGGTGCCTATACATTGGTGCTAAAAACATCATAGCTAGTATAGACGAAGTAGAGATTGTAGTTAACGAAACAAATTCAATAACACTTCCACGCGCAGCAGTTCGAAAAATTATGATTATGGTGGCAGATGACGACAAAGAACCCGGAGATGAATCCGATAGTTGAAGCCCAAAAGCTGGGTCTAATTTCAGCCCCGCCAACTTCACTTGAAAGTGGCTGGACACAATTAGACGACTCAATAGACAAGTGCTTGATTGGTATTAAGCAGATGAGAACGTCTGTAAAGTTCTTACAAAGATACTTAGACCACCCATTTCATGTTGAGGCGTTAGAGAACATTGAAGGTTTGATAGAGGAGGCACTAATCCCCTATCTTGCCGAAGTAGACAAAGAGTTTAGAGAGATAGCACCAAGCTAGGAGACACAATGACCTGTAACAATCAGCAACCTACATTTACTGTTGGTATAGACGGCAAAGGTCGTCTAATTTGCCAAGAAGAGAACCTTGAGCCTAGCGTCACTAAGATTCTAGCTAACATCTTCTTAGACATTGAAGCAAAGTTCTGTTTGAACTTTACGCTTCCAGCGAATGCGTCTGACCAACCTATATCTTTTGGAGCTATTACTGATGCTAAGTTCCTATTTGTTTACACGCATAACGCAATAGAACTTAAGATAAACTCTCTTGGATCTTCTCCAATTCCTTGCTGCCCTTACATGCTCTTGTTAGCGGATGCTGCTGGCATTACAGAGCTTTACCTTACAAATCTAGGCACAGCTACTTCAGTTCAAGTGGTTGTAGGCGCTTAATGGTCAGCTTACCTCCACACCCAAAACCGGTTTGGCCAACACAGGAGGTAATTGACGCATTAGTAGGTCCTCACGACTTCTCGGAGTTCGACACTTGGAAAACACTGTTTCTGTTAGCTCAAAAATACGGGAGACACCTTTACGTAAGGCAGTTCTTTAAAGGATGCCCAGCATCTCGGTATGAAGTCGCCACAGTAGCTCCGTCCGCAACAGCCACAGAGTGCCCAGTAGTTCTTTTCAATGCAGGCGGGCTTTTTGGGGATGACTCTGGTAACCTAGGAGGTAGTTTAGTTCTTAAGTTCCACCCACCATTACAACGAACAATAATAGACATTTACGAATTTGCAGAGCCTGAGATAAAATGAGTTATAGAGACATACTAGAAGAAGGCGTAGCACAGATACTTTCAGGTGCTGCTGTACCTGACTACGTAGAAGAACTGTTGGAATCTGCTAATAAGGGTTGGTGGCCTGCTCCCGGCTCAAGACTAGGAAGGCCATTAAGCGACGAATTCTGGGAAGAGTTGCTTAAGGAAATTCTACTTAAAATCCCCAAAAACAAGAAACCAAAAGTAATTCTTAAAGAGGTAGCTAGAACATTCAATGTATCTGAAGACCTGGTGTCAGCGTTCTTAGACCAAAGCGGACTACTAGGCGCGTTCGAAGGAGGTACTTTAGATGACACAGCCGTAAGGAGAGTGTTAGACGCGGCCAGGACAGGTTCTGGGATATGGACAGCAGGTTCAAAGAATAAGGTCCTAGGCACGCACTCCCAAAATAAGACCAAAGACTCCAAAAACAACAAGCCCCCAACCAGTGCTACGCAATGGCTAAAGCGTAAGTGGCGTGGTGGGGATAAAAATTAAAAGGTCCGGTAATATGTTCGATGATATTGAAACAGTAAACGAGGGTGCTGGAGCTTCCATGAGCGGCTCCGCGTGGATGTTCTACAACCACTACAATCCTGATCTGCTGAAAGCAGTACAGTCTGTAGTACTAGGATCTCAAGTTGAGGATGCAGTTGATTCGTTGATAGAGATTAAACTACCTAAAAACAAACTGACTTCTATCTCACTGCTTCGTCCTACACTACAATCTAAGAAGGGTATTGTTCCTGCTAACAAAGCTGCTATTGATGCCTACAAGGACCAGTGGTTGAAGAAGAAGCAGTAATGAACCATCTTCTCAAGAACAGACTAATGGCACCACTCCACGAAGGAGAACGAGGCTATGGGTCCTGGCACTACAGCGCTACTGCTGGAGAGTTCCACGGTGTAATGGGAGCCCCTGGAGCTATGGAAGGTGTAGGTCCTATGTTAGCTAATGACGATAGGCTACTAGAGAACCATTTGAAAAACCTAAGGCTCGGGCGTCCTGTTGATGTAGTAATACAAGACCTACTTGAGACTGGTAAGATTAAGGCTGCAAAGGCACTCCGCAACGCAACGCCTTATGAGAAAACACTTAACAACTACGCTTCCAGCACAAAGATGCATGTCTATAGAGGAAGTATAAAATGAGCACACCTGTAGTTAAACAACTACCATTGAGTCCTAATCTAGCTAAGAGTGGGCTGACATCTCAACGTAATGATGTTGGACTGTACAACCTAAACAACCTTCCTGTTAACTCAGGGAAGTATGTGGCTCAGGATCAAACACCTGTAGTAATAACTAGATCTAGCCCCGCTGTAACACAGAACCCTGTCAGCGGGGGAATGGAGCTTGTTCCTACTAACTCACCAGCCTTCGGAGATATTGGGCTTCAAATTGGTCGTCAAACAATTAACGAACTAAGCAACAGCGATATGCGAAATGGGACTACTGGTTACACACTAGTAGACCTTGGCACTATTGTCACAGTGTTCTCAACAACGTCAAGCGGTGTAGAAGAGTCCGACACAGCTATCAAGATAACGGTTAACAACACAACAGGTATCGCGCAGTTTGTTGAAGTCTACCAAACAATATCTGGTGCGCTGTCAGGTGAGACATGGAATGCACAAGGTAGCCTTAAGATAGTTAGCTCTTCAGCTACTGTAGCTGGATTGATTAGAGTTGTAGACCAAGATAACGCTACAATAACATCAAGTAACTTCACCAGCAGCGCGAACGTATTCACAAGAGCTACAGCTATTCAAACACTTGGTGGCAACAGCAACGACCTACGATGGAGTGTGCAGTTCCAAGTTCCTAATACAGATACGTTTGATGTACTTATTACTAACGCAGCACTTGTAGAGTCTCCCTGGACTCCTCATTACGTTCCAAGTGAAACAGGTCCTACTACTAGAGCTACTGATGTAGTTGACGTTGGAGCTACAAGTTTACCGTTCTTCACTCACGCTGTAGACGAGATGTGGTCAATTGATTTCAGAACGCTTGGTCCATTGACTACGGTAGCAGGTGCTAGCCAGCTTCAATATTTGATGTCCACCTATAACGGTGTTAATGGTACAAACCTTTTTGTAGATGACGTTAACACCATTACATGGGAAGCGGACTTTAACGGATCTCCAGAGTCTACAACTGTTGTTGTAGCTGGTTTAGGACAAACTCCACATAGAGCGTATATGCGCATTCTAGATGATGGTGCTGGTGGTTATGATAGAGAACTGTTCGTAGAGAATTTAACTACAGGAGCTATTACAGCGTCTACGCTCCTGAACACTACGAATCTTCCTGTACAGGGAGATATCCTAAAGCTGGGCAGAGACGACGCAGACGCAAATATCCTAGATGGGTTCCTAGGTAGACTGGTATTCTGGGACAACAGATCCAATCAATCCATGAACCGCATCAATAACAATTGGCCAACACCGTAATGGGACTAGCACAATTTAACGAACCTACCATCTTAGACAAGAGACTGTTCCTCCTATCGGACACACAGTCTCGAATCACGGTACGTGGACAGAACGCACCACAGGCCCTTAATATTCAACTTAAGGGTCCAGACTCGTTCACCCGCACGGCTGACGACTCTATGTTTGTAGACGCTGAGACTGGACTTTTAAGATTCCCTGACGCTAACCTGCCTCGATTTGAGGTTAACGGTTTAATTGTTGAGCCTGGGCAGATCCTACAGTACGCAAGAGACACACAAAGTCTCCTAGGCACTGCTTGGAACTTTATCAACTCACCTGTTGTTTCATCCCAAACTCAAACGTCACCAACTGGCCAGGGACTCTCTGCAGATGTTCTTACTAGTGCGGGTGGTGGTGACGGTGTCTCTCAGATTATGGTTGGCCTAGACCCAGTAGCTACTGACTACAGGTTGTCTATTTTCTTAAAACCTCTACCACCAGCGGCTATTCCACAGGTTCAACTTTTTGTAAACTTCTCTGGAAGCACACCTGACCCTGCTATTACGGAAACAATAGTTCTTAATGCAACTGACGGCTGGCAGAGATTCGATCTTAATGCGTTAAACGCTAATGTAGCACATAACGTAGCTGAGATACGAGTTACACTTACCACACCAGGTGATGTTGCAATTTGGGGAGCTAACTTCACCGAGACTAATTATCTTCCGTCGTATAGGCCCCGTGTTCAAGAAGCCCTGGCCATAACAGGTGAAGAGCACCTTGTTTACTCACTAGACGCAATGGGTATAGAGCCAGACTTCACACAACCGTTTACAGTAATTTGGGAATTTATCCCTCTAGGTGAACAAGGCAGACAAGCACCACAAATAGCTTTTGCAGGGGGAACCCTTGGTGGTGTTGCAGCACCACCTACTTTGTACAATAAAGTCATTGCTTTCGGAGCACACCCTGCCGTAGCAACAGATTTCCGTTTAGGTGTCTCTGACACAACATCTGGTTCAGCCGTTGTTACAACACATACTGGTACGTACAATTGGACTAGATATGCTCAACAGAAATGGGCATTCGTTGTATTTAATGATGGCTCGCAGAAGTGTAAGTTCTTTGCCAATGGCACTTTTCTAGGAACAGGAACTTTCACAACACCACTGACAGAAGACAACTTTACAAAGTTCGTATTGCCATCGGCGGCGATACACAGACGCATCGAAACTCTTGCTGAAGCACTAAGCGATAGTGCAGCAGTCGCAGCAACAACTATCGTTTAAGAAAGAAAGTAATATGGCAAATACTGATAGCTTTGGACAGACAGAGCCAACATTCATTGAAGACCCACTAAAGGGAACACTCCGACCCGGAGATGACATCGGTATAGAATCCGTTAGGATGGGGGAACGCTTTGGTAATCCATTCCGTTTCGTTGCCAGTGGCGTTATGGCTACTGCGGCTGCACCTGCTGTAGTTGCAGACCTAGCTGAGGGATACGAGTATCTTCTTGTTGTAGTAGCTAGCGACAACGCCAACCACCTAGTTGCTGCTGACGTAGATTCAGCAGATGACCTAAACATCATCGCAACGTCTGAGATCTTCAACCTCGCAGGTAACCAGCAGCAGGGTATCCCTGTTGAGCTTGTAGCGACCAATGCAGCGGCTACGTCAGGCGCGTTTGTCAGCTTTGTAAGTGAGAGCACAGCAGGAACAGAGACGCTAGCCAGCCTATCCGCAGCGTCCACAGGAGCCTCTGACGCAGCTACGCTTGTTCTGGCTGCTAATGGTGAAGTTACTGTAGCACACTCCAATGGTGGTGATGGCTCTAACGGTGCTTACATGCTATTTTGGCGTGAGCTACCTAACAGCGGCACACCGCGATTTGGTAACGACGTTGTAGTAACACCTTAAGGATAACTGATGAGTAGTTTGAAATTCTTAGACGGCACAAGCCAGGTAGAGTTCTCTGGGCCTACTACTACTATCCTGACGACCTATGATCCGGTCGCGCAGGCTGAAATAGAGTTACGTTCTAGGGCGCAGATCTTAGTTGACATTGACTATACCCCAGGAACCGAGACTAGCCTTGAGCTACGTCTTGAGTTCTCTCCTGATGTTGACTATCCAGTCACAAACCCAGCAACAGGAACAGATTACTACGTCTTTTCAGAGTGCACCGCTGGTGTAATCGCTGTTCTAGACTTCCAAGTTCTAGCGTCAGGTGGAGCACAGAAGCTTAGGGTTCCAGTGCCTCTTTTGCACCAGGAGCGTATGTTCAGGCTATCAGTTAAGAGAACGGGTGGTAGTGACGCAGGCGCCGGATCTATAAAACTTCGTGTTGTAGACGACGCCCACCCAGTTACAAGTTCATTTGCCACTAAGCAACCATAACAGAGAAGTATGTCATTCGGATGGGCAGTTAGAGGAAGGTTTGGACCGTACAAGTGCTCTGCAGTTAGTGGAGGCACGGTAGGTATTCGTGTACGAGAAGTTGATGGATCTCCAGACATTGACCCTACAACAATACTTACTGTTCCAAATGACAGCTTAACTGTTGGTGGTGCGCAAGAAGCAATCCTAACCTTCCCTGCCGCTAGTGGCTTCGATCTAAGAGAAGTGCTCCTAGTGTTCTCAGCTACCGTCGCAGTTGGAACAGCCATCAACATCCAAACAGGTGTCTACGGTGGAGCAGGTTCCCCTGCTACAGTCGATAACGATACTGATGTAACACTACCCGCAACAGGTGCTGCATTCAAAGACGACGGAAGAATAGAAGTTCACCTTAATGGTCAAGAACTGGCTAAAGGTGATGGATCTGGTAATGGTGTGGCCGAATGGGTATCATCAACACAGATAAAGCTTAACTTGAAGATAAAGAACAGCGGGTGCGTGCTTATTAGAGCACCGTTCCCAACTGCCTAAGGATAACCAATGGGACTACTGGACCAAGAGACACAAGTAAAGCACTCAGACGCTTACGTAGGCACGCAAGCTGCTGGATCTGGAATGGAATCGCCCGCCGCAGCGAACCAGAACATCTTATGGGACTTGAACAACCTGCGTTCGCAAATCGCAAGAATCTTGGATCCGGCCACACCAGCCAACTGGTTCCAAGACATGGCGGCAGCGGGTTATGACAACTTCGGTATCAAGCAGATCCACGACAAGAAGTTGGCATTTAGGTCTCCTATCACTCCTGGCACAACTGACTTCACGGTTGGTGTGGCAGAAGTTCACTCTGTTGATACGGTAGCGGACACCGCAGGGTCACTTAATAATACTTACTGGGTAGTCTACGAAACTCCAGATACTGCTTATTACGTTTGGTATAATGTAAACGCTGCTGGAACTGACCCTGTACCAGCGGCGCCTGTTGGCGTAACAAGCTGGACTGGTATTGAAGTAGCTATAGCTACCAATGCTACTGCTCCAGCAGTTGCCACTGCTACGCAGTCTGCTATCCAAGCCTCAACTTACGATGGTGGCGTAGCTATAACTACAAACGCGCTCACCATTACAAATGCTAATCCGGGTAATGTTGTAGATGTTGCCGATGGCGCGTCAGCTACTGGCTTCACCTTTGCAACAGACACACAGGGAACAGACGTTACCGCTGCTGGTGTTCTTATCGACGCTGCTAAGCTCTCAGGAGGTGCTGGTACAATTGCAGTCGGTGCTGGCTCCACTAATGAAGGTGGTTACATTGCCGCTGTTGAAGCTAACTTCACCGTAGCTGGAACACTAGGAGTAGGTCTATCACAAGCTGCCGATGGCGATTCTATTCTACTCAACAGAGTAGACATCATTGCCCACAGAACTAACGAGGTTATAGAAAGTAATGGATCACTAATCTTCGGTCTTCTACAGACCATTACTGGTACTGGTGATGGTACATCAGTAGCGGCAGCGGCTAGTGAGAACCTTCAGATAAGCTTTGTTAAGATAACACCAGGCTCTGATGTAACAGAATCCGTTACGCTGCCGTCTGGTAAGTATCACTTCGGTCTGATGCGCCAGAGGTGCTTCTACTCCCTACCTAAAGGAGGTATGATATCTGGTGTTCAGTCTCTACCAGACTCTATTACGCAAAGTACCGCTGGAACAGCCGTTAGGCTACCATTCAGGCATTTTGACGTTGGTGCTGGCGGCGCTACTGCTGGTGACCCTCTTAACGTTCAAACAGGCGTATTCACCACAGCCGGGGCTACTGCAGTATTCTCTACTTATAGCACACCAATTCTTCCAACTACTGCTAACGAGTTTAGGGACGACAATAGAGTTAAAGTGTGGCGTAACGGTAACCTACAGAGCAAAGGAACAGGAAAAGATATACAATGGGTTTCTACCACACAACTTAGCTTCACAAAGAAAGTTAAACGGGGTGATGAAATTGTAGTAGAATCACCAGCTAGCTTCTAGCGGGGACTTTAATGGGACGGCTTTCAGCAGACCAGTACGAGCAACTTAACAATATAGTTGCTGGTGCGCCTACCACTACTGACGACTCCACGCAGGGTTACCTGTTAGGTGATGAGTGGTTAGATACCTCCACAGGAATAGTGTGGAAGCTTATAGCTGAATCAAGTCCTGGCGCTGCGGTCTGGATTGTGGGCGGCGCCCCAGTTGCTACTCAGGCCGAAGCAGAGGCGGGGACCGTCACCGAGCCTCGCTTCTACACTCCAGAGCGAGTCAAGCAAGCAATAGACGCGCTCTCTGGTGGTGGCGGTCCTCCTAGTGGCGCAGCCGGTGGGGATCTCACAGGCACCTACCCGAACCCAACGGTAGCGAAGGCCAGCAAGAGCTTTGCGTTGGCTGGCGTTCTTAGCCCTGCCAGCTTCTCGACCACACAGGACAACTACAACCCGAC
>Ga0114918_10002394_pt1 | contig 16817 bp, 9 predicted proteins | sample LantaG_FD_87015 | JGI IMG/M metagenome (GOLD analysis project Ga0114918, IMG submission 87015) | Deep subsurface microbial communities from Baltic Sea to uncover new lineages of life (NeLLi) - Landsort_02402 metaG | ecosystem: Environmental > Aquatic > Marine > Oceanic > Sediment | place: Baltic... | reverse complement strand
TTGTGGTTCCGCTCGCTCCTCTGGTGGGGGGGCCTCTGCCGCGCGGGGGTGTTGTTTTTTTTTTTTTTTTTTTTTTTTTTTTTTTTTTTTTTTTTTCCAATCGACGAGCGGGGATCTCAACCTCCCCGTCGTTTGATTTCGTCCTTGTTTCTCTCTCTCTCTCCTTGAAAATGCATTTGCCCTCCTTCTTCTTCTTCTCCTTCTCTCCTCTCTCTTTCTCTCCAGAGCTCCCTATTCTCTTACCCCTTTCCCCACGCGCTGCTGGATGTCGTACTTGGCCCACACGGAACGGTCGATGTCGTCGACCGACGGGTTGTTGGCCGGCATGGAGCTCATTGCTGTTTTCGGTTTCGCTTCGACGCCACTCTTTTTCTCCTCTTTTTTGCTGCTTCGCCGCGACAGACGAGATTGAAATCGACTCTCTCTTTCACTCTCGCACCGCGCAGGGGCGGCTCTGGCCTCTTGCTGCCCAACGGGCGAGCGAGAACCGAGACCCTGTCGCGGAGGGCTCAGTCACCGAGGGATAGAGGGAGAGAAGGCGTCGGAGAGGAGGAGCAAGGGGCGCGAGAAGCCGGAAAAAGCGTTATGAAAAAAGGTTTCTCCTCTTCTCTCTCGAAAAATTCTGAAAAAAAAAACTCTTCGAAAAGCCTCGTCCCTCTCTCTTCTCGTTTACACTCTCTCTCTCTCACACACCCCACTCTCTTCCCCTTTTTCACTCACTCACTGCCCCGCCAAGAAGAGCACCCCCCTCGACCCGGGAGCCGGCAGCGCCTGCCTGATAACAGCGTCGACGAACGCCGTCCTGCTCAGCACGCGGGTGCCTCGGGGGAGGTGCTCGCGGGCCCAGGCCCTCTCCCTCGCCGAGTCGGACGAGGCGAGGCCGAGCCAATTGTCTTCTTCTTCGGCGGCGGCCGACCCGAGCCTTCCTCCTTCTGCTTCTCCTTCTCCTGCTGCTTTCTTTTTCGTATTCTGCTGCTCCTGCTGGTACTGCGGAGGGAGGACGCCGGGAATCGGGGTGACTGCGGTCGCCGTCGTCGTCGCTGCTGCGGCGGGAGTGGCAGCGAAGAGCGGCGTTGCTGCTGCTGCTGCCGCGACCGCCGCCGAAGGAGGAGGAGCAGCAGCCCCGCCCGGCGTCTTCGACCCCCCCGCAGCAGCCGCAAACGCAGCCGCAGCAGGAGTCGCAGCAGCAGCAAAAGCAGCCCTGGCCTCCTCCTCCCCCTCCCTCTTCCTCTTCTGCTTCTTGTTCCTCAGCGCCGCCGCGGCCTCGGCCGTCACCCTCCCGTCGTTCCGCACCGCCACCGGCCTCACCAGCCTCCCGCCCGACGCCTCGATGAGGGCGCACATCATCTCGCCGTTGTCGCTCTCGCAGGCCAGCAGGGCCCCCGAGGGGGCAACGGTGAAGGCGTCGCAGAGGCGAGGGGGCCGAGGGGGGTAAGTCTTAGTTTTTTCTTTTTCCTTTTCTTTTTCTTCTTCTGCTGCTGCTTCCGTTTCCTCTTCTCCTCCTTCTCCCTCGGGGTTCTTGCGTTCCATGGTCTTGGCCGCCAGGGCAGCCACCGCCGCAGCCAGCGCCCCGGCGACAGAGACGCCGCCTCCTGTTCCATTTCCTTTCTTCCTGCTCCTCCTCGCGGGGATCTCTCCGTCGTGCCACCCACAGAGCAGCTCGGGTGCCAGCGAGAACCGCCCCCGGGCCTCGGCCTCGGGGTCGCGGAGGGCGAAGGGCGCCGTGGGGGGAGCTCGGATGGGAGGAGGGGGAGGGAGAGGAACGGGAGGAGGGGGAGGAGGAGGACCAGGAGCAGCAGCGTTTCCGTCGCCGTCGTCGCTACCGCTTTCCTTCTGCTGCTCCTGCTCCTCCTGCTCGTGTTGCCTCTTCCTCTCCCTCTCCTTCTCCGCCTCCCTTTCCTTGTCGGCCTCCTCCACCGCGCTCGCGGCCTCCTCCAGCCACGCCGGAGACACCACCGCCCTGCGCCCTGCCAGAGACAGAAGCCAGTTGAGGGAGCGGGAGAAGCCGCCACCTGGCGTGCCCGCGGGTTGCACTACAAAAACAGTCCAGGAGGTCAGGTCGCCGACTGGGGCCGTGGGGAGGCGGGCCCTCTCCGCCAGGGAGGCGCAGCGCGGGTCCGCGGCGACCGAGGCCGAGAGGCGGACGCAAAGCGGCGGGGGCACCTTGGGGTCGGGCGGGGGGAGCAGGGCGGAGAGCAAGGAAAGTGGAGGTTTCGCGGCCCTTCTCTGCTTGGCCTTTGAAGCAGCGGCAGCGGCGGCAGCAGCGGCAGCGGCAGCAGCGGCAGCGGCAGCAGAAGGAGCAGCCGTCAGATCTGCAGCTTCTGCTGTTGCTGTTGCTGTGGAGGCGGCGACGGCGACGGCGACGGCGACGCTCGAAGGGTGCTTCGGCGGCAAAGAGGCCTTGGCGTTCCCTCCTTGCTCCTGCTGCTGCTCTTGCTGTTGCTCTTGCGGCGGCGGCGGAGGAGGAGGCATCAAAGAAAGAGGCTTCGCTTTCTCCTGCTCCTGCTGCTGCTGCTGCTGCTGCTCCGAACCAACAGTCATCGGCATCGGAGGCGGCACCGCAGGCGGAGGCGGAGGCATCAGCGCCGGCACCTTGCTCCCCCCTCCCTTGCCGAACCACCACCCGCCCAGCGGCACGCCGGCCCTCCGCCTCGAAGCGGTCGCCTCGGCCTCGACCACCACCGCCCTGCCGCCGAAGACGACGACGTCCCCGAGGCGCAGCCTGGCGGTCTTGCCCGGGCGGACGACCTTGGCGGGCCTCCTGTCCCGGCGGAGCTTCCTGTACATCCGCTGGGAGGCGGTGCGGGAGGAGACGGCGGCGGCGGCGGCGGCGGCGGCGGCGGCGGCGGCGTTTCCCTTTCCGCCGTCGCCGTTCTTGTCGCCGTTCTCGTCGTCGTTCTCGTCGTCGTTCTTGTCGTCGTCGTCCTCCTCCTCCTCCTCATCTTCGCCTTCTACTTCTCGGTGCCTCCACAGCAGCGTCGGGTTCTTCGTCCCCTTGACCCCGCACACCGACAGAGGCGTCAGAGACATCATGTAAGAACACAGCGCGGCCTTCGTCACGAGCGCCGACGACGCGACCGGAGGGGCCTTGGGCGGCCTGTGCGAGACGAGGAGGAGCGCCTGCGTCGCCGAGACTTCTTCCGAGGAGAGCTTGAGCCGCAAGGTGGAGACCGCGCCCGTGACGATGGGCGGGGCCGGGGCGCGGAAGGGAGGAGCCGTAGTAGAAGACGGACCCGCGGCTTGGGCAGAAGAGGCTGCGGCGGCAGCTGCAGAAGCGGCGGCTGCAGAAGCGGCGGCCTCGGCGCGCCGCTGCCGCTCGTCGCGCTCTCGCCTTGGAGCACGGCCAACGGCGACACGCAGGGGAGGGGGCGGAGGGCCGCTGTAGTAGCAGCCACTTTTCGGGGCGAAGGCCGGCGCAGGGAGCAGGTGGCGCGCGACGGGCCTGCCCAAGTCGTCGAGCTCCATCAACAGCTCGTCCTCGTGGAGCTCGACGACTTGGGCAGGCCCGTCGTCGAGCTCCACGAGGACGAGCTGTTGATGGTGGTGGAGAGCGGGGGGGGGAAGGGGGGGGAGAGGGGCAAGGAAGGGAGGGAGTGAAGTGAGTGAGTGAAGGCGAACGAAGGCGACGAATTTCGAAATTTTCGGGGGGGCGTCGAAGATTCGCCAAAAAAGAAAAAAAGCCTCGCTTCTCTCTCTCTCTCTCTCTCTCTGAATTTTTAATCGAAAGCGCCGGTTTTTGCTCAGCAACTCGCATTAGCGATCGCGCGTCGATTTCATCTACGTGTCCATGAAGACGAATTGAACAAAGAGCCACAGCAAAGGCGCCCAAAAAACGAATCGTCTTCATACGATTCCAAATTCACCTGTCACCCCTTCGACGCTGCGGCCTTGAGCCTCGCGCCCACGGCGCTCTTGTGCGACAGCGACGACGCCACGACGTCGTCGATGTGCTTCTGGGCCGCCTCTGAGGCCTCTCGCGCCGCGGCGCGGACGATCGTGGAGAAGGTGGGGTTGCCCGGGGCTGCCATCTTGTTTGCTTTGAATTGAAAAGAGACGTCGATTCGACGAAAAGTCGAAGGAGAGGAAAGTGAAGGAGAGAGAGAGAGCGAAGAAGAGAGCTTTTCTTTTCACTTTTTTCTTTTCTTAGTAGAAGAGAGCTCTTCGTTCATCTTCTTCTTCTTCTCTCTCTCTCTCTCTCTCTCTCTTTCTACCTCCTCTTTCTATCTCCTGGGGCATCTCCTGCCTCTGCCTCTCCCCTGCTCTCTAGCTCGCGAGTGGAGCGAAAGAGAGGCGAAAGAGAGGAGGCGAAAAGGAGGCTAAGAAAAAACAAACAAAGCGAGCATTCGATCGCTCTCTTCGTCCAATGGCTTCCAACGCCCCCGCCGCGGCGGGAGGGACGCGCCTCGAGCGCCTGCTCGCGCTCATAGAGAGTGCGTTGTGTCGGCTACGCGCTGTCGCTGTTTTTGCTGTCGACGGAGAGACGTAGAAATGACGCGCTGGCGAGCGTGTGTTTTTTTTTCCATTCTTTCCCTTGATCGCCGACGCCGACGCCGACGCCGACGCCGACGCCGACGACGCTCGACCTCCCCCCTCTCTCTGTCTTTCCGCTTCCCAGCTCACCCGCACTCCCCTCCCCCTCTCTCCACACCACTTACCAACAGATGGCGCCTCCCCGGCGGTGCGCCACGCGGCGGCGGAACAGGTCGCCGCCGTGGCCGTCTCCCACCCGGCCAACGCGCCCGCTCTCTTGCGCCGCCTGGGGCTCTCGCTGCGCTCCAAGGAGTGGGACGCGCGCGCCGCCGCGGCCAGGTGCGTGGGGGCGATCGCGGAGGGGACCAGGCACGCGACTGTCGAGGAGGTGGCCGAGATGGAGAGGGAGCAGCTGCGGAGGCAGGGCGGAGGAGGAGGAGAGAAAGCTGCTGCCACTGCTGTTGCTCCTTCTCCTTTGGGAAAAGACAACACCAACGACAACGACCTCCTCTCCCTCTCGGGCTTCGACGCCGCGAGGGTCCTCTCGGGAGGACGCCACCTGCTCGCCTCGGGCGGCACAGAGTTCGACGCTCCTCCTTTCGAGGCCGGGGTGCCCCCTCGCGAGAGGGCAGCGAGGCAGCGCGCGGCGCTGGCGCAGCGGCTGGGGCTGGACGCGGCGGGAGGGAGGGTCTTCGACGCCGGGGAGCTGATCAAGGACGAGGACCTGACGGAGCACGAGGAGGCCGAGGCGCACAGGAAGAAGCTGCTGCGCGAGGAGGAGGAGAGGCAACAGCAGCAGCAGAACGCGGCGTCGCTGGCGGAGGAGCTGGTGGGACTCTCGGCGAGGGAGCGGGCGCAGAGGAAGCGCGCCCTGAAGAGGGGAGGGGGAGTCGCCGCTTCATTGCCTGAACTCGAGGGCGGAGGCGGAGGCGGCAAGCGAGCGAAAACGGGGGGCGGAGGAGGAGAAGACGAGAGTTGCGGCGGCGGTGCCCTCTCGCCCCCCTCGGACGCTGCGGCAGAGGCCGTCGCCGCCGCCGACGCGGCAGCCGCTGCGGACGCCGCCGCGGGAGGGTGGCCGTTGGCCTCGCTCGCCGACGGCCTGCTTGCCGACCTGCTCGACGCGCGCTGGGAGGTCCGCCACGGCGCCGCGAGCGGCCTGCGCGAGATCCTGCGCTCGCACGCGCGGGCCGCGGGCATCGTGGGGCCCGCGAGAGCTGGCTTCAACGCGAACAACTCCAATTCTGCTTCTTCTTCTTCTTCTTCTTCTTCTTCTCTCCAGACCCCGCTGCTCCACCCGAACGCAGCAGCGGACGCGGCAGCCGACAACGCGGCCTGGCTCGAAGGGTGCGCGGTTCGCCTGCTCTGCGTCCTGGCCCTGGACCGCTTCTCCGACTTCGTTGGCGACGCCGCGGTCGCCCCGACGAGGGAGGCCGCGGCGCAGGCCCTGGCCGCGGCCCTGGCTTCCTGCCCTCGCTCCGCGGTCCTGTCCACGGGGAGGGCCCTTGCCCGGCTGGCCGCGGTGCCCAGGGCGCCCTGGGAGGCGAGGCACGGCGCGCTGCTCGGGTTCAAGTACCTCCTGGCAGCTTGCCCAGAGGCCGTTGTCGACGAGATTTCTTCTTCTTTTTCGACAAACGCTTCTTCTTCTTCGTCGCCGTCGCCGTCGGAAGAGGGGCTGCTCCGTCTCGCGCTCCCGGCCGCCCTCGCGGGCCTCCGCTCCGGTTCCGACGACTCGGAGTTCCAGAACGGGATCGTGACCGCGGCCCTGGACGACGTCAAGGGCGCGGCGGCGGCGGCGCTGGTGCCCGCCGCGGCGGCGCTCGCTGCCGGGGCCGCAGACGGAAGTGCAGGAAGCGGAAGCAACGGCGAGAGAGGGAAAACAACCTCTCCTTCTTCTTCTTCTTCAGCCACCGCCGACGTCGCCGCGGCCCTCTGGCACGCCTTGGGCGACCTCGACGACCTGAGCCCGGCCACGGCGCCTGTCATGGACCTGCTGTCGGCTCTGATCGCCTCTGCAGCCGCCTCTGCTGCGCCGACGGAGAAGGAAAAGAACAAGGCGACTCTTGCTGCTTCGACGTCGAACACGAGTATCGCAGCGATCGCACCCGACCCGACCGCCTTGCTCCCCAAGCTGTGGCCGTGCTTCGGCCACGCGCTGGCTCCCGTGAGGGCTGCCGCCGGGAGGTGCCTCGCGGCGCTCGCGCGGGCTTCTGCTGCCGCCGCAGCTGCTTCGAAATCAACCTCGAATTCCTCATCGTCATTCTCCTCTTGGCTCAGCGACCAAACCCTGCTCCGCCCGGCTCTGTGCCTGGCCTTCCGCGGCATCGCCTCCAACGGCTCCGGGGACTCGAGCGCCGCCTCCGCCTGCCAGGACGCGTGGAGGGCGCTGCTGGCGTCGGCGCCTAAGCAAACGCTGCTCCTCGTCGCTGGAAGTGGTTCTTCTCCTTCGTTGCCTTCGTCTCCTCCTCCTCCTCCTTCTTCCCTCGTCTCTCAGTGGCTCGACCTAGCCTCGACGCCCGCCGGGGAGCAGCCTTCCACCTCTCTCCTGGACAGCTGCGCCGGCGCGGGAGTGGCCGCGTGCGGCGGACCCCTCGGAGCGGGGTGGAGGCCGGCGCTGGAGGCAGGGGACGTGAGCGACGACGACGACGACGACAGTGGCCTTTTCTCTTCTTCCGCTTCCGTCCCCGCCGCCACCGCTGCTCCTTCCGCCACCGCCTCCGCCTCCTCGGGTGACGCCGCCGCGGCAATCAGAGGAGCTCTATGCGCTGCTTCCGCCCTGGGAGAGCTCGGAGCAGCGACGGCAGGAGCAGCAGGCAACAGCGCGGGTGGAGACGCGAATGCCGACGGAGGGGGGCCCGTCGCCGACTGCCTCTGCGTCGCGACGCTCTCTTCGCGAGCTAGCGCGAGGCTCATCGCCGGCGCCGCGCTCTCCCGCTGGTGCGAGCTCGCCGACGACGAGGCCAACGAGGCTGTCTCTTGCCCTCTCGTGCGCCCGCTGCCGAGGACGCTGGCCGCGGCCCTGGCCGCCCTCGCCGCGGCGCCCCCGCCCTACGACGAGGCAGCGACGCTCCGGGCGGTCGCCGCCGCCGCGAGTGCCGCGTTCGTGCAAGCCTGGCCCGCGCAGGGAGGGGCCGCCGCCGCCGTCGTCAAGGCGGCAGCGGCGGACGCGTTCGCCAAGAAGCTGATCTCGGGCCCCGCCGACGCCGCCTCGGTCGTGCCTCCTTTCCCCCCTGACGCTCCGCTCGCGGCCAAGCCGGCGGCGGCGGCGCTCGCGGCGGCCGAGGTCGAGCTCGCGGCGACCGAGGCCGCGCTGCACTGTGCCTGCGCCGCGGCGCTGGCAGCCGGGTGCGTGCGCGTGGGTGGTCTGCCCGAGAAGATCAACACGCTGGTCCAGCCACTGATCGCGTGCCTGAGGCGCGGGGGCGGTGGCGTGGCTTCGATCGTCGGTGGCGGAGGAGGCGGAGGAAGCAGCAACGGAAGCAACGGCAGCAGCATCAGCGCCGGCGCCGCCGGCCGCCCGCTGAGGAGACTCGCCGCGGCCGCGCTCGCCGAGGTCGCGGCCCTGGCGACGGCGCGCGACAAGTGCCCCAACCCTCGCCTGGTCGCCAACGTCTGCTCGATGGCGACGGGGGACAGGAGCGTCTGCGCCCGCGCTGACGACGAGGAGGGCAGCAGCGACGAGGAGGAGGAGGAGGAGGACGACGACGAGCAAGGAGGAGGAGGAGGAAAGGCAACGGGAGGAAGTCGAGGCAGGCCGCCGAAGAAGCAACCTCCCTTGCAGCGCGGCGCCTCTGCTGCTGCTGCCGCTCTGGAAAACGACCCCAAGGCAGCAGCCACTGCTGCTGCTGCCTCGGCGGCCAGGCGTGGAGGGGAGGCCGCCCTCGTGGCCCTGGCCACGCGCTTCGGCGCGCGCTGCTTCTCCGACCTCCCCTCGCTGCCCGAGGCGGCACTCGGACCGCTCGAGGCCTTTGCCGCCCTTCCCCAAAAACATTCTTCTTCCGAACCGCTTCCTTCGTCTTCGAACGAAGAAGACCAGGCTCTCCTCGACGCGCTGTGCCTGCTGCGCACCGTGGGGCCGGCGATGGCTCTGGCGGGGGCCCCCGGCGCCGGGGCGCGCTCGGCCGCCGCTGCCGCCGCCGCGCTCGCCCACCGCCGCTCGAGGGTCCGCAGGAGCGCAGCCCTGGCCGCCGCTTCCCTCTCTGCCGCCGCCCCCGCAGAGGCCCTGCCCACCCTGCTGAGGGCCGCGGCGGAGTGCCTGCGCCCCTCTGCTCCCGACGCGGCCCGCGAGGGCGGGGTCGCGCTCGCTGCAGCCCTGACGGTCAAGAGCGAGAGCAGGACGGCCGGTCGCTCGCGCTCCGCGACCGCCGCCGCTGCCGCCTTCGCCCCGGCCGCCGCCGCCCTCGCCGTCCCTCTGATGCGAGCCGCTGCGGACCCTTTACCTCGGGTCAGGCACCGCGCCGCGAGGGCCCTGGCCACCGCCGTCGCTCTGCTTCCGCTGGCGGTGGGACAGCCGAAACCGGCTTGGGTCGAGGCAGACGCCGCTCTCTCGAAGAGCTGGGACGAAGACGCGCCTCTGCTTTCCGCCCTTGTCGACGGAAACACGGCCCCGCCTCCTTCGCTTTCGCCGGAACTGGAGGCGGCCCTGCGGCCCTACCAGGTCTCGGGAGTGGCCTGGATGGCCTTTCTGAGGAGCTGTGGGCTCCACGGCGTGCTGGCTGACGACATGGGTTTGGGCAAGACCTTGCAGACTGCCGTCGCGATCTGCGGCGCGGGCGACGACGCACAGAAAACGGGGGCGGCGCGGAAGCCCTCTCTCGTCGTTTGCCCGACGACGCTGGTGGGTCACTGGCCCGCGGAGATCGCCAAGCACGCCGCGGTGCGCGGGAGGCTGCGGGTGCTGGCCTACGAGGGTCCTCCGGCGGTGCGCGCGGCGCTGAGGCCGCAGGTGGACCTCGCGCTTGTTTCCTCGAGCGAAGGAGAGGAAAAGAAGAAGAACCCAAAAACCTCTTCTTCCGATCCCGACTCCTCCAATTCCTTCCCTGACGTCGTCGTCATGTCCTACGACACCCTTCGTGCCGACGCGGACTGGGTCTCGAAGCACAAGTGGCGCTACGCCGTTCTCGACGAGGGCCACGCGATACGCAACCCCAAGTCGCGCGTGTCCGTCGCGGCGCGCAGGGCCGTCGTCGCAGAGCACAGGCTTATCCTGAGCGGAACCCCGATCCAGAACGACGTGCGCGAGCTCTGGGCGCTGTTCTCGTGGCTGATGCCCGGCTTCCTGGGGAAAGAGAGGGACTTCCACTCCAGGTACGGCAAGGCCCTCGACGACGCGAAAGGGGCAGCTGCCACCTCCAAGCGCGCCCTGGCCGCCAGCGCCGACGCCCTGCTGAGCGTCGCCGACCTGCACAAACAGGTGATGCCCTTCATCCTGAGGCGCACCAAGGACTCCGTGCTGAGGGATCTGCCTCCGAAGTCGGTGCAGGACGTGGTGGTGGAAGCCTCGGCGGCGCAGAGGGCTCTGCTGGACGCGTTCGAGCAGGGCGGGAGCGGAGGAGGGGCCGTCGCGGTGCTTGCGCAGGCCGCCGAAGCGGCGGCAGGAGCAGGAGCAGGAGAAGCTTCCGCTTCTTCCACCGCCTCCGCTGCCACCACGGTCTCCGCCGCGGCCCCGGCCTTCCGCGCCCTCTTCTACCTCCGCAAGCTCTGCACCTCCCCGGCGCTGGTGCTGGACTCTCTCCAAAAGGACCCTGGCGCCGCCGCCGCTCTTGCCAGCGCGCTGGGGCTCGCGAGCGGCAAGGGGAGCAAAAGTGGCGGCAATCCTTCCATTTCTTCCCTCGCCTCCGCGCTCGCGGCCCAGCCCACGGCGCACGCGCCCAAGCTCGCGGCGCTGAGGCAGCTGCTGGTGGACTGCGGGATCATCTCCCGCGGAGGAGTAGGGGACGACGACAACGACGACGGAGGAGGAGGTGGAGGTGGAAAAGGAGGTGGAGGTGGAGGTGAAGGCAACAACTCTTCTTCTTCGATCGGAGGCCACCGCGTCCTGGTCTTTGCCCAGCTCCGCTCTACTCTTGATTTAGTCGAGTCCGGCGTGCTCAAACCCGCAGGCGTCCCCTTCCTCAGGCTCGACGGCGGCGTCCCGGCCGCCAAGCGCTTCGGCGTCGCCGCGGCCTTCGAGGCCGATCCCACCGTCCCGGTTTTACTTCTGACAACGCACGTGGGAGGCCTGGGTTTGAACTTGACGGCGGCGGATACCGTCGTTTTCTTGGAGCACGACTGGAACCCGATGAAGGACATGCAGGCGATGGACCGGGCGCACCGTCTCGGGCAGACCAGGCCCGTCTCGGTTTATCGACTCTTAGTGAAAGGCACCTTGGAAGAACGGGTGCTGAGCCTGCAGAGGTTCAAGCTCGACGTCGCCGCTGCCGTGGTGAACGCTGACAACGTCTCCCTGGCGGCGATGGACACGGGGAGGCTGCTGGACTCGCTCGGAGGGGACGGGAAGGCCGGGGGGGCGGGGGGAGGAGGAGGTGGAGGAGGAGGAGGAGCGGGAAGCGATGCCGCGACAGCCGCAGCGGCCGCGGCCGCCGCCGCAGTTGGAGCCGGAGGGGGCAAAGGGATGAAGGCCGCGCTTGTGGCCCTGGAGGAGCTCTGGGACGACGCTCAGTACCAGGAGGAGTACGATGTGGACGCGTTCGTGGCGAAGGTGGCGGCAGGGAAAGGTGGGAAGAAATGATGGGTTAGTGAGAGTGATTTTGAAATTTTTTGTTTTCTGGTTTTTGTCATTCTTTTCAAAAAAAAATGCCTCGGTCAACGCTTTGAAGAGAGAGAGAGAGAGTCTTTACCCCGGTTTTCTCTCCTTCGTGTGTCTCTTCTTTCCTTCCTTTTTTTTGGACCTCGACTGAGCTCTCTCCTCTTTTGCTGGCTGCTGTAGCTGCTTCTCGTTGCGCTAAAAAGAAGAAGAAGAAGAAGAAGAAGAAGAAGAAGAAATATAAATAAAAAAAGAAATGACCCAAAAGAGAGACCCGACGCTCGCCGTCGCCGCCGCGGCCGTCGCGCTGCTCGCGGCGCTGACTGCCCTCCGCCTCGTCTTGCGGTACGGCCACCCCGACGACCGCCGCTCGGCTTGGGTGCCGCGCGGCGTGGCCGCGGCAGGCTTCGCGCTCGCGGCCTGCACCCTGCTGCTGTTCCCGCTCGACGTGGCGAACGGGAGGGCCTGCGAGGCGCAGAGAGCGAAGGGCAGCTCTTCGTCGTTGACCGGCGGCGCTTCTTCTTCGACCTCTTCCTCTTTCTCCTCCTCTTCCTATTCTGCTTGCGTCGAGGGGGTCCCCGCGGCCGCCCTCTGGCGAGCCGCCTACCTCTCCAACGGCACCATGACCTTCTTCGTCATTCCCTTGGCTTACTTCTTCTACCTGGGGGACTCGGAGCTCGGCGCCGGGGCCCGCGCGGCCTCGGCCGCTCTGTGGGCGTCGGCGATGGCCGCCGTCGCGGGCGGAGTCGCCGGCCTCTGCTACGCTCTTTGGGGCTTCGCAGACGTTCCCGTCACCGTACTGGCCTCGGGGGCTTACAGGCTGGCGGACGCGTTAGGTCCGCAGGCCGAGCTGGTTAAGCTGGCGAAACAGGCAGCAGCAGCAGGAGGAGGAATGGGAGGGGCTCAGATGCCGCTCGACGCTTGCGTGCACCCTTCGAGCGCGCCGCCGTCGCTCAACTTCAACAGCCCGCTCTCCGTCTCTTCTTCTTCCTCCCTTTCTTCTTCCTCCCCTCTCCTCTCCGCCTTCTCCCTCAACTCCACCTTCGGCGTCGAGTTCAAGGGAAGGCTCTGCGACGCCGTCGGCGGGAGGCTGCCTTCCTCGACCTGGTCCGCGAGGGTCACGTTCCCGACTTACGTAATAGCACTTCTGTCGACCGCGGGCTGGGCTCTCTTTTTGGCCTTTGCGGGAGTCGGGTTCGTGGCATTACCGGCAGACGCGCTCCGGGCTTTCGCCGGGAGGCCGAGGTCGACGATACCCAGGTCGGAGTACGCGAAGAGGGCCGCCGTGCTGGGGAGCAGGGCCTCGGCGCTGCGGGCCGCGGCGCTGGCGCTCCGGTCTGCCGGGAGGTCGTCGTCGAGGAGGAACGGCAACGGCGGAGGCGGAGGAGATGGGGGAAACGAAGACGGAAACAGGAAAACCCTCTCCAAAGGGGCCACCGCCGCCGTGAGACGCATCGAGCGCGAGCTGGTGATACTGGAAGACGACTCGGAAACTCTAGAAAGCGTCCACCCTCGAGGAGAGGACGCAGCGCTGGCATGGGCAGCGACCGTCGCGGGACACTGGCTGCTTTTGATTCAAGGCCTGCTGGCGGCGGTGGTCTCCGCGGCCTGGGTCGCGCACCTGGCCGTGGCCGTCTTCCCGCAGCCCCCGATCTCCCCGGCCCTGAACGTTGTTTTAGAAAAACTCGACGGGGCGACTCCCTTGTTGGGGTCGTTGACCTTTGCCGGCTTGGCCTTCCATCTCGTCGCCGCCACGGTCGCCGGCGCGGCGGCGATCTCTCGCGTCTTCCCCCTGACGAGACCGCACGCCCTGAGGGTCGGGGCGACGCACGCCAGCGCCCTGCTTTTTAATGCCGGGCTGGTTCTGCTCGCTTCTGCGGCTGCTGTGCAGTTCTGCGCGCAGGCCTTCAGCGTTTATGTAGGGGCCGGCACGGCCGTCGCAAAGGTCTTCGGCGCCGACCTGCGGGAGCTGAGAGGCCTGCGGGCTATTTACGCCCGCGACGTGTTTATGTACGCGTTGCTGGCGTGCTGTGGGATCAGTGTGGTCGGTCACGTGGCTCTGGGGGCTCGGAAATGGAAGAGGAAGCGGCCGGCGGAGAGAGGGTGATTGAAGTGATTCGTTTTTTTTTAATTATTTTTCATTTTTTCTTGGAAAATTCAAAACTCGTGTAACACTATTCTTTTTCTCTCTTCCCATCAGACAGCCTCCTCCGTCGCCAGCAGCACCCCCGTGAGCTCTCCTGTCCCGCTGTAAGCAGCGGTCATCACTTTGCGTCTCCTCGGCGCCGGCGGCGAAGAAGAACCGCCGGAAGAAGAAGACGAAGGGGAAGAGATCAGAACGCCGGCCTCGAAGACGACGCCGCGTTCCGGCGCCGCGCTGGGCCTCAGCGTCGCCCAGCAGTCGAGCGGCAGGAGTAGCCTGCCCTGGGGACCCCCACGGGTCTTGCGAGCGGACGGAGGAGTCGGGGAGGAAGAAAGAGACGACGACGAGGCATCGAAAATAAAAGAGGTCGAACTTTCTCCGACCGCGGGAGTCCAGGAGAAGGCGTCGAGCTCCTCTGCTTCGGTCCTCGGCTTCGAGCTGAACTGCGGCACGCTGCCCCCGCAGCCGGAGAGCGTCGCCCCACTCACACAGTAGGGCGAGTCGAAGGTCTCCGAGTGGACCTCTACCGTCTTCAGAGCGGAAGGGAGAGGAGAAGAAGAAAAAGAAGAAGAAGAAGAAGAAGAAGAAGAAGAAGAAGAAGAACAAGAAGAAGAAGAAGGAGAACAAGGAGAAGAGGCGAAGAGCACGAGCCGGAGCCTCCGCCTGCCCCCGCTCGGCGCGCTCTCGAGGAGCGGCAGGCAGGCCTCCACCCGCATTATTTCTCCCTGGGTCGTGGAGAGCTTCGAGGGCACCAGCGCGTAGCCTCCGTCGGCGGCGGTCGCGAGCAGGAGCAGAGGAGAAGAAGAAGAGGTCGAAGAAGAGGAGGTCGAAGTTGAACTCGAAGAGGCGTTCCCAACGACGGCCTCGTCGACGAACGCCGTCGCGTCGGCCTCGCACCCCACGCTCGGCAGCAGCCTCCTGACGCGGTACTCGAGGAAGGAATCAGAAGAGGAAGAAGATTCGGGGGAATTCATAGAGCACTGCGTCTGCCAGTCGCGGACGGAGAGCTCCCACTCGCGGAAGGCCTCGGGCACGAACTCGCGGGGCAGCTCTTGCGGTTCCCCCGAGGGGGCGTCGAAGGTGACGAGCATGCCGTCCCACTCCCCGGAGGCGGCGGAGGCGAAGGAAGTTGTTGCGAGTGTTGTTGCTGCTGCTGCGTCGCTGCTGCTCGCGGCGGCCGCGGGGGCGAGAGGTCGGGGTTGAGAAGGCGACGAGGAGGAGGGCGGCGACGACGAAACCTCCTTTCGTCGTCGACGCCGATCATCGATCGCGAACCTCGGCGCGCTTGTCCTCGCCCCGGCTTCGCCTCTGCTCGCGCGAGCGCAGATGCTCACGGTTCGTCGACTAGTGCATGCCAGCGGGCGCATTTTTTCTCCGAGAGAAGCGGAGAACGCGAAACGTGAAGGTTTGAATTTCCGAATTTCAACAACGCTCGAAAAAAAGTGGGCGAAAAAAATAAAAATCAAAACTCGAAAACTTCTAGCCAAAAAAAACCTTTTCTGCGCTCCTTCGCGTCCCAGCGCCGAGCCCTTTTTTTTGAATCCATTCCACCGCGCTCGAGGATCTTGTGTGTTTCCTCGTCGCTCTAACGCATCCAAAAATGCGCGCCTCCTGTCTCCCGTCGGCGAAACAGGCAGTGCAAGCTTCGGCATCGTCGTCGATCTCTATCTCTTCGCCATCGACGATGTTGACCTCTTCGACTCGCTTTCATCTCTCTTCTCGTCCCAATTCCGATACCGCGCCTCCACGACGGGTATCGGCACTGTGTCATGTATCTCCAGATGAGGGTGAGATCGAAATCTGTCGGAGATTCAAGGAGAATGAATTATAGAGTCAGTTTTTTTTAATGAAACTCTCGATTTGTTTTTCCCTCTCAACCTCTTCCTTCCTCCTTCGTTCCTCGCTCTTCCTCCTTATCCGCTGCAGCGCCCGCAGCAGCGCCGCCGCAGTCCCGCAGGTCCCTGCTGCTCTCCTCCGCAGCTGCCGGTCTCGCAGCTGCTCTGCTGACGGAGCCGCTCCGGGCCCTCGCCGACGAAGCAGCAGCAGCAGCAGCAGCAGCTCCTTCTCCTTCCCCTTCTTCAACCTCCTCTTCTGACCTCTTCGTCCCGGACTTGAAGGAGCTCCCGCTGCCCGAGGCCTACGTCGAGCTCTCGCGGGCGCTCATCAAGTCCCTCAGGGACGCGATCGACGCCGATATCAGCGAGGCGGACGAGTCCAAGGTGAGTAGTGAGAAAAGTGGGGGGAAAAGTTTTTTTTGGAAAATGCTTTTTTATCTTTCTTTCCTCTTCTATCCCGCTCACTTGCGCCTCTCCCTCTCTTTCTATCTCTTTATCAACGAAATCCTCACCCCCCCACCCTCTTTTTTTTTTCTCCCAGGTGCGCCGCAAGGCCGAGCCGGCCAAGGCCAACGTGCGAGAGTGGACTTCGAGGTGGGGCGATGGCAGGGCGCGCTCCGTCGGCGGCTCCGCCTCGCACTCGGCGCTGACCTCCGCCCTTCGGGAGCTCGGAGGCTTCTACCAGAAGAAGGGCCAGAGGGCGCGGCTGGACAGGGAAACGGCGGGGAAGCTGCTGGAGGAGCTGGGCGAGGCGGAGAGGGGGCTGCCGGCGGAGAAGGAGAAGAAGAAAGGGCTGTTTTCGTTGCCGTGAATGGAGGTGGGGGCGGGAGGGGCGAGAAGGAGAAGAAGGAGAAGAGAGGAGGACATGCAATTTTGAAAGGTCGAAGACAAAAAAACAAACACTCTCGACGAAGGAAGAAAAAAAAACTCGATTGACGCATCCTCCTTCTCTCTCGCCTCTTCCGCCCGCCCCTCCGCGCCTCTGTTCACCCTCGCTCTACGTTCTGCGGCCAGCTCTCTTCTTGACACCCCCGTGCCCCGAGTTCTCGTCGAGAGGAAAGAGCAAAGGAGCACGCAGAGAAAACAAGAGCGCCAACAAGAGCTCTCATTCGTCCCCTCTCTTTTTCTTCGCTCGACCTCTTTCGACCTCAACAACGCGATGGCCACCAACATCGCGTCGATGCCCGACCTCCCCTCGTCGGACGAGGAGGACGAGGACTACGACCCGCAGAGGGACCCGACGGCGAGGGACGACGAGGCGCTGGAGGCCGCCGCGGCCGCGAGGCGGGCGCAGGCGGGGAGAGCTCCCGGGAGGAAGAGCTTTGCGAAAGGGAACAAGAGGAAGCAGGGGGATCTCGAGGAGGAAGAGGCCAGCGAAGGCGAAGGCGGTGAAGACGAAGATGACGACGAAGAAGAAGGCGATGCGGCCGCAGCAGCAGCAGCTCGCGCGGGAGGGAAAGGGGTCGGGAGGCGCGCGGAGGCCAAGGCGAGGGTCGAGGAGGCCTGGGCTGCGCTCGCTGGAGCGAAAGGAGGGGGAGCGAAAGCTCTGCCTTCTTCTTCTTCTTCTTCTTCTTCTGCTGCTGCTGCTGCTGCTGCTGCTGCTGCTGCTGCTGCTGCTGCTGCTGCT
>Ga0114918_10002393_pt1 | contig 16821 bp, 13 predicted proteins | sample LantaG_FD_87015 | JGI IMG/M metagenome (GOLD analysis project Ga0114918, IMG submission 87015) | Deep subsurface microbial communities from Baltic Sea to uncover new lineages of life (NeLLi) - Landsort_02402 metaG | ecosystem: Environmental > Aquatic > Marine > Oceanic > Sediment | place... | reverse complement strand
TTTTTGGCGAGGGGAGGGCACATGTAATGTGCTCCTACGGGTTGATTTTTGGCGAGGGGAGGGCACATGTAATGTGCTCCTACGGGTTGATTTTTGGCGAGGGAAGGGCACATGTAATGTGTTCCTACGGGTTGATTTTTGGCGAGGGGAGGGCACATGTAATGTGCTCCTACGGGTTGATTTTTGGCGAGGGAAGGGCACATGCAATGTGCCCCTACGGGTTGAGAATTCCACTATTTAATCTTGTGAAATATGTGAAAGGGTGTGTATAATAGGCAGTATGAAAAAAATTATAAAACCTGCTGTCGAGGACAGGCATAAAAAGGGCGGTTTCAGGGAGATGTGGTTTATAGCCATGCCGATGGTGATCTCACAGGCCGGTTTTACGATTATGACCTTTACGGACAGGATGTTCCTGTCGAGACTTAGCATGAATTTTATGAACGCCGCGATGGCCGGAGGGTTGACGGTGTTCATGATGATGACGTTCTTTCTTGGCCTTACGGGTTATACGACGGCGGTTGTCGCGCAGTATCTGGGGGCGGGACAGAAAGACAAGTGCGCTGTGGCGCTGACGCAGGCGGTCATAGTCGCTTGTCTGGCGTACCCCATAATCTTGTTCTGCCGGCCTCTTGCTTACGGGCTTTTCGATTTTATGGACATCTCACCGTCTCAGCTCGGTCCGCAGAAACTTTATTTCGATATTTTGATAGTAGCTACGATAATTACGCTTCTTCAGAGCTGTCTCTCCGCTTTTTTTTCGGGAGTAGGGAAAACAAAGATGGTCATGATAGCGGGTATGACCTCTATGATCATGAACATTGGCTCAAACTATATACTTATATTCGGAAAGTTCGGTATGCCGGCCATGGGTATTAGAGGGGCCGCTTACGGAACAATAATAGGCAGTGTAAGCGGCTTGGCAGTGTTGCTTACATCCTATCTGAGTAAAGAGAACTTTAAAAAATTTAATATTTCAAAATCTTTTCATTTTAGCGGCGAAGTTACGCGGAAGCTTTTTAGGTTTGGTTATCCGGCGGGTCTTGAGATGTTTCTAACCCTTTTGGCGTTCGTTATGATGGTCATGATATTTCATTCGGCCGGCGAGGTAGCCGCGGCCGCTTCGACAATTGTTTTTAACTGGGACATGGTCTCGTTCGTTCCGCTTTTGGGTATAGAAGTGGGGGTGACTAGTCTTGTTGGGAGGTATATGGGCGCGGGTAACCCTGATACGGCACATAAGGCGACGATGTCGGGGTTTAAGATCGGCATGGCGTATTCGGTGCTTGTTTTCATATTGTTCGTGGGATTCCCGGAGATGCTGACGGGGGTCTTTCACCCCAATTCGGCTGACGGTGTATTTGCCGCCGCCATACCTGTGACCGTGGTCATGATACGCTTGGCGTCGATTTATGTTTTGGCTGAGGCTGTTTTTGTTGTATTCATCGGCGCTTTGCGCGGTGCGGGCGACACTTTCTGGCCAATGTTTATCGCGGTCGTTTTGCATTGGGTGCTTGTTCCAATGCTTTACATCATGCTTAAAGTCGCGAATATTGGACTTGAGACGGCATGGCAGGCTGTTGTAGGGATGTTTCTCCTTTTCTCGGGATTGGTCTATCTGCGGTATCGCGTGGGGCGGTGGCGTACAATATCCGTGGTGAAACCATTGGAGGTTCCCCCAATGCCGATCGTTTAAATGAGAGAGACGGGCGGATACATGGTTTTGTTCCACTCATTTGCTGTTTCTGCCTTTGCCTGCCCCGAGTAGAGGTGCTACCCATTACCCATAAGTCTATGTGGAGAGGGATAAATGAGAATTGTAATTTCCTCGCACCCGTGAATTTATATAACGGACAGGCACAGAAGTCTGTTTTACAATGCAACTCGAACGGGCACATGCAATGTGCCCCTACGATGGGCGCTCAAATAAAATTACCCGAACGGGCACATGCAATGTGTCCCTACGATGGGTGCCAAATAAAATTATTCGAACGGGCATATGCAATGTGCCCGTACGATGGGCGCTTAAATAAAATTATCCGAACGGGCATATGCAATGTGCCCGTACGATGGGCGCCAAATAAAATTATCCGAACGGGCACATGCAATGTGTCCTTACGATGGGTGCTAAATAAAATTATCCGAACGGGCACATGCAATGTGTCCTTACGATGGGTGCCAAATAAAATTATCCGTAGGGGCACATTGCATGTGCCCAGGAGGCTTAAACTATGGGCGTGTACGTGTATTGCGTTAAAAAATCTTATGAGTATATCTCTTCCATAAAAGACCGTGAATTCGAAAACGAGTGGTTCAAGTTAGCAAAAGACGGAACCATAACGGTAAAAGGTTTGAATAAGGATGGGTATGCCTGGGACGGGTGCAGTCCGAAGCTTATAAAGATCGCGGATATGTATTTTGGGACGCCTGAAGGGGTTCTGAATTTTACAACAGGTAAGCCGAAAACCTACTATGCTTCAATGATACACGATGTATTGTATCAGTTTAGCGCGCGTATTAAGCATCTGGTGAAACGGAAAGAAGCAGATATGGAATTTTATAAGATCCTAAAAAGAGATGAGTTTAGAGCGGCCAAACTTTATTATTGGGGTGTCAAATTATGCGGGTGGATCTGGTGGGGACACGACTGATAAGCTCTTCGCAAAAAAAAGGGACGCCGCACGATTAATCGGGTGACGTCCCTTTTTTTATTTAGTGCTGATTTTTGACCATTGGGTTCTTAGTCTGGAGATTCGGCGGGAGGCGTTGTTTTTTTTGATAACGTCGCTTTTTGCCGCTTTAGTTAATTTTGATTCCAGTTTTTTGAGTAAAACGTCGGCCTCTTCACGATTATTCTTCGCAATTACCATTCTTGTATTTTTTGTAAGCGTGCGAAGTTCTGACATAACTGTTTTATTTCGAAGGTTTTTTTTCTTATCTTGCCGCAAGCTTTTTATAGCGGCTTTCTTGTTTGGCATAGTGTTTGTTCTCCTTAAATGGCCCCTTCTCTTTGTTCGGAAAACTGAGAGAAATAGGGGAATTAACTACTTTTAAACGTTTGATTTAGGCCGTTAATTTAGCACAGCTTGTTTGTTTTGTCAATATTTTTTGTGTGACGCGAGCGTGAGGCCAAACCCTAATTAGGATTTGAAAGTTTATAACATCAAATGACATAAAGAGAAAGATGTGCTATTATATTGGTTCTGAACGAAGTTTTAAGAAAAAAGGGCGCGCGCATGGGCCGCCTCTACGAAGTCGGGTGACCCCCTACTTCTCACTTAATTATTAAATGCTAATGACTAATATTAAACTTTTGAAATCCAGCGGGATAATCGGGGGCGCGACGGTTTCGAGCCGAATATTGGGCTTTTTTCGTGACATTCTTTTCGCGAAACTTTTTGGGACCAATATATTCGCTCAGGGGTTTGTTGTGGCTTTCAAACTGCCGAATATGCTTCGTGATATGGTGGGTGAAGGAGCTACAAACGCGGCGATCGTTCCGGTTTTGAGTGAATATAGGCATGTGCGTTCCGAAAAAGAATATTGGGAAGCGGCGGGTGTTATATTAAATTTGATGCTTATCGTGCTTGTCGTTTTATCGGCGGCAGGGGTGATTTTCGCGCCGATCTTGGTACGGATAATAGCGCCGGGTTTTTTACGCGATCCGGAGAAGTTTCGGACGGCGGTTTTTTTAACTCGCATGATTTTTCCTTATATACTTTTTCTGGGTATGACGGCGTATAGTAAAGGTGTTCTTAATTCTCTTCATTATTTTATGTCCCCGGCTTTCGCGCCGGTTGTGCTTAATGTGACAATGATATTAGCTCTGGTGTTCTTGTGTCCTGTGATCGGGATAAAGGGGATGGTGATCGGAGTTTTATCGGGCGGGATATTTGAAGTGTTACTGCAGGTAATCCCGCTAAAAAAGCGAGGATTCAAGTTTGCCAAAAATTTTCGATTTGTTCATCCGGTCGCGCGAAGGATCGGCAGGCTTCTTTTGCCGAGAATGGCCGGTACGGCGGTTTATCAGGTAAGTGTGCTTATTGATACTGTACTCGCGTCGTTCGCGTGGATTGTCGGCGCCGGTGGTGTCGCCGCGCTATATTATGCCAATCGTTTAGTGCATTTGCCTTTGGCGGTTTTTGGTATATCGCTTGCGACGGCGGCGCTTCCGAAAATGAGTAAAGAAGTTGCCTCAAACGATATGGGTAAATTCAAGAAGACTATCGCGTTTTCTCTTAAGGCGGTGTTCACGGTTATGGTGCCGGCCGCGGTAGGGCTTATGCTGTTGGCCGGGCCGATCATTAAGACGTTGTTTCAAAGAGGGGAGTTTACATCCTATTCTACGGGGATAACATCTAACGCGCTTTTTTTCTATAGTTTCGGACTTTTGGCTTATGCCGGTATAAAAATTCTGGTAAGCGCGTATTACTCGATGGGGGATACGCGTATGCCTGTTAAAACTGCCGCTTGCTCTTTAGTGATCAATATCGTGCTTAACGTGATTCTAATGTATCCGCTAAAGCTTGGCGGACTTGCTTTAGCGACATCCGTAGCGGCAACGGTTAATTTTTTGGTCTTGTACGCGTTATTGGTTGTGAAAATAGGGAATATCGGTACGGCGCGAATTGTGAGCTCGTTTATAAAAACATGCGCGGCGGCGTTTATCATGGGAATCGGGACTTTTTTAATGGCGCGCGTGTTTTTGGCGGGTACTGAATACCCGAGCTATGTTATGCTCATGAGACTCTCGGTTATAGTATTAGCAAGCGGTGTGATATATCTTGTGACCGCGTATTTGATAGGACTTGAAGGAGTGAAGAAGTTGGCGAAAATGGTCAATAACGAATGGTAAATGGAACCCCGCCAATCTAAAAACACTAACCTAAAATACCAACCTCGTAGGTTCACAAGCGGGCACATGCAATGTGCCCCTACAAACAACCTACGAGGTTGGTGGTGTTTAACCCGCGAGCAATGTGCCCCTACAAACAACCTACGAGGTTGGTGGTGGTTAACCCGCGAAGTTGATTGAGGGGTAGAAAGAAAAAAAGGGGTTTATGGGTAGAATGGCCGCGGGGATATTGGGAACGAAAATAGAAGCTTTGCCGAATTCGGCGGGAGTGTATAAATTCTTAGACTCAAAAAAGCGTGTTATATATGTCGGGAAAGCGAAAAATCTTAAAAAGCGCGTTCAATCTTATTTTCGCGCGAAAGTTGGGAATAATCGATTGGAGCTTTTAGCGCGCGCCGTACGGGATATAGAGATCGTTAGGACATCTTCTTCCGCTGAGGCTCTTATTTACGAAGCGGCGCTTATAAAAGATTATAAACCAAAATTTAACGTTGAACTTAAAGATGATAAATCTTATCCTTTTTTGAAATTGACGATAGATGAAGATTTTCCCAGATTGATAATAACCCGAAAAAGGGTAGCCGACGGCGCGCTTTATTACGGGCCGTACGCTAATCGGAAACTTTTAAAAGAAGCGGTTTTTTTTATGGAAAAAGTTTTTCCTCTTAGAAAATGCCGCAAGTTAAAAAAGAAAGTTTGTCTTGAATATCATATCGGTTCGTGCCGCGGGGTATGTGAGAAAAAAATAACCGCCGTGGAATATAAAAAAATAGTCATGGCGTTAAAAAAGTTTCTTGAAGGAAAAAAAGAAGAGTTGATTCACGCGTTAGAGAAGGAAATGAACAGATTTTCGAGCAAGCGTAAATATGAAGAATCACTTTTCGTGAAAAAGCAAATAGAAGCGCTTATGGCGATACGCGCGTTTCATGATAGGTCCCGTCAGCCGATATGCGGGGAGCTGGACGAGCTTAAGGATATTCTTAAACTGGATAAGACGCCTATCGTAATTGAATGTTTTGATGTGTCGAATACGAGCGGACAGCAGGCAGTCGGATCTATGGTCAGATTTTTTGCCGGTGAGCCTGAAAAATCCGGATATCGCAAATTCCGCATAAAAAGTATGAAAGGTATAAACGATTATTTGATGATCCGTGAAGTGGTCCGCCGGCGGTATTCACGGCTTTTGAAAAAGAATGAACCGTTTCCGGATCTGGTTCTTATTGACGGGGGAAAAGGGCATTTGTCGGCCGCGATGGAAGAACTTAAAAAGCTGGGGCTTGAAAAAATACGGGTGGCGAGTATTGCCAAGGAGTGGAATCATTTATATTCGTCTCGAAGCGATAGAGCGATAAGGTTATCTCCCGGTACGCGGGCGCTTTTTCTTGTTCAGCGTATACGTGATGAAGCTCATCGATTCGCGATAACGTATCACAGAATGCTTCGCAGTAAAGATAAGTTCGAGACGCCTCTTCGGGAAATAAAAGGAATCGGGCCCGCGCGGGAAAAGAAACTGTTAAAATTTTTTGGGGGAATAAATAATATTCGTAACGCGGGGGTGCAAGAAATTCAAAAAAGAGGGATCGATAGAAGAACTGCCGAAAGGGTTAAGGCAAGGTTGAAATATACCAAAACACCAACCTCGTAGGTTCACAAGCGGGCACATGCAATGTGCCCCTACAAACAACCTGCGAGGTTGGTGTTTTTTTTTGCTCCTAAGCGGGCACATGCAATGTGCCCCTACGATCAACTTGCGAGGTTGGTGTTTTTTTTTACTCGGGCACACGCAATAGGGCCATTCGGGTTGGTTTGCGCGGCGGGCTTGTTCATTTTGCTATTCCGGCAAGTTTTGAAAGACAGTTTTTGCACAATAGGATTGGTACTGTTATAATAAACTCGAAAACACGGAGGAAAATAGTATGGACAATTTAAAAGAAGCGGTTGAAATGTTGGATATTAGACTGAAAGAACTTAGGGGGTATCTTTGACCTCGCCGCGAAAACCAAAGAAATAAAGAGACTTGAAGCGGAACTTAACGCGCCGGAAGTTTGGAAGAATCAGGAAAAGGCGGATAATTTTTCGCGGGAACTAAAAATACTTCGGGCGGTTGTTGTTCCCTATAAAAAAATAGAAGAGAAGTGTCATTCTATTCGAGAATTGTCGGAGATAGTCGAAGAGGACGACGGTGAATCCATTAAAAGCCTTAAAGAAGAGGCGGACGAAGTCAGCCGGAAGATCGACGAGCTGGAATTTAAATGTATTCTCTCGGATGAAGCCGATAAGAATAGCGCGATCGTAAGTATAAACGCTGGGGCGGGCGGAACGGAATCCTGTGACTGGGCTTCAATGCTTCAGAGAATGTATTTGCGGTGGAGTGAAGAACATAATCATAAAGTTGAAGTTATAGATCAGCTTAACGCCGCCGAAGCCGGTATAAAAAGCGTCACATTCATTGTTAAAGGTGACTACGCGTACGGGTATCTTAAAGCGGAAATGGGGGTTCACCGTTTGGTAAGGATTTCTCCGTTTGATTCAAACAAAAGGCGTCACACATCATTCGCGTCGGTTGACGTGATCCCTGATATCGACAAAAATATTACAGTTGAAATTAACGAAAACGATCTCAAAATAGACACGTATCGCGCTTCCGGTGCCGGAGGTCAGCATGTGAACGTGACGGATTCAGCCGTTCGGATAACTCATATGCCCAGCGGCGTTACAGTTCAATGTCAAAAAGAGAGGTCACAGCACAAGAATAAGGCCACAGCTATGAAACTTTTAAAAGCGAGGTTATACGAGCTTGAACGGCGGCGGCAGTCCGAAGATATTATGCAGTCGTACGGCGACAAGAAAAGAGTAGAATGGGGCAGTCAAATAAGGTCATATGTACTTCACCCATACAAGATGGTGAAGGATCATCGCACAGGGGAAGAAACGTCTAACGCGGAAAAAGTTTTAGATGGGGCAATAGATTGTTTTATCGAACGGTATCTTAAGAAGACTGCGGCCGGATAGATCGCATGAGAATGATAATTGTCGCATAATGTTCGAAATGCGCTTTCGGAAACGCCCCTACGCGGGGTGGAAAGAATGGCGGTTTTTGTGTAATGCTCATAAGGGCGCCTCGCGAGGCGCCCTTATGAAAGAGTTTATGTTGATAGAAATTAAGGGGATGATATATGTTTGGTTTATTTAAAAAAATTTTTGGAACACAAAACGAAAGAGCGCTTAAAAAACTTGGAAACAAGGTTTTGGAAATAAACGCCTTAGAAGAGAAGTTTAGTTCTTTTTCTGACGCGGAGATAAAAGCGGAATACGAGCGTATAAAAAAAGAAGTGCTTGTCGAATACGCGAAAACTGCCGAAGAAAGAAATCGGGTGAGAGAGCGAATCGCGACAGCATCTTCCGAAGTGGAACGCAACAAATTTAAAAAAGAGATGAGAAATATTAAAAACAACGTATTGGACGGGAAAATAACGGAAGTTTTCGCAATCACGAGAGAAGCATCTAAAAGAACAACCGGTCTCAGGCATTTTGACGTACAGCTTCAGGGCGGTATGATTTTGCATGAAGGTAAAATCGCGGAAATGGCTACGGGTGAAGGAAAAACGCTTGTCGCGACGCTCGCGGTATGTTTGAACGCTCTTTTAGGTGAGAGTATACATGTGATTACGGTTAATGATTATCTCGCGAAAAGAGACTCAGAATGGATGGGTGCTATATACAAATTTTTAGGACTTTCAACGGGAATAATACAAAATGATATGCGTCAGGAAGAGAGAAAAAAAGCTTACGCGGCGGATGTGGTTTATGGTACGAATAACGAGTTCGGTTTTGATTATCTGAGGGATAATATGGTTTCGGACGAAGCGGACATGGTCCAAAAAGACCTCAGTTTCGCGATTATTGACGAAGTTGACAGTATTTTGATCGATGAAGCCAGGACGCCTTTAATCATATCGGGACCGGTAAACGAAACTAACGAAGCATATAACCAGATGAGGCCGATCGTTCAGGAAATTGTTAGGAATCAGAAACGCCTTGTAGGGGAATGTCTCGAGCAATTCAGGAAGAAGTCGGCTGAAAATGAAAAAGACGCCGCCGGAGAAATTTTGTATCTGATACACAAAGCTGATCCCAAAAACAGAGATTTTTTAAATATCATAATGAAAGACCTCAACGCGAAAAAACTTTTTGATAAAACGCAATCTCTTTTAGACGGTAAAGTGATGGAAAAAGAGCGGCATGAACTTCTTGAAGGACTTTTTTATGTTTTCGATGAAAAATCGCGAGAGGCGACATTCAGCGCGAAGGGTCAAAAAATGATGCAGGAAAAGTTCGGGATAGAGTTTCTTTTAGAAGATATTGAAGCTAAGCTCGCGGAGCTCGCGGATGAAGATCTGCCGGATGAAGAAAAAACCGCGCGCGAAACAAAACTTGTTGCTTCTTACTCTGATCATCAGCGCAAAGTCGAAAGCATTAAACAGCTTCTTAAGGCGTACATATTGTTTCAGAAAGATGTGGATTATGTGATAAAAGATAATAAGATCATGATAGTGGACGGATTTACGGGCAGAATGATGCCGGGTCGGCGATTTTCAGACGGTATTCATGAAGCTATCGAAGCGAAAGAACGCCTTGAAGTACAGAGGGAGAGTCAGACGTTAGCGACGATAACGCTTCAAAATTATTTTCGCATGTATGACAAGTTAAGCGGGATGACGGGGACCGCGAAAACGGAGGAAGCGGAATTTGAAAGTATTTATCTTTTGCCGGTTATCCAAATGCCGACAAATAAACCTTTGGCGCGTAGTAGCATGCCGGATCGTATCTATAGAACTGAACGGGAAAAATTTAATGCCGTAATTGAAGAAATAATTTCGTGCAATGAAAGAGGCTGTCCCGTTTTAGTGGGAACGATATCTATTGAGAAATCTGAAAAATTATCTAAGAAATTGGAAGATAAGGGGATTAAACATAATGTCTTAAACGCGAAATATCATGAAAAAGAAGCGCAGATTATCGCTCAAGCCGGCCGGTTTCGCGCGGTTACCATAGCGACTAATATGGCCGGACGCGGTACGGATATTATGCTCGGAGGAAACGCGGAACATCTTGCCGAGGAAATCGTCAGCAAACTGGATATTGATGATCCTCTCGAAAGAGAAAAAACGCGGGAGAAATTTCTTGCGGAGGCAAAAATAGAAATACTTGCCGAACGTGAAAAAGTGATTACTGCCGGCGGACTTCATGTCATCGGAACCGAACGTCATGAAGCTAGAAGAATAGATAATCAGCTGAGAGGCCGGTCAGGCAGACAAGGCGACCCCGGATCCAGCCGGTTTTATCTTTCGCTTGAGGATGACCTTATGCGTATCTTCGGCTCTGACAGAATAAAGGGGATAATGGATAAGCTTGGTATGGAAGACGGGGAAGTGATAGAAAACCCGCTGGTTTCAAGCGCTATACGAACGGCTCAGCGCAGAGTGGAAGGACAGAATTTTGAAGTTCGGAAACATCTCCTAAAATATGATAGTGTAATGAGTCAGCAGAGGGAAGTTATCTATCGCCGAAGGCGAATGGTGCTGACGAATGAAGATTTGAAAAATGAATTTTTCGAATGTTTATGCGTAGGTCTTGAATCGATATTGGAGACAAGAGAAGGGGATTTTCCCGATCTTGAATACATATCAAAGCAGGTCATGTATAAATACGCTTTGAATGTAAAACAGTATTTATCTCCGGGAATGGAAGAGAAAGAGATCTTGGAGATCATATTGGATCGGGCAAAAAAAAGTTACCGTTCGAGGGAGAAATTTGTTGGAAAAGAACGAGTGAGTGAAATTGAAAAATTAGTTATGATCTCTGTTATCGATTTCAATTGGAAAGAATATCTTCGTGAGGTTGATGATCTTAGAGAAGGTATCTCGTGGAGGGCTTACGCTCAGAAAGATCCGCTTATAGAATTTCAGCACGAAGCGTTTAAGATGTTTACTGAACTTATAATCAAAATCGATGAGGAGATTTCCGAACGCATCATGAAAATATCCGCCATGGAAGAGCAATATAAGAAAAATGTTTTCGTGCCGGGGACCGAAGTTTTTGAGCACAAAGAATATTCGGCTATCGGGGATGCTTCAAGCGGACAGGATGAGGTATATAGCAAAAACGAGCATAGTGGTTTATCGAGTTTTCAAGGCGCGCCCGGCGCCGTCCAAAGCGGCAAGACGGAGTATAGAAGAAATGTTCCAAAAGTAGGACGGAACGATCTTTGTCCCTGCGGCAGTGGGAAAAAATATAAGAAATGCTGCGGGAAATGAACCGTAGCGGCACATTGCATGTGCCCCTACGAGTATAACCAACCTACGAGGTTGTTGGCGGACGAATTTATATGCGGGCACATGCAATGTGCCCCTACGAACATAATCAACCTACGAGATTGTTGGCGGAATTTGTTGGTGATTCGTGGCGGCGCATTGCATGTGCCCCTACGATAGAGTAGAGCCTGTTGTCGGGGAGCGCCTGGCCCGAAGGAGAAATTTGAATATTAAAGCGCGGGATACGCGGATGAAAATGTTGCTGGCAGTGTCATCGGGGATTCTTTCTTTTCTCGCGTTTCCGCCTTTTGAATTCGCGTTTTTGGCATGGGTCGCGCTGGTTCCGATGTTGTGTGTTTTTAGGTATGAAGTCAGTATAAAAGAAGCTTTTTTTTATCCTTTTTTAGCCGGTGTAATATTTTTTTCCGGTCTTTTATCGTGGCTCGCGGGCGTTACAATCCCCGGGATGATCATACTTATTATCGTTCTTTCGAGTCTTTACGGTATTTTCGGGCTCGGCGTTAAATATGTTTTGAAAGCATCTGTAAATTTTTTGGCAATTCCTTTGATGTGGGTGATTCTCGAATATACGCGCGGGTTCATTTTTACCGGATTTCCTTGGGGGCTTCTCGCGTATTCGCAGTATACAAATCTCAATCTTATACAAATCGCTGATCTGACCGGCGCGTACGGAGTGTCTTTTATTATTGCCGCGGTCAATACGGCGTTTGCCGCGTGGGGTTTTCGTTTAAAAAGAAAAGTTGCTTATTTGATGACCGCACTGCTTCTTATTGTAGTGGCGGTCACGTACGGCATATTCAAGTTTAAAAATTATTATGTCAGAGGCAGTTTTAAAGCGAGTGTTGTGCAGGGAAATATTCCGCAAGATCATAAATGGGACGCCGCTTTCGCGGATGAAATTATTGAGAAATATGTAAATTTAACCGAAAAAACCGTAGAGCAGGATTCTCCTGATATGGTAATTTGGCCGGAGACGGCGTATCCGTATCTTGTTAAAAATATGACGGAAGCGCCTCCGGAAATCGCCGCGTTTATTGAAAAATGGAAAACGCCGCTTCTGGCGGGTGTTGTGGTGAAGCGAGGTGACGAATATTTTAACAGCGCGATGCTTTTTGATCAAGACGCGAAAGTTTCCGGATTTTATAGTAAAACGCATCTTGTTCCTTTTGGGGAATATATACCGTTTAAAAAGGCTTTTTCTTTTCTGAGGGAGCATATTGATAAACCTATAGGAAATTTTGAGCGCGGCGGGGATTATGACATTTTTCGGATCAAATCTGTTGTTTTAAGTTCGTCAGAAAAAGCGAAAACGCGCCGTACGGATTTTTATAAGTTCGGTGTGCTTATATGTTTCGAAGATGTTTTTCCGTACATAACTCGAAAATTTGTAAAAAAGGGCGCGAATTTTATGGTGACCATAACAAATGACGCGTGGTTCGGGAAAACTGCCGCCGCTCGAGAGCATCTTCAGGCTTCGGTTTTTAGGGCGGTGGAAAATAGGGTGCCTATGATACGCGCGGCGAATACCGGCATTTCATGTTTTATTGATTCGACGGGAAAGATATTGAAAGTAGCTAAGAAAAACGGAAAAGAGATCTTTGTTAGCGCTTTTCTCGCGGATTATATAAATATGTACGTCGGTCGAGTTTATTATACGACATACGGTGATGTTTTTATGCTTTTTTGCGGAGTGGTTTTAATTTTACTTGTCGGTATTGAAAAAATCTTGAAAAAAGTTAAATTTGCAAAAAATGGAAGTATTAGGTAAGGTATAGTACACTCATAACAGTTGTTTTTACAGGGATGATTTATTGAATGGGGTTTAAAATAAAATGGTTATGGCTAAAACAATACTTTGCCAACGCTCAAAGGAGGCCAACCCTTACGGGGATTCACGCTTACCGTTTAGAACTTGCGGGGACAAGCTTGGCGGGAATGATAAAACAAAATGATCGACAAAATTACTAATCGTTTTATTTTTGGGGTATCAATAGTCGTGTTGGTTTTAGTGGTTGTTTTACTTACGCCGGCGGCGGCTTTTGCCGAAAATGAAATTGTATCCGTATTTTCAGTCAGAGGTGACGTTAAAGTCGTGCAGAAAGGCGCGAATCAAGGAGTGAAGTGCGAAAAAGAAATGATATTGCATGCCGGGGATTGGATCAAGACCGGTACGGATTCATCGGTGACCATCGCTTTTGATAAAGAAGCCGATAATGTAATCACTATCGAAGAAAAAAGTTTGATTGTGCTTAGACTTGACGGGTATTTTAAGGTACAGCTTTTGAGGGGTGAAATATTAGCTATTCTTGAAAACGTTTCACACGATGAAAAATTCAGGGTTTTAACGCCTTCGGTAGTAACGGAATCTTTGAACAGCGGTTGGGGCGCGACGAGTGACGGGGCGTATACGAATGTGGTGGTATTTGATAACAAGGTTTTTGTTTGCGGAATAAATCCGGAAGGCGAGATCGAAAATAAAAAATATTGGATAGAGGAAGGCGAGCAGAGGAAAACTTTAACGTTTGAAGATCCGGGTGAACTTGAGTCTTTATCAGAGAATGCCGTTTTGTGGTTTGAGAAACAGGTTATGGCGCACCATTTGGCTAAAATAGAAGAAAAAGGGTCTCGCGAGCAGGATCTTGATATGGAATTGTTGGGAGCTGAAATTGATTACGGTAATGGTGAGACGGAAGAAACGGCAAGCGCGTCGGCGGACAAAACAGATCTTTTGGAGTATCTGTATAAACAGAGACTGAAATATAAAGCAAAGAGAAGGTAATATGATGCTCGGGGTGGAGAGTCTTTATGAAAAAAATATAAAACGGGTCACATTTACGTTTTTTATCGCGGGAATCAGCGCGATAATGTGGTCCTCCGTGTCTTTCGCGGATACGGTATATATGAAAAAGAACGGGCACATAAAGGGAGTTGTTGTCGAAGATTATAAAGATAGGATAGTTTTGTCGACGATGAACGGGGAAAAACAGCTGATGAGAACTGATATTGAACAGCTTATTTATGACAGAGAAGAACAAAATCTTGTCAGTCTCGCGGAACTTTGTCAGGATAAGGGGCAGTTCATCAAAGCTTACTACTATTACAACAAAGCTTTGTCCATCAATCCTGAGTATAAAAAGGCGCGTAAGGGGTTGAATTATGTCGGGATTTATGTCGTTAATTCCGGGCGTAAGCAGAAACTTGACCATGTTGAACGGCTTAACGCGGGAGAAAGAACCAGCCTTGGGATAAATGAAGGTGCCGATAAAGAAAAACGTGAAAGAGTCAAAGATGTTTTGGGGCTAACTCTTTCGAAAAATTTGGAAAATATTGTTATTTCAGAAGTTCGTCCCGCCTCTCCCGCCGCGAAAAGCGGAATCAAAAAAGGGGACATTATTACGTCGTTATGGGCCAGATCCGTCAAGTATATGGATCCGGAAGATATTATGGATAAACTTTTGAGTCCTGTTATGGATGTTCAAATAACGGTTAAGAGACATTACAATTTGAATTTAAAAAACGCGTCTTTGAAATATGGTAATCTGGCCGGAATAAAACCGGGATATTCCGAAATGGAAGGAATGATAGTGGAAGATGTGTATGAGTCTTCTCCCGCGGATGAGATCGGGATAAAAAAGGACGATATTATATCAGAAATTGGGGGGCAGGACGTAAGATATATGGGGATCAAAGAACTGAATAACATAATAAATTCCGCCTCCGGCGGATCTATTATTTTGACCGTAAAAAGAGATATGGTTATATGGAAAAATTTCGCGAAAAACGGAGGAAGTAATGGCTGAGAAAAAATTTAAAAGAAGACAATATATCGTTCATATGGGATTCCAATTAAAATATATTCTTTACATCCTGCTTTTTATATATATTGGTGCGGCAGTCGCGGGCTATACCGTATATTGGACAACGTGGGTTACTTTAGGAGAAAAACTGGCTAATGTATATCCGAGGAGCCAGCTTATCTATATTTTTCAGTCCGCCAATTGGGTTCTTATCTTCCGAATGCTTTTAATTACGCCTGTTTTTGTGGTTTTAGGGATATTGTTGTCGCATAGAATTGCCGGACCCATATATAGAATAAGCAAGTACATAGATTCTCTTAAAGAGGGAGATTATTCAAGAGACATTAAACTCAGAAAAAAAGATGAATTAAAGGATTTAGCCGGAAAACTGACCGAATTATGTCACGTACTTCGAGCAGATAAAGAAAAAAGAGATACCGCCGCCCGCGGCATCATAGAAGAGATAGAAAAATCCCCCCTCCCCCCAGAAACAATAGAAAAATTAAATAGGGACGTCTCCCATTTAATTAAATAAAAAAAAGGCAGCATAAATAGGGACGTCTCCCATTTAATTAAAAAAAACAAAGTAGGATATAAGTTAATAACGTCACTCACCTAATACCTGAGGGTCAATTTTCCGCGGCTTGCCGCATAATGCGATAGCCCTGAAGGGCGAAAAGGCAGAATGTGATATTCTGTGAATGCGGAGGGGTATCGGAATGAAGAAACAATCAGTCGTTAGGTGAAGGAACAAGGGCGAGAAAACGAATATAAGAAGATTCACAGACGGGGAATTCAGTTAGATTGGTTTGACGAAGGTATTTAACGGGGGATACCCCGTAGCTTGCTACGGGGAGGCTTTATTTAAATAATGGCTCCTTTCGTAATTTTAACAAAATGGGAGACGTCCCTATTTAATTCCCCCTCTCTCCAGAAACAATAAAATAAACTGGGACGTTACCCATTTAATTAAAAAAACAAAGTTAGATAATGATTATTTAATCATGGGTCGTCCCCTAAGCCTTGATGCTAGAGAAATCCCTAATTTATTTTCCAACATTTTAAAGAAAGATTTATTCCCTAAAGGTTTTCCCAATAGGGTATGTTTGTTAATTGTTTCTATAGATATCTTTGAAGGTTCCTGTTTTAGATATTCTCGCCAGTTTTGTTCACTCAATATTTTTTTACTTGGTAATAAAGAAATAATTCCTTGTTCGATGTTGAGATGATCTCTCGCGCTAGACCATTTCCAATCTTCGGGGTTTTTGACAAGTTTTGCTTGTACGGGATTAAGTTCAATATATTGTGTCACAATGTAACTATGTTGTTCATCAAGCGGACAAGAAAAAAAACGATTTTGCCAAAGGTGCCCGATTTTTTTATATTTTGTATTAAAATACTGGGTATAGCACATTTGAGTACAGTTGAATGTTTTGGAAAAAGAATCCAGTTGCTTAGGGATAGCTTTAACATGAATGTGGTTAGGCATGAGAGTATAGGAGGAAATATCGAGATAATATTTAGTTTTATATTTCTCAAGCAGAGTAAGATATTTGATGTAGTCCTCGTCATCTAAAAAAGTGGGAGTTTTATTGTTTCCTCTCTGAGTGATATGATGCGGAATATCTAAAACAACAATACGGGCAGTTCTAGGCATAATGGCTCCTTTCGTAATTTTAACAAAATGGGAGACGTCCCTATTTAATTCCATAGACTTTTGTCTAATGAACGGTAGCCGATGGCTTCAGAAATATGATTTGTTTCGATGATTTCAGAAGACTCCATGTCGGCGATGGTGCGCGATATCTTTAATATTTTGTCGTAGGCTCTGGCG
>Ga0114918_10002392_pt1 | contig 16823 bp, 23 predicted proteins | sample LantaG_FD_87015 | JGI IMG/M metagenome (GOLD analysis project Ga0114918, IMG submission 87015) | Deep subsurface microbial communities from Baltic Sea to uncover new lineages of life (NeLLi) - Landsort_02402 metaG | ecosystem: Environmental > Aquatic > Marine > Oceanic > Sediment | place... | reverse complement strand
TAAACATAAAATGAGCTTTCATCCAGATACAGAGCATTGGATTGAGAAAAATATATGAAATATAGTTTAAATTTAAATGAATTAAAGAAGTATATTAAGTTTGAACCACATCCAGGACAAGAACAAGTTCTAAAAAAACAGAGAAGATTTACAATAATATGTGCGGGAAGACGATTCGGAAAGACGATTTTATGTGCATATCTCGCATTACGTGAATTATGGGGTGCACAAAAGAAGGTATGGATTGTAGCTCCTAACTATGAACTCTCTAAGAAAGTATTTGATTATTTAGTATTTTGGATAGTAAACAGCTTTGAAGAAGGATATTTTAAAGTTAATTATTCACAATTAACAATTACCAATTTAGCTACGAAATCATTCGTAATGTGTAAATCAGCAGAAAACCCTGATAGTTTGATTGGTGAAAGCTTAGATCTTTTAATAATGGATGAAGCAGCTCGAGTTCAAGAGAAAATATGGCAATCTTTCTTACGACCATGTCTAACAGATCGCAATGGAAGAGCTATATTCATTTCAACTCCGATTGGAAAGAATTGGTTTCATAGATTATGGAGTAGAGGACAAACAGGAAATGAAAAAGATAAGAGTTATATTTCATTTCAATTTAAAACAATAGATAATCCAACTATTCCAAATTTAGCAGAAGATATTAGAGAAGCTAAACATTCTTTACCTCGTACCGCTTTTTTAACAGAATACGAAGCCAGCTTTGAAGATGGAACAACTACCGTTTTCCGTAATATTACACAATGTGTTGGTGGAGAAGAAGAAGGACCTAAAAAAGATCATTTATATGTAATAGGTGTAGATCTAGGTCGTAAAAAAGATTATACAGTAGTTTGTGTAATTGATAGAGAAGATCATCATTTAGTTAAATTAGATCGTTTTCAAACAATTGGTTGGGGATTACAGAAGAAGAGAGTAAAAGCGATTGCTGAAGATTATAATGATGCTTTAATATTTGTTGACTCAACTGGAGTAGGGGATCCAATCTTTGAAGATCTAGTTGATATGAATTTATCAGTTGAAGATTATAATTTTACAAATAAATCTAAAAGACATTTAATTGATAAATTAGCTATTTTTATACAACAAAAGAAAGTAATATTTCCTGATATTCCTGTTCTAATTAGTGAATTAGAAACATATGCATATACAAAAACAGATAAAGGAAATATAACTTATAGTGCTCCGTCAGGCTTTTATGATGATTGTGTATGTTCTCTTGCATTAGCAGTATGGGACTTACCAAATGAAAGACCTGGAACGGTAAAATCAATAACTTTTAAACGAGAAGGAACAGATTGGTAAAAAAAATATGACAAATTTTACAGATAAATTAAAAAATTGGTTAATAAATAAAACATCAAGAACAATTGATGTTCCTGGTGGTGCAAGTACAGATCAAAGTGGAAGTGGAAGTGGAGGTAGTTTAATTAATAGAAATAAAGTAGCTACTGTTATGTCTGCTTTAAAAACTCCTCAAACTTCTCAAACTTCTCAAGCTTCACAAACTTCTCAAAGACCAACTTCTCTTCTTGCATCTGCTTTAAAAGCTCCACAGAATCCTAGTGTTCAACAACCTACTGCTGAAATTACTTCTCCTATGACAGCAAGAGAAGGATCAGCATTAGTTCAACCAAATATTCCTCCTTTATGGAGACCTCAAATAGGAGCATCATTACCAATGGGACCAGAAGAAAGATCAAAATTAATTGACGCTATGATTCAAAAGAAAGTTCAGGAGTAGCAACTGCTGAATATACACCTGAAGGAAAAAGAACTTCTAGAGGATTAATGCAATTAGAAAAACCTACTTGGGATGATATTAGTGCATGGCGTAAAAAGAATCATCAAAAAGTATATCAATATGATAAAAATTGGAGCAATTCAATAGTTAATAGAATGTATGGAACTCAATATATTTATGAAATTATTCCAGATATGTTAACAAAAAAGAAAATTCCAGTAACTTTTGAAAATGTAATGGCATCATATACTCCAGGTATTGGAGAATTTGCAAAAGGAGATTATGATATTAAGAAATATCCTAATGTTTTAAGAGATATTGCAAGAGTTCAAAAATTTTATGAGTAATATAAGAGGGGAAAATAAATGAATAAAAATAGTTCAACAATAGAACAAGAAGCAATAGCTCTCGTTCGAAGAGAAAGAAACGAATGGGCAGAAATGGAAGTCAATCTTACAGAAAAGATTGCTTTTCAAGGTCGTAATATAATAAAAAAAGCTAGAAAAAATTATTTTAGTATTTTTGATAAACAATACGATCCAGTAACTAATCGTAAAAAACTATTTGTTCCTTTAACAAGAGATATGGTTGAAACTACAGTTAAGAATATTGATATTGATACAAAAGATATTCAAGTAAGAGCTAAAAATCCAGCAGGTTATAATTTAGCAATAATGACTCGCTATATTTTAGGATCATTCTTAGATAAAATGAGATTTGGTCAAATTTTGAATAGAGTTATAAGAAAAGCTGGAGTTGAAGGAGTTGCTGTTCTTAAGAAAACTAAAGTTAATGGAAAAGTAGGAATTAGATTACTTGAAAACTTAAATTTTTATACAGATCCCACAGCTAATTATCTATCTGAATCTTCAGGTAATATTGAAGATAACTATTTAACTGTAGATGAAGCTAAATCTTATGATGATTGGGAAAATCTAGATGAATTAGTTGGAGCTACATCAATTGAAAGAATTCCAGACTTACCAATTTCAACTTCTATTCCTTATGTAATGATTACTGAAAGATGGGGATTAATACCTAAATATTTTATAACTGGTAACAATAATCATACTGAACTCATAGAAGGTATAATTATTATTTCAAATATAAATAGTGGACCACTTGTTCAGTTAATTGCTGAAAATAAAAGTGGTAAAAGACCGTATAAAGAATTTAGAACAAAAATGTATGATGGTCGTTGGTTAGGATTAGGAATAGGAGAAGATTTATTTGATCTTCAATCTTATATTAACGAAGTATTCAACATAAGATTAAATACAAACAGAATTAAACAATTAGGATTATTTCAAATTAGAAAAGGTTCCGGTATTACTCCTCAATCATTAAGTCAACTACATGGGACTCATGGTCTTCAAGTTTCTCGTATTGATCAAGACATCAAAGAGCTAAGAACTTCAGATATGAAACCTTCTTCATATAAAGATGAAGATATGGCTTATCTTTGGGCTCAAAGAATGACTGGTGCTTGGGAAATGGGAAGAGGAGAATCTTTACCAGCTTCAATGCCAGCTACTACAGCTGTATTACAAGAAAAAGGAATGGCTAGTGGATTTTCTCTTCAACAAGAAGAATTAGGATTCTCTATAAGTGAATTTATGCAAGATCTATTAGTACCAACTTTGTTTGATACTTTAAAAGAAAAAGAACTTGTAAGAATTACAGGAGATCCTAAAGAATTAAAGATTATAGATGATGCTGTTATAGATAGTATGGTAGCTCAAGAAGTTATTGACTTTCATAAAAAACATGGTTATTATCCAACCGGTGATGAAATAGAACGAGTTAAACAAAAACAAACTGATGTTTATCGAAAACAAGGAAGAGATAGATGGTTGGAAATTAAGAAAAAATTATTTAATTCCGAGAATCTATTAGATTTTGTAGAAATATTCGTTACACCTGAATCATTTAATAAGGTTGTATTAGTAAAACAACTTAATGATTTATTACTTAATTATAGTAATGTTGCAGGTGTAGAGATTGATACTGATAAAGTTGTAACTGAAATTATTGATTTAATGGGATTAAGTTCTGAAAGATTTTTAAGAAGTCCTGAACAAAAAGCTGAATTATTACAACAACAACAAATGCAACAACAAATGCAACAACAAATGCAAACATCTCAAAAAACTGCTGGACCTATTTCACCAACAGAACAAATAGCACAAGCTAATACTGCTGAAAGAGGAGGACAAGCATTAACTCCATCATTATAATTAAAAGGGGAATAAAAAAATGATTAATGAAAAAAAAATGAAAAAAATAACACCAGAAAAAAATAGAATAGATACGGCATCAAATAAACCTTATTATCCAAGTCTTGATTTAAAGCTTAAAGATATTCCAGAAGCTAAATCTTGGGATGTTGGTAAGAATTACGTTTTATTAATTGGTGTTAGAATGACGTCTATAAGAGAAGACGAAGATAGTTCAGGTGTTGGTTTTAAAGTTATTCAAGTAAAACCAATTAATGATAATAAAAAAGAATAATATTATGGAAAAAGATATAAAAAGAATAGAACAGTCAGAAAGAGTTAAACGATTAGTAAAGTCAGATGATTTTAAAGACTTACTTTCTCTTTTAGCTTTACTTATTAAAGAATTAGATACTGTTAGGAATGTAGATAATATTAAGTCTAGTTATAAAGACATTGCAATAGAACAATCAGCTAGAAAAAGAGCTATAGAAATTATTGAACAATGGCTAGATGACGTTCTTGGTATTGTTAATTACAGTCAATTCATAGAAGATAGTATTGAAAAGACAGATGATATTCTTAAAAGATTTAAAGAATAATAAATAATATACAGACTCCCGGAAAATTAATACAAAGGTCGATTCCGGTGAATGTTAACTAAGTACTTAAAACATAACAAATTTATGGAAAAAGAAAACAAACTTTCAGCCAACCCTTCAGAGCAGGACGTTAGTTCTGAAGAAGGGGAAAATGTTACGCCTAAAGTAGATACTACTCCTAAAACAAAAGAGGAGCAAAAAGTTGAAGAAGAAATTCAAGAAGCTATTAACAAATTGAAAGTAGAAGAAAAAAAAGAAGAACCAGCAGAAGAGAAGAAAGAAGAAGAGAAGAAAGAAGAAGTTGACGACTTAACATCTAAGTTCTCAGTCGAAGAACTCAATGACTTATCTGGTAGAACATTTAAGACCAAAGAGGATTTCGTAAAGCATTACAAAAATTTAGCTTCTTTTACAGGTATTCCTAGCGATGAAATCGAGGATTTACGTGTAAAAGCCAAAGCTCATGATGAAATGCTTAAAGATGCTAAAGAAGTTGAAGACTTACTTACTTCTAAAGATAAAAAAGTAGATAAGAAAGAAGAGGTTGATATAACAGAAGAAATTAAGAAACAAACTTCTTCTATTGATCAAGAAGTTAATGCAATCAAACAAGAACTTGCCGATTCTAAGTTTTTACAAAAACATCCTGAAGCAGAACCGTATCTTGATATAATCAAAGCGGTTGCTACTAAGGAAAGTAAAGAATTAGATGAAGTTTTTGCAGGATCTGATCTTGAAACTCTTATCAGCGATAGTAAAATACTACAAGACGTCAAAGACAAAGAAAAAGACTTAGGAGTTCAAAGCAAAACACGATTGACTCTTAATAAAAATGAAAAGATTAGTGATTTGGTTAGGCAATTAAAAGTTGCCGAATCTGGCGGTAAAGCAAGAGATGTTGACCAAATTAAACAAAAACTGGTTGAAGAAAAACTAAAAATAGGTTTAGAAGACCAAAAAGATCTTTTCTAATTAGTAAAAGTTAACCGATGTTACGAAAATGATAAAAATTCTAAATTTCTTAATTCTTGAAACTAATGAACAAGTTAATACTTATGGAGATGTTTCTCGTAAGGAAGACGTTCTTGGATTAGTTGAAATTTTAACAGCAAAAGAAAACTATTTCTTAAACAATTTAGGTAAATCTGGTGCTACAGATATGGTTAAAGTCACATTGACCGACACTCTAAGAACAGCTGCTTCTGCAGCCGTTGGTGAAAGTGGAGATTATACAATGGGCGCTAAGACCACTCCAAGTAGGATTACTAACGTTGTACAAATTGTAGCTATTCCATTTGCAGTTACAAAGTCTCAACAACAAATCCAAAAACATACCGGTGAAAATGAATTAAGCAGACAAACAACCAAAGCTCTTATAGATTGGGGAAACGCTGCAGAATTTGACTTAGTAAGAAGTACAGTTGCTTCTGGTGCATCTGGTACTACTCCTAAAATGAGTGGTATTCTAGAAGCTATCAGCTTAGCACAAACTTACTCTGCTCAAACTTCTGGAACAATTTTCTCAGCAACAATCTTATCAGCTATGATGAAAGATAGTTATGATGATAGTTCTGGTGATGTGGCTACTGATTTATTCTTGGGTTCCTATTTAAGGGATACAATGGATTCATTTACTCAAAAGAATCAAACAACAGTTTATTCTGATGCAGTAGATAAAATTAGAAATGCTACAAGTGCTTATAGTACATCTTTTGGTGATCTATTAGTACACAATCACAGATACTTGAATCAATCCGGAGATGCAACAGGAAGAGCATTAATGCTTCGACCTGATAAGTTGAAAATTGCATATCTTCAAAATCCTTTCATTGATACTGGATTGGCAAGAAGTGGTGATTATGATAAACGTGCGATCGTTGGTAAATTAACTCTAGAAGTTAAGAACCAATTAGGACATGTCTATCAAGACGGTTTTAACATTGGCTAGACGCTAATATAGGTTATTTATAACTTACCATCCTATTTGAACCCATAACATTCTGAGGAGTTCAAATAGGATAGGAATGTTGATAAGATATAAATATGACACAATTAACAAAAAATAATATTGTAGAATTTGAAAAGAGATTATCAAAAAGTTCTAGTGCAAGAAAAGATTTACAAGATACAAAAAAAATAATAGTAGAAAATCTTATAGCTCGATTAGAACAAAAAGAACAAGAGGTTAAAGAAATAAAGAAAAAGATCTTTATACATGGAAGAAAAAAATTTATTGAAGATAGTATAATGGCATATCGTGCTTGGTATAATGAAGAATATTTAGATCATTTAAAGTATATACGTAAATTAAGGAAATTACAGAATAATGAATATGCAGCAACTTCAAATAAAGAGTTTAGATTATTGTTTAAATTACCTACTAATTTATATCTATATTTAAATAAATTCTTAGATCCAAAATTTCCAGAAGATCATAAAGAATCAATATGGTTTGCTAAAAAATATAAAGAATTTGTTGTAGCAGAAAAAATATAAAAAAAGGAAAAAATATGATTAAAAAAATAAAAGTAACAGTAAAAGCAGGAACTCCAGCAGGTTACAGGGCTGGAAAAAGTGGACAAAAAATTAAAAGTCAAGGTCAAGGAAGAGGACTTGGTATAGGGAAAGGAATAGGACCGGTTAGAAAAAATCTTGGCAGAGGTCGTAATAGATAAATTTAATTAAAAAAGGAGTTCAATATGAAAAAAAATAAAAAGTTTTTCATTAAAAGAGTTTATCCAGATCCAGATAATTTAGAATTTAGAATTAGTAGATTAGAAAAAACAATAGATCGTTATATAATAGCAAAAGAAATTGAAAAACATTCTAGACCAAGTATGATATTCGAAGAAGATAGATTGAGTCCAATCATAAACGGATTACCTTGGGTGAAGTATAATAAAGGTAAAATATAAACTAAAAAAGGAGTTCAATATGAAAAAAATAGCATTATGTGTTATAGTAAAACCAGATGATAATGAAGCATTGGTTTTACATAGATTACTTGACACAGAAGGATTACATAAGAAATTTGATGGAATCTTTATAACTATTACTTCAAAAGAAGGAGATCTTAATGCCGAAAGAGTTAAATTAGAAGCCGAACAAGTAAAGGCTCATATATCATATTTTAAATGGATAAATGATTTTGCTGCTGCTAGAAATTTTAATTTTTCACAAGTACCAAAAGATTTTGATTTTAAAATGTGGTTAGACGCAGACGATATTGTTAAAGGATCTAAGTACATTGACAATGCAATTAAAAAGATAGATGATAATGTTGATAGTATTATTTTACCCTATTTATATGATTTTGATGAATACGGAGAATGTACAGTAAAACATAATAAAATTCGAATTATTAGAAACGATGATACTTTTACATGGGTAGGAGAATTACATGAAGATTTAATTGCTAATAGAGAAGTTAATTCTCAATTTTGTAAAGACATACAAATTCTTCATTTAACTAATCATCAAAGAGTAGATATTGCAATTAAAAGAAATCTTGATATTACCAAAAAAGTTTTAGATAACAATGAAAAAGATCCTCGACATTGGTGGAATCATGCTAATGCAGTATATATGGCTGGACAATTCGAAGAAGCAATTAAAACCTTTTTCGAATTTATAGAAAGATCATCATCAGAAGAAGAAGTTTATTTAGCTTGGCTTAGAATAAACGATATTTATCATAAAGAACATGATTATGAAAGAGCCATTGAATGCGGTTTAGAAGCTCTTAGACTTAAGCCTTGGTATCCCGATGCATATTATCATTTAGCACAAAGTTTTTTTAATGCTCGTAATTTTAAACATGCTAAAGAAATGGTTTTAATGGGATTAACAAAAACTCCTCCTGAAGATAAGACTATAGTATGGAATCCTAGAGATTATGATTATAATCCATTAATGTTATTAGCAAAAATTTATTATCAATTAAATCAACCTCATGAAGCATATAAAATTTTAGCAGGTCAAACTAATGAAAAAGGAAATAAAATTAAAGGATTAATAGAGTTATTTCCTAAACATGAAAATATTAAAAAATATACTAAAGAGATTAAAACAATATGTGATGAATTAGATAAAGTTGATGTAATTTGTAAAAAGATTGAAAAATGTAAAACTAAAAAGAAAATACAAAAAATATTTGATACTATTCCTGTTGAAATGAGATCTCATCCAAAATTAGTATATTTAAGAAATATACATTTTACAAAAACAGAATCATCAGGAAAAGATTTAGATATATATTGTTTTGAAACTGCAGAAACGTGGAATCCAGAAATAGCTAAAACTCAAGGAATGGGTGGCTCAGAAGAAGCAGTCCTTAATATAACTCCAATATTAGCAGATCTTGGTTGGAATGTAACGGTATATAATACATGTGGTCATGAAGCTAAAAAATTTGGAAAAGTTATGTGGAAACCTCATTGGGAATTTAATTATAGAGATAAAAGAGATGTACTTGTATCTTGGAGAACACCAATGGTATTTACTCATAATATAAATAGTCCAAAAAATTATGTATGGTTACATGATACTATTTATCAAAATGATTTTACAAAGAAAAGATTAGAAAATATTACTAAGATATTTCCTTTATCTCAATGGCATAAAAAACTATATCCTGGAATAGAGAATAAAAAATTTATGGTTTCTGCTAATGGTATTAATCTAAAGCAATTTAACAATACAGAATGTCCTAATTGTGGAAATACAAAATTAGAACAAAAGATAATTATAGAAGATACTAATCCAACTACAATATATAGTTGTGATAAATGTGGAGTTAGTGGACCAGAACAGATGTTTGCTAAAATTAAAAGAGATCCTTATAAATTAATTTATACATCAGCTCAAGACAGAGGATTAGAATTATTATTAAAGTTATTTCCTAAGATTAAAAAACAAATTCCAGAAGCAACACTTGATATTTTTTATGGATGGCATACTTGGGACTCTGTCTATGCTGAAGATTTAACTCAACAAGAATGGAAGAAAAATATTCTTAAAATGCAAGAACAACCTGGTGTTATAGATCATGGAAGAGTTACTCATAAAGAAATTGCTAAAGCATATCTTAAATCTTCTATTTGGGCATATCCTACTGAATTTACAGAAATTAGTTGTATTACAGCAATGAAAGCTCAAGCTGCTGGTTGTATTCCAGTAACAACTACTGTTGCTGCATTAGATGAAACTACTCAACATGGAGTTAAATTAGATTATAAAGACATTTATACTAATAAAAGAGCTCAAAAGATATGGGTAGATTCAGTCGTATATTTATTACAGAATCAATGGAAACAAGAAGAAATTAGAGAAAAAATGATTCCTTGGGCTAAAAAGAAGTTTAGTTGGGAAAAAGTAGCTCAACAATGGCATCAAGAATTTATTAAAAAGTAATTAAATATATGTTTATATTAATATTACAGATTTTTTTAGTTTATATATTTTCATGTATTATACATGAAATAGGACACTCAGAAGCTGCAAGTTATTTGGGCGACGATACTGCTAGAAAACAAGGAAGAAGTAGTTTAAATCCCTTTAATCATCTTACTTCATCGGGATTTAGAAAAGTACCTATTAAACTTAATGATAGTAGTGATTTGATTCTTGTTAATGCTATGGGTATTGTAGCTAATTTATTTTTAATTTTTGTAGCATCGTTATTTTTTATAGTCAAAGAATTTCAAATTTTAAATGTTATTATTTGGGTTAATATAGTCTTGGTAGTTGCCAATAGTATTCCTATGAAATTTAACGGAACAACGACTGATGGATATAAGATAATAAAATATTTAATTAATTTATAATTAATGAAATTCAATAGAAAATATTACGAAAATTTAAAAATAGAAGAATTTCCAGATGAAATACTTGTAGATATGGATCAGTACTTATATAGAGTAAAATGGATATTGAATTTTATTAAAAATGGAAGTATATTAGATTTAGGTTGTAATAATGGATTACTTTCTTTAAGATATGCTTATATAGGAAGACGAGTAGTTGGAGTTGATTTAAGTAAAAAAGCTATTAAATTTTGTAATAATTTTTTAAAAAGACATCATCTTACAACTTCAAAATATCAACAAGGAATAATAGAAGAATTTAAAAGTAAAGAAAAATTTGATAATATATTTATTTGTGAAGTAATAGAACATGTTGAGAATCCTGAAAGAATACTAGAAGTTGCTGAAAAACATTTAAAACCAGATGGAATAATATTTATAACTACTCCTGATTATGATGGTTTATTTGGAATAAATAATTTCGGAGACACAGATGGAGAACATATAAATCTTTTTAAACCTAAACAGTTATATAAATTAATTAATGAAAGAGGAAAAATAATAAATTTCCAAAATCGTCAATTAACTTATATATTGTATAAAAAATATGAAAACAACAATGTGTCCGTTTTGTAAAGGTGAATATAAAAATTTATCAGTTCATCTTAGATTTTGTAAAGCTAAAAAAGAAATTGAAGCTTCTAAAATAGAAGAAACTATTCCCGAAGAAGTTATTTCTAAAGAAGTTGTTCCTGAAATAAAAATAGAAACTACTACTAAAGACATAGATAATCTTGAGGGAATATTAAATGATGCTATAAAAGATTCAGAAATTTTAAAAAAAGTTCCTTCTCAAAAAAGTAAAAAAGCAGAAGTAGAGCAAACTATACCAACGGAAGAACAATTTGATTTAGTAAATAGAGTACTAGAGAAAAATAAAGAACAAGCAGCTAAAGAAGCTAAAGAAATTCTAGAAAAAGACTTAGTTATTGTGTTTAATGAACCTAAAGATCTTTGGGAAGAAACGTTAATTGAATTATTAAAAGAAGTAGAACAAGAAGAAGTAATTCATATTAAATTAATGAATAGTTTAGCTCATGAATTTGTAGAAATACTAGGAATATGTAGATATCCAAGTGATAGATTTATGAATGTTATTCGTAATTATTGTTCAGATTGGAAAAGCGAAATGAATGATATAGGAGGACAAACATTTATTTGTACACGAAAATAATATGCCTAAAATAAGTGTAATATATTTAACTGATAAAGAATATGGTCTTGATATATTAAAAGATTGTCTTAAAAGACAAACTCTTCAAGACTATGAAGTTATTTTAGCAGATAAACTTAATAGAAAAGTTGATGGATGGAAATGCTTTGAACCTAAACCACCAAGAGAAAATTGTGTATGGAATTTAAATACTGCATATAATGAAGCAATTGATAGGGTGTCTGGAGATTTAACAGTATTTTTACAAGATTATATTTGGATTCCAGATGATGCATTCGAAAAAATGTGGCATTGGTATAAAGTATATAAAGGAAACGCTGCAGTTTGTACTGGAGGAAGTGGTAGTAGTAGACCTACTTTTGAAGAATATAAAGCTGGTTGTTTAAAACCTTTTGGTTTTGAAGAAGATCTCAAAATTGGAATCGAAGAAATAGATTGGCAAGGATATGAAATTAATTTTGCAATGTTTCCTTCTAAAAAATTAAAAGAAATAAGATTTGAAGAAGAAATGGATAGATGGTATAGTGGTGATTGTTGGATATTAGCATATAAGGCATTAAAACACGGAATGAAATTATTTTGGGATCATGATATAAAAAAAATAGGATTTCCACATTATTTTCCTAGACCAGAGCATTGGGAAAGAGATCATTTTAATAAGTGGGATACAAACGTTATTTTAAAAATATTATTCAATGAAAAAAAATTATATAAAAAACAGCAATGAAATTCCAGGACTTAAATATTTTACAGAAAGAGCATTAGAAATAGCTAAAAAAATAGAAGAAGATTATATCTTTTGTGAAATAGGCACACGAGCAGGAGATTGTAGCTTACAATTGTTAGATGTCATAAAAGAAACTAATTCAAAGAGATGGTTATTTACAGTAGATCCTTATGGTACTAAGCCATATAGAGCAACCACTGATATGGATGCTAGGGGAAGAGTATTTGATTATGATGAACAATGTCAAAGAAATGGAATGATGACATTAAGTACATTTGCATTTAACAATGATCTATTACATTCCCATTGGAGAATGACTAGTAAAGATTTTATGGATAAAATAGAATCAATAGAATTCTGGCATGATGGAAAACAAATTGATTATAAATTTGGTTTTGTACTTTTAGATGGAGAACATTATGAAGGAATAGTAATGCAAGAATTTAATTGGTTTAAAGAAAGATTAGCTGTTGGTGGTATGATAGTAATTGATGATATTAAGAATATCTGGCAAACTAGTTATGTTGAAAAATCAGATTATCTTAATTTTTTAGGAACGATATTTAATGACGGTGAATGGAATGAAAACGGAGGTAAATTATATTATATTAAAAAATGAGAATAGCAATATTAGGAGCACAAAGATCTCAATCAGAATCTAATCACTGGAAAGGAATAAGAAGAGCAATGGAAAAGCTTGGTATTGATTATTACGAAATTGATTTAGTTTATTTTAATAAAGAACAAGTAATTAAAGAAGTTCGAGATTATCAACCAGATTTATTGATATATGGATTAACAGATGTTTTTTACCAAAATTATTATAAAGAAATAAGAGACGTTGTAAAAGGTAAAATAGCATTTTGGTATGCAGATTATGTAGATGATAAAAGTAGAGATGTATTGGATATAAATTTAAAAAAGTATATTGACTATATGTTTGTTTCTAATGATGCTCAAAAGGATTATTGGAAACAAAAAATAGGAGTAGAAGCTCATTTTATAGGTCAAGCGGGAACACCCGTTGATAATATACAGTTTGATCCAAAATATAATTATGATGTTGTATACATTGGTCTCGTATCGGACGATCCTTTAAATCTACGAGGAGTTCTATTAAAACAAATGATAGAAAAAACACCCATTACTGTTATTAATGAACGCGAAATAGGAGCAAGAATGGGAGTATATAGAGAAATGCCTAAAATATATGGTTCAGCAAAAATATGTTTAGATATTTCATATACTTGGGAAGCTGAAAAATACACATCTAATCGTTATTATGTTATAGCAAGTTATGGTGGATTTAGTTTATGTAAAAGATTTCCAGGTTGTGAAAAATTATATCCAACTGGAATCGGAAAAATATATTATGATACAGTTGATGAATTCTTAGAACTTAAAGATTATTATTTAGCACATCCAGAAGAGAGAGACATAATAAGAAAAAAAGGATTAAAACATTCAAGAAAATATCATTCTTATACAAATCGAATTCAAGAAATATTAAATATTTGTGAATTTAAAAATAATGCGTAAAAAAAAGTCACATAAACATAAGCATAAACAAAGACGAATTGAAAAAAGAAATAAACATGATTAGATTATCAATAATTATCCCTATTTACATTCTAGATAATAAGTTGAAAGAATTAACTTATCAATGTTTAGAAAGTGTTCATAAATATACAGACGACTGTGAAGTTATTATAATTGATAATAAACCAAGTAAAGATACAGAAGAATTCAGAGATTTAGCAGATATATATATAGCCAATGAAGAAAATATAGGAAATGGAGCAGCTTGGAATCAAGGAGCTAAACTAGCTAATGGAAGATATGTTTGTTTTATGAATAACGATGTTGAAGTAACTAAAAATTGGTCAAAAGATTTAATTAAAATTTTTTAAGATAAAAAAATAGCAGTTGCATTTCCGTTAAGCAAAAACAAAGAAGATGATGATTATTTTGAAAGATTAGCAGGTTTTTGCTGGATTATTCGTCGAAGATTATTTAATAAATTAGGTCGTATCGATGAATCATTTGGAATAGCAAATTTTGAAGACACTGATTTTTATATGAGAGCTAAAACTAAAGGATATAAATTAGTTTGTTCTACTAAAAGTAAAATTAAACATTATTCTCGAGCTACGTGTGATAAAGTTAAAGAAGTAGAAAAATTATATCCTATAAATGAAAAGAAATATTTTGATCGGTGGAAAATTTTACCGATGCTAGATTAGTTAGGGGGTTAAAATAATGGAAAATAATAATAATAATAATAATAATAATAATAATGAAAGTAAAATACGAAAAATAATTCTTAATGAAGTAACTTTTGGAATTGCTATGGTTGCAGCAATTGTAAGTGTTGTTCTATTTATTTCAGGACCCGATGCTCAACTACAACAAGATGTTGCTTTAATTCAACAGGATATAGAAGTAATTAGAACAAACGAATTAGTTCACATTCAAGTAGGAATTAATGAAAATAAAGAGAGAGGCGTTAGTAACGAAGAAACAATTAATGAAATAAATTTAAAATTAGAACGAATAATAACATTATTAGAGAAGTAAGGGGATAATTATATGAAATTAAGCGCAATTCATGACCAAATTAATTTTTTTACAAATACTACGACTACGGAATATTCTGATTCTGATATGTCAATAAATATAACCCGTTGGGCACATTTATTAACTACAGAGATTAAAGAATCTATGGATGGTTGGGATTTTCAATTTGAAACAGCTACTGCAGATTTGGCAGATAATCAAAGAGAATATATCTTTCCATCAAATTTATTAACTATCAAAAAAGTTCAATTAAAATTAGATGGTACAAATTGGGTAGATGCTCCTTTCTTTGATGCACAAGAAACAGGTTCTCCGATAGCATCAGAAACAGATATTACTAATAAATTTAATAATAGTAATCCTTATGTAGATATTGGTGATAGAAGTATGTTTATATATTCTGGTACAATATCTAAAGTTGATGAAGGAATTAAAATATGGTACATAGAAGAAATTGTAGGTAGAAATTCTGATTTAGCAGATATTACTGATTTTTCAGATGATAGTGATACTCCTAATATTGCAGAAGCATTTCAAAGAGCATTAATTTATGGACCAGCAATGGATTGGTTTCTTAAATTTGAATTAGATACACAAGCTGATAGAATGGAAGCTAAATTAGAAAAAATAATAGCTAGAATGAAAAAGTTTTATGGACAAAGAGTTCAGGGTCGTAAATATGAATTTGGAACAGCATTAGATATGAGTGATTATGAATAATATAATAAAAATTAGAAAAACTAGAAAAAGTAAAGGTCGAATCGGGTTATTTAAAAAAGTTAAATTAACAGATAGAAAGGGAATTATACTATGCGTATAGCAATATTATACGAAGATAATGAAATATATGTACAATTTGATCCTGAACAATTCAGGAGACTTTTTAAACAATATCTCAGAAAATATAAAACCATTGACGCAGCATTTAATATGATTATAAAAGATCTTAAAAAAGCTGCGTTGACAAAATAAAATGCCTTATGCAACAGAAAAAGAAATAACATTAGCAGAGCATAGTGATACTGGGATAGCGTGTAAAAAAGTATTACTTCATGGTTGGGATACAGATAATGTAAAGCCAGTTAAAGTCCATGTTGATGCTGATGGTAATTCGATTCTTGGTAAAAGTAATCCAGAGGGATTTATACACTTAGAAGCTGCGGCGGTAACTGCTGCTTCAACAGGATATATGCTTATTGATGTAAGTGATGTAGTAAACTGGCCTCATCAAAAATCAGGAGAGATTAGTATTTATTCATTATTTGCAAGTATTAGTGCTAGCAAAGCGTTTGCTGGAAATGTAAAAATTGGATTTTTATCAGGAGTAACTGCAACTAATGGGGATATGAATGTTTTATGGAGTTGGTATTCACAAGCAGGTGGATCTGATTCTATTCAAAATTCAAACTTTCAAATAGTATCCGAAGAAACGCAAATTAGTTGTGAACCAGATTTATGGTTTGGTCCAACAGTAGCTGATAGTACATTATTTCAAACCGATGTCAATATTCAAGGACCAGACGGTGCCTCTTCTTATCCTTCAGGTGACGGAGATTTAGTAATGATAATTACTAGAACAGCTGGAACAATAGATGTTGGAGTATCAGTAGCTTATAGAACATCAGAGTCTATACCATTACCAAGTGCTTCAATTAGTCCTTCGATTAGTTCTTCAATCAGTCCTTCAATCAGTCCATCAATCAGTCCATCAATCAGTTCTTCAATCAGTGAATCAATCAGTCCGTCAATCTCATCTTCAATTTCACCATCAATCAGTCCATCTATCAGTGAATCAATCAGTCCGTCTACATCCCCAAGTACTTCAATCAGTCCATCAATCAGTTCTTCTGAATCCCCAAGTACTTCAATCAGTCCATCAATCAGTTCTTCTG
>Ga0114918_10002389_pt1 | contig 16845 bp, 22 predicted proteins | sample LantaG_FD_87015 | JGI IMG/M metagenome (GOLD analysis project Ga0114918, IMG submission 87015) | Deep subsurface microbial communities from Baltic Sea to uncover new lineages of life (NeLLi) - Landsort_02402 metaG | ecosystem: Environmental > Aquatic > Marine > Oceanic > Sediment | place... | reverse complement strand
TGTGATTGTTATGCCTGTTTTGGAAGAACTGTTGACATCTATTCCCTATGGCTGGTGGGTCTACGATCTGTCTCAGGATTACGCACACATGCTTTGGAGGTGTCAGCTTGTTGGGAAAGTTTCAGGCAAGACTGAGCGTGTTTACCAAGAGGAATTCGATACGCCATCTGAAGCGGTCCAGGCGGCAGTCGCCAAGTTGCATGAGCGATTTGGACATGAGGCATAACGCCCGGTTAACCCGTGCCGAACGAAAGACGGGGAATTCAAAACACGCATGATTGAGGCATCGGGTTGAACCGATGGTTAGTTGCGGATTTCTCGAAAAACTTTCTGTATTTGGATAGTTTCTGTATTTACAGAAAAAGGATGCCGATTAGGATTACGTACATGAGTCACACGGAATCAGGAGCCACGACAATGACGACAATCAGCGACATTCAGAAACGAACGAAGCGTCAGCGAGTAGTTGCCCTGGTTGCGGCGGAAATGGTGCTGCGAAAAGGGACACGGGCAGAATTCAGCGAGATCGCCAGTGCTGCCGGTCAGATGTATCCGGTTGTCGGTCAATACTGGAATTGGCTGACGAACGAGGCATCGATTGCAACACACAAAAAGTTTGAAACGGACGTGCTGCGAGAGGCAATGATGACGCGATGAATATCCTTGCAAGGAAGGGCGTGTCCGGGTTCGACTCCCGGATTGCTTCGGAAGCCAACACGCCCGCCCTTTTGGACTCAGTATGAGTGGGGAACGGAAACCGGGCCGCCCGTCGCAGGGCGGCCCGACGCCGATACGGCCAGTGCGAATTGACGATGAGACGCGGGAGCGGTGGAAAGTTGACGCTGACGAGCTGGGGACAGACGTGACCGAATTGATCCGATCCGGGGTTGAGCGGGAAATCAAGGTGAGGCGACGACGGAAGTGAGGCCGGGCTGGTGCTTGACGCGGCAGATTGATTGCCGAGTCAATGCGGGTTCGATTCCCAATCTGGCCAATCCGGGCAACTAACGCCCCGGTTAACCCGGCGGCGGAAAGGAAACATGGATGACAGATACGGCGACAACCGCCGCTCGGGTTGAACCGATTGTTCGCCTGCCTGCGTATTACGATCGCGACGGCATAGAGATTTATTGCGGTGACAACTGCGATGTTCTGGGGGCGATGCCGCGTGAGTGCGTGGATTTGGTTGTGACCAGCCCGCCTTATGATGACCTGAGAACGTACGGCGGGCACGATTGGGATTTCTACGGCGTGGCGTGGCAGTTGAAACGGGTGCTGAAACCGGGCGGGGTTATCGTGTGGGTTGTGGCGGACGCGACAAAGGACGGCAGCGAAACCGGCAGCAGCATGAGGCAGGCTTTGCACTTCCGGGAGATCGGGCTGAACTTGCACGATACGATGATTTACAAACAGGCGGGAACAGGTGCGAAGGGAAGCAACGAAGCATACTGGCAGGCGTGGGAATTCATGTTTGTATTCGCCAACGGAAAGCCTAATGCCGTCAATCGTCTGCGTGACAAGACGAACGTAAAAGCGGGATGTGTGACTGGCAGCAGCCCGAAGATGAATGAGATTGGAAGCCGGACAGAACGCGGGCCGCGTGAAGTACCAGAGTTCGGAATCCGTGAGAACGTATGGGAGTTTGCCGCACACTATGGTGCCACGACTGCGCATCCGGCTGCGTTTGGTGAACCGTTGGCACGGGACCACATCCTGAGTTGGAGCAACGAAGGCGACATCGTACTGGACCCGTTCAGCGGCAGCGGCACGACGATGAAGATGGCCCGCGAAATGGGCCGGCGTGGAATCGGAATCGAGATTAACGAGGAATACTGTGACATCGCTGCGAAACGATTACAGCAGCGGTTGCTGTTCGGCGGCATGGATGCCGACGGTCCGAGCGAGGAGAACGTGAGGCAGGATGCCGGCTGATTAGCAGACGAACGCTCACAATCACCGGGCGGCGGTGATTGAACTTGGAATTCAGAGAGCGGCCCGCCCGCCGCTCCGGTGGATTGTGTTGTTATGCCCGATGTGAAGCAGACTTGGTTCAACAGAGCCAAAACCGACTATGAGACTCCGCAGTCGATTTTTGCGCCGTTGGATCAAGAGTTCGGTTTCACGTTGGACGTTGCCGCGAATGCCGACAACGCGAAATGCGAACGGTTCTTCACGGAGCAAGAGGATGGATTGCAGCAGCGGTGGGCCGGTGTGTGCTGGATGAACCCGCCGTTCGGCAGGGCGATGAAGAAATGGGTGAAGAAGGCGTTCGAGGAATGGAAGCAAGGCACGACAGTCGTGTGCCTGTTGCCTGCACGGACAAACACGGCATGGTGGCACGATTGGGTGATGCAGGGTGAAGTGCGGTTCATTCGCGGGGAAGTGAAGTTTGCGGGGTTTGATCGCGGGCTGTGGATGCCAATGGCGATCGTGATTTTCAGGGCATAACGACAGCGATCACCCGGTTGCGGGAGAAAGATTAACCATGAGTGAAAACGAACCACCGCAACTCGGCGTGCATCGCATTGTTATGCCTTGCGTTCGGTGCCACGGTGCTGGCTGGTGCTGGTGTGATGAACTGGACAACAGGGCCGGGCATGATCCTCATGCGTTGGTTGTGGACGATACGCGGTATTCGTGTCCGGATTGTGATGGTGAGGGTGTGCCATATTCTGAGCGCGAGCCGTTTGCGTGCAAGGTGTGCGGCAACGTGCCAGACGGTACAGGGCAGATTGAGCACGGTCGGGGATGTTTTGTTGTGGATTCAGACGGTGGCGGATTCAGTTTCGTGAATTGGGCAGTTAAGGCATAACTTGTAATTCTGTGGATTCCATGATTATCAGATTAGATGGAATCCATATAATTCCCTTAAGATAGGGGAACTACTCAGCTAGGATAAAAAATGCCGAAGCACCTACTGTTCGATCTTGAGACTATCCCAAAACCGGAAGTCGCCGAGAACTTGGAAGCGGCGTTTGAGGTTGAAACATACGAAGGCGTGGCACGCCTCGATCTAAAAAAGGCAACCGTCGATAGCGTCAAGGGCGTGATCGAGCACAGGCACCCATCCAAAGAGTGGTGCAGCCAGCACGTTTTGGCCGAGATGGAAGGCAAGAACCGCAAGGGAGTAAAGGATGCACTGACGTCTCGAATTGAAGCGATTGACAATCCGATCCCTAAGAAGTGGCTAGTGACTCCGGAGCTGCAGCAGATTGTCACTTTTGGGTTCAGCTTCGGTGTCGACAAACCCGTACAGGTTCTCCAGTACGACGGTTCCCAAGAGTACGACCTATGGCTCAAAGAATCACTTGACTGGTTCTGGACGTACCTTACTGATCATCCAGTCCTCACATGCTTCAATGGCTGCAACTTCGACATCCCGATTCTGATGCTTGAGTCAAAGCGGCTTGGCATCAAATTCCCACAGATTAAGGTCTCGTCCTACCGCGGAATCGAGTACAATCTGCTGGACGTCATGAAAGCTCGCTACGGGCACGACTATAGGGGGCTCAGGGCGTCCGCCTTGGCTGCAGGACTGCCTCGCGAGGTTGACGCTGAAGATACTCTCGTCTCAGGGGCTAACGTGGCCATGGCGTACGCTGAGGGCCGTTACGGCGAGATCGAGACGCACTGCCGGGTTGACATCCTAAGACTGCAGGCTTGTTGCCGCAAATACGATGGTGTTTTCTTTGACATGTGAGGCACATTGATGTACGAGCCATTAGCTAAAGCGTTAACGTTGACTCACGACCTGTTCCGTTGTGGGGTCCCGCATTTCAGGGAGCGAAGACTGATTCCTATCCGAACGTCGGCACACTTCATCGTGTTCGATGTGGATAAGAAGAGCCCGTTGTATACAATGCTGGAAGTGCGACCAGGCGACACGACGGATGTTGACAGGAAGGATAACTTCACAGACGGGTTTATCTCCTTGCCTGATGAGCTATGTACGACAGAAGAAGATTACGCTCAATGGAACAGAGAGAATCCCAACTGCCCCTACGACAAAGGGCACAGTGCCGGCTCACAGTATCGACGAGGCAACCAAACTGAGCAGTCTGATATCGATACGCTAGCAGGTGTTTGCCCTGAAGCTCTGGCGATGAACCGGAACGTTAAGGGGCCCCTGGAGTCAGCGATCCTGGAGATGGCCAAGAAGTGCGAGCATACTTACATAGTGCAGGGACCGGTATGGGGCCGCTCCGATGACGGGCAGGTCCTTGCCGAAGGGACCATTGGCGGCGGACAGTGGATCCCCGGTGCCGTATTCATCTCCGTATTATTCTTGCGAAGAAAGAAGACATTAGCGTACGCTTGGGTCATGAACAATGAGCACATGATGGAGTGCGTGTGTCTTCGAGAAGTGAGTCTCGACAAAATAGAGGAGATGACAGGCCTTCACTTGTGGGGAAACGTCGCCTCAGATAAATTCAATGAACGTCGCGACAAAACCAATGACGACGACTGGTGGAAGAAGGGGCAGCCAAGTGGATCGTGTTGAACACCCGGAATCGCTGTGTGGCTTCTACGACCTGATCGTGGAAGAGCAGGTTGCAGGAAACATCTGCATGTTAGTGTGCCGCCCAGGCTCAAAGCCAAATTCCGACCAACTAAAGGCAAGGGGAGTTGTGTTGAGCGAGCTGCTAGTCAACATGGCAATGAACAATGAGGACGTGAGAGCAGCTATAGAGACCGGCATCAACTGCGACACTGTTCGCACATTCGTAATCTGAGGGATACATGAGACCGCTAAACGTCTTGATTGCTGCAGAGATGTCAGGGGTCACTCGCAGGGAATTCGCTAATCTTGGCCATAATGCTTGGAGTTGTGATATTCTGGACACTGAAATCCCTGGCCCGCACCACAAGGGCGACATCTTCGAGTTCCTGGATAACTCGCCATTCAAGTGGGATCTTATGATAACCCACAGTCCTTGTGATTTTGTGGCTAATTCTGGCGTTCAATGGCTCTGGGCGCCGGGGCAATCGCACCTGATGGAGAAGAACCGTAAGATTCATCCACGGTATCCAAATCGTCATCTTGATCAAGTGCGAGCCATCGACTTTTTCGCTAGGCTCTGGGAGCGAGACGAAATTCCTCACATCTGTATGGAGAATCCGATTCCGCAAGCGATCCTGAATCGGTGTGTTGGGAAGTATCATGACCTTATTCAGCCATGGCAGTTCGGGGAGGAAGCAACCAAGGCGACATGTCTGTGGCTGAAGGACTTGCCTAAGCTGGTTCCGACAGATATTGTGCCTAAGGACAGACGCAAAGCGTTATGCCATAAGGAAGCTCCTGGCCCGATGCGAAAGATTAACCGGTCTCGCACCTATCCGGGCATCGCCAAGGCGTGGGCGAAGCAATACTCTGAATACATACTGGAGAAGCAAAGTGGATAAGGATCAAGAGCTAGTCATTCACAACCCAAAGACAGGATCAGGCTACCCATTGGCGAGCTTCATTGGCGGCGAATGGGGAGTCAGCCAGAGCTGGGACGAGACCGAGTTCGCTGAGTGGGTGGCCGAGCAAGGCGGACAACCCATGGAGATCGACTACACCGAACCAATGACAATTGCCTATTCAGCGGTTTGTCCTAACTGTGACGAGCCCGTCACAGTTTCTCTGAAGCATGATGGTAGCGGGCTGTATCAGTTTGAATGCGAACTGTGCAGCGAAAGATCAGATGTCGACCTGAAAGGGGTTGAGGATGAAGAATAGCGAACTCAGGGAACGAGTCGGGAAGTGGCTGGAGACATTCGAGACTCTTACCGAAAGCATTCCAAACAAAGGCAAGCTGGCAAAGTACCTCGTCACCTGTATTGAGGGCGAAGTCTTCATTGAGAGAGACGAAGACGTGATCACCATCAAGAAGGATGGGAAATCCCAGTACGCAAGAGTTACGTCAGAGAACAGGGCGTCCGGCACCGTGTCGATCGAGCTACTGGACGACAAGACTCAGATGATGATGACGTATGCAGCCTTAAAAGAAATGAGCCCAGGGGCCGAGATAGTGTCGGCCCTGAACTCGTTACCCTCTCGAAAGATCTAGCCGTTTCCGCTAGGCTCGACGTCGTAGAATACTGTGACGTTGAGCGTCGTTACTGCGGCACTCGACTTGACACTCAGGGCTGAGTTCTCTGCAAGACGCATCGGCTTTGCGAGGTTAATCGAGTGCCCAAGCCCGGCAGGCACAGCAATCTTAGAGCATACGACGGTTGCGCCGTCGTACACGTCAACGAACGTGTCTGTTACTGACTCGTTCGACATCGTGATCGAATACATGTTGACGAACGATCTCGCACCTTGAGCAGCGACCAGCTCGGTGGTGTCGGTTGTGGTGATCGAAGCCTTCGCCGGCGTCGTGTATGAAGACATGTCGTATCCTTTATTGCTGCATCATCAGCATGAAGACTTTATTTGCTTTGGCCAGAAGGGCGGAAGATCCACCATCTCCATGCGCCCACTCGTAAGAGTTGTCGAAGTAGGTATGCACGTTGCTAAATTGGTGCCAGTCATAAATCATGGCTTAAGTTTCCGTTGCAATTGTGACGTAACGAGGATCAGCACCAGCTGACGTGAACTTGAATGAGACAATGTCCCCGTTCATGTCTGCAGCGCTGAAGCTAATCTTGTACATTCCGCTGGCCACTTCTGAGACTGCGTTTGTGCATGCCCCAAAAGCTGCTCCGTCAATAGATCTCTCAGCAGTGACTGCTTCACCAGAGATTGGAGATACGTGATCCGTAGAGTCTACTAGCAGGAACATGAAGTTTGCCACAGCGGTGTTTTTCTTGAATCCCGCAGGATCAGACAGCGATCGACTCGCGGTTGCCCACACTTGTGTTCCAATACCAGTAGCAGTCGGAACCGCAGTGGTGACGCTGGCTTTCATAGTTGCTGTGAGGTCGCCGTTGGTAGGAGCGTTGGTCAGGTTGGTGACCGTGGTGATAGTTCCCGCCGTAATGTTCGTGGGTGTAGCGAATCCGGTTGCGGTCAGCCAGTTACCCTGGTTGGCTTGCAGATCAGCAGTGTCAGCAAGAATTAGAGCGATACTCGCATTGTCAGGAGCAACCGTGTTTGGCGTCGTAGTGTTAGCTCCATCCGTCCCTCGCATATCAGTGTTTGTAGTACAGGTCGCGACCAGTGTGACATTCGCGACAGCGTCAGCCGCAGGATCAAAGTAGTCAGCAGCCACTAAGGTGCGTGCATTGAACTCGGAGTTGTTCGGGATATCGCCAAGCTGTGTGTCCAGATTGGCAGTGGCCAAGCCGACTGCTGTCCGTACGCCAGCCGCGTCCAGTCCGCCACCGCCGGACAAGGCGTTGGCGTCGAGCTGATTAGCAACAGTAAACACCATCTGATCAGTCACAACCTTCACCGCGTCAACAACTGTATCAACCGTAGCCAAGGCAGAAGCTGTTGCCAGCGAGGTCAAGCCTGCACCAGTTCCAAGGGCAGTGACCACCGCTGCCGCATCGTGCGTGGAGTATCCCGTTGCCTTGTAGTCCGCCACTGTGATCGGGTCACGCTGCACTGTTGCGGTGACCGCTGCCGTGTTCACGAACGTGTAGGCGACGTGGCTGTAATTCGTCTCGGCCTGTGTCGGCACGTACGACCAACAGCCGTTCCCTTCATGGGCCACTGTTCCGCCTCCGCTGGCTTGTGTGCCTGCGTCACCTGTCACATAGACGGTCGTGGTGCCGGTCGTGACATCTTCGCCATCCGCCACGGCGACCAGTTGAGCGGAAACTGTCTGACTTGCTGTGTTCTTGAGCATATTACCATCCACCGGGGTTTGTATTGTGTGCGTACCATGCGCCGAAGCTGGCGGCGGCTGAGTGCGTGACAGTTAGATAGGGGTCTCCGGCTGTGCCTCCGTTTTCGGCCATCTGTACACTCAACTGTGAGCTGTGGGAGGATGCCCAAGTTGGTGAACCTCCCTCATGGGCGACAGTGAAATCCATTCCCAGATTCGTCACCCCCTCCATGTCTACTGCATTCCGGCCATCTAGGTTAAGAGTTCTAGCAACCCAACTTATAGTGAAACTTTCGGAAAACACACCTCGTGCTGTATCTGTCAGTGGGGTGGACCCGAAAGCCATGTAATCACTGTTAGCTAACGCTGTATTCGAGGCTGGCGTGGTGGCATATATTTGAGAGGATAGCCCCAGTCCTCCAGATGATGACGTGTTGTATAGCTTCAGATTTAGGACGGCTGAGTCCACAGCCTGTCCTGCTCCGATGGACGAGGTATCAAACCCGAAAAACATCTGCCTGTGATATTGGTAGGTATTGGACACAGTAAGTGACAATGTCCATAACTCGCCTATGGCCGCTGCGTCCTCCTTGTATACGCCAGGACCCGCTATAACCGTCGCCCAGGAGCCGGACGTGGTACACAGCACGGTGCCATCGACCGAAGACGTTTCCGGGCTTGCATCCGGGTAGAACGTCACGTCAGCCCGATACACAGAACCTTGAGCTAACGCTTCTGCGATATCGGAACGCTTAACATACTTCGTGCCTTTGACAGTAACTCCGTCAGGCAGTATTTCCACTCGCACCTTAACAGGCTTCTTCGTGAAGCTTCCGTCGATGTTGGTCCACCAGCACACCGGCTTTCCAACTGTCGCTCCACGAAGAGTGTCGTGCGATGAACCTTTCGCGAGAAACACTGAGACATCGAGTACGTCAGCGAAGTCACCCGCGTTACCAGCCCACGGACGCTGATCGAAATTTTCGCCAACGAAAGCCGTGGCGTCGTTCGATTCAAGGTAGAAGTTATACTCCAGGTACTCACTGTCGCCCGGTGGCATTTCAGTGATCTCAATCACGTGCTCAACACGTGAAGTCTTGCCGTGCCAGATTCCGTACCGCAGGTTCGCCCCTTGGCCGAAAGCATTGTGGTAGACCACCTGCCAGGGCTTTCCGGGATCGATAATTCCAACTGCGTTATGCGGACAGTCAGTCCTTATCCGCAGGACGAATTCAGGTTCGGAGTTATCCCAGTTCTTTTCAGCGATTTGCCGCTTGGCTGAATAAGCTCCGTTGAAGTGGATATCCACCCACCCCTGAGCACTCGTCGGAAACTGGGCGTTTCCGGGAAACGCGGTCGCTGTGAGGTCCGGCTGGATATCACTGTTGATGGCTGCCCAGTCGTACCCGGCTTTCTTGTAGCCTGTCTGTGCCGCACTCACTGTCGATCGACGACGACGCCCTGACAACTGCTCAGTTTTGGTGTTCCAGAATGTCTGCACAGGTCCAGGCATTTATTCGGCTCCGTCGCGAATATTGTTTTCGACTGTTTAACACAGGGCGAACGATCAGGTCAATACTCGACTAAGAGAACCTGGCTGACGTAGTGTCGCCATCTCCATCGAGACCCCACCAGAACAAGGAAAGGCTTCTTCGGCTGCCTGCAGTGACAGGCAGGACCTGATGACTCAGCCCCGGAGAAAATACAACAGCCTTGCCGGGCTCGGGGATAATCAAGCTTTGGCCCTCGATCTCCAGCTCGCCCCCTTCGCATTCGCTTAGAAACAAGACCATGTTCAGCTTGCGAAACCAAGGTTTTGCGGGATGTCTCTCGCTATCTTTATGGAGCGAAAGATGACCCCCTTCTGGGATTTCGTGCATGCCAGCTCCATGGAGGGCCATATCTGGAAACAACCCGTCATCAACAGGATGTTCAGCCATCTTAGCCAGAAGGAGCTTACACGAAGGCGTGAGCCTGCAGGGGTCTTTAGACGCCCGCTTGACGGAATCTTCGTTGCTATACAGATGCCAGTAGGGCCAGTCAGGCTCTGGCCATTCCTGGTTAGCTGCCCGTACAAGCGGCAGAAAGTAATTCTTAATAACCTTCATGGAGCTATGTTCTAATACGAGTTACGAACCTGAAGGTTCAGGATTAACGTTCACTTTGGTTTTACTGCGCAAATCGATACATTCAGAAAGCTTTCAGCGTCCTCGTTCCAGTCATTGACAAATGAAGGAGGAACGATTTTGCATGGACAATCATAGCTTGTTTCTACAACTTGCAAGCCTGAATCCGAGCACATTAGCTTGAGTGCTTCAGCCGAGAACCTGAAGTAATCATGAGGGTATCCGTGTAAAGGAAAGGTTTGGTGAGTATGAATAAACAGGACGCCGCCAGGATTCAGGCAGTTAGACATCGCATGTATAGCTAACCATGGCCTCTCAACATGTTCCAGGGTGGCTGGCGAAAAGATGCCTTCATACTTCTCGCTTGTGTCGATATCCAAACGCTGAAGGTCACACACGACGTCAACTTCATCCCCATCCTCAATATCATTACTTACCCATTTAGCGTGAATGGCATTCTCCACGTGACTGAAGTTATGTGACCCCTCCCATATTTTTGCCCCTGTAAAAAGGATAGTTGCAGGGCTAATCTCTGCCATCAATCTTCTGAACTCAGACAGAGCAGTGTTAGTTGACTGCATTTAGTTGGTCTCGAGAAACGACTATTCGAAGTTCTGGAAGGAGTATTTGCCGTCAACTGGAGGGCAAAACACAGGGGTGCTTGTAAACATTTGGATTCGCCCGTCATCGTCGAACATAATATCAAGTTTGTCGGCTTGAAGCCCCTTTTGGGCCAGGCTGCCGTGACTTTCCTCGTACATCATATCGGGGCTAATCAGGTCGGAGTCTATCCCCAAGGACTGTAATCTAACGCAATCGTTTGGCCACTCTGACCTGGCGTGACTGGACGTGCAGAAAAACCGATGACCTTGCCCGGACATAGATTCAATCAGTGCCGCAAAAAAGGCCGGATGCGAATAGACGGTATTATCCAAATTAATCCCGATTTTCATTTGGTTCTTTCCCTTTGAGGCGATAACAGAAACGCAAGTGTATACGTCTGCCGTGTGCTGCAGCACAGAGTGTTCTGAAAGAGGCGTGAGCCTGGCTTTGTCTGACAGCTCAACGCACACCAGATCAAGGCCGGCTGCGGCTATCAGGGCCACTAATGCCTGGTCAGAGAACCTGTAATAGTCTGACGGATACCAGTGCAAGGGAAAGCAGCAGTTAGTTTCGATGTACAGGACACCGCCCGGCTTAAGGCACTTTGCCATCTCATTGACGGCAATCTTCGGGTCACGGATATGCTCGAGCATGTAGGCAGATACGACGCCGTCGAATTTTCCGTACATGCTGTCTGGGATATCATGAACGTCGGCTATCACGTCAACATTGTGGCCTGCTTCGATATCCACGTAAGTCCATGTCGCATCTGGGATATCCTCCCGAAACGAATCTATTTTATTGTCAAACTCTCGACCGCCCATATTCATAATTGCAGGAGACACTTTATCTCGCATTCGACTCATCCAAAGATTACGCCGGCTCATAGTGACTCCTTGTCGGGATCAACGGTTGCATTCTGTTCTTTCCATGCATTCAATGCCTCGCGAGGCTGCTCTTTTTCATTGTACAGGTTCCCGATCTTATCTCCAAATAAGCAATAGGAATCTTTAGCTTGAATCAAGTCACCCGGCATAGACTCCGTGCCCCACCACTGACTCCTCAAATTTGGCGACTTCCCCGGCGTTAATCCGAAGTATTTAGATGCTCGAAACGCGTAGAACGTGCCAGAAAAGTGGTATCTGTAGCGACATCCAAAGTGCCTGCCGAACCTACGAAAGGAGCCTGCAATCGTATATCCATCTTCCATCGCCTTGATGATGCCGAGAAGGTTTCCGACGACAGTCTCGTACATCGCCTCGGTCCACCACCAGGTGACTGGGTTTTCTACTGTGTGAGACTGGGCACACTTTCCGTGAGCACATACAATCACGCTGGATGTGTCGCTCGTGTTGACCATGTCAAACATTTTGCGATAAGTCGCTACTTCCCTCAGGGACGGATCATTCTGAACTTTGATGTACTCCCAGCCATCTCCGAAGGCTTCCATGACCTCTTCGGCGGATGCAGTGTTAGAGCCAAGAGCTATCCCCATAATCTTTCTGTCGTACCCTTTTGCATACTTCTTCATCATGTCGACATGCTTTGTCCATGCCCCGGTAGGGTAACAGTGAAACAGCAGTGTAGCATGCGGCTTGGACGTGAAAGGAAACGAGTCAATCGGGACACTAGCTTCCGCTATAGGATCGTAGACGGATCGCCTTCCCCTTGTTTTTACGAGAGCAGCATCCTTGGCCTTAACAGCTTCGATCGCTTGATCCAGCCACCCGTCCAGGACTTTCCTGATTACAATCTCTGGCAAAGGAAGCTTAGCGGCGATCTTAAACAAAGGCTTGACATTATCGAAAATGTCAAGGTCTTTCATGGACGCCATCATCTGGGAGACTATCTCTCCTTTGCGGCTAGAGCAACCAACTACTCCCCACCCGTCCATCTTCTTAGCAAGGTCATTGCATGCGCAGGAAGTGCCTTCCGGGCCAAGCTTAGGAGAAGCTCCTGTCTTGTCCTTGATAATCGCCTTGAGTTCACTCCCAACCTTGCCCCTTCTTGCGCCTCTTAGATAAGGCGGACCTTCAGGCTTAGTGGTGACCTTCTCGGGGAGATATATCAGGTGTTCTCCGCAAGTTAGCTTTTCGCCGGTCCCTTCACATTTGCAGCTGTTTCCATTTTCGTTTAAGAACCACTCTTTACGGTGCCGAGAAAGGTATGTATCTCCACTTGCCCAATGAGCACTGGACACACTAAAGGTAAGTTCGCGACAGCCCTTGTTAGGGGTTTCAAGTAAGTAAGTCTTGGGAAACGTAGACGACATCAAATGTTCTCCGCTTTATATTAAGCCGGTGTTGAAAACGAAATAGTAGCGTCGACAAGGTCACATGCGGTCACTTCGCAACAGTTGTCAGGAGCATCGTAGCACCCTCCGTAAGCCGGCGCAGTGCAGTCCATGTTTGCTCCCCCCAACGCAAACTCAGCAGTGAGGCCGGTGTCGCAGTCGCACCCACAGTCGGTAGGCGTAATAAAGCTGCTCGCCATTATAAAATCGTCACATTCCAGCCCCAGTATTCCCCTGGGAGTATTCTCGTGGCCAGCTCCGATTACTTCCACGAGAAGGATTAATTTACTACAGCAGGGGTCAAGACTCGTAGGGTTAAGGTCGCCAGCGTCGACATTGACATGACAACCGAGAGTGAACTTCAAGGCTATAGAGCAAGGAGTAGTGAAACCATTAATGCATGTCTGCCCAGTTATCCCAAAAGACTCAACTGGAGCTTGGACATCCATGCATGCGCAGAACCCGCAAGCAGTAGGATACCATTCAAGCGGCGGGACTGACCCAGTGATTCCGTCAAGGTCAGCACAGTTGGGGGCGAAGATAGAGTATTCCATCGATTTAGGATTACCGTTTCCGCTATTCTTAAAGCAACAGCCAACCGTGCAAACCTCCTCTGAGCACCTTCCGCACTCCGAGCAATCGACAGATATACTGATCGTGTCGCCATTGTCGTCTACAAACTGAGCTCCAAGCGTAGGCCGAATACAGGACTCAGCATTCGCTGTTTCCCTGATCCTCTCTATGCCATCAAGATACACCACCCAATCACATTGATCCCCGGTGTACTCTTCCAGGACCATTTCGAAGTAATGGATGTCTTGCTCACCATAGACATTAGGGCAAGAAGGCTCAAATATCAGGTCCCACCCCTGCTCGTCACAATTAAAATCTATTCTTTCGCTGATTGGGCCGCAGTGGCAGACTAATGCCAACGGGTCAATAACCTTCTCCCACCTGAAACAGATCTCACTGCAGATGCATCTGCAATCTTTACAGTGAGCAGTGCAGTCGCCATCGCCACTGAATATGACGTTGTTTCGGATAATTCCTTTTATTCTCCATGTCAATGTTCCCCCAAGATAGGGCATTGACCCGGCGGGGATGCAAACAGACTCACTGGTACACTGGCTTACCTGAAAGATAATCGGAGCGTAATCTACAGCGTAATCCTGGATAATAAGATTACATCTGCCTGGAGCGTCAAAGTCGGGAATCACAGATAATCTGATAATCTGATCTCCTACTTCTCCATGCCAGAATATCTCTCGGTCAATGTCATACAATTCGTCTGGTGTGAACAGCGCAGCGTCCCCGTAGTGCGTAACGCCTGTGTCGTCAATGAACTCAAGGCAGATAGAGCAAGGGACGATTTTGCAACAAGGATTATTCTGATCGTCATTCAGCGGTCTGACATCACACTCATCGACTCCCTGCAACTCACGCTTAGTAGAACCTATTCCCCTGACGCCCCTCATGTGCAAGCTCCGCTATAACAAAGACTAAGCAAGCTCCACTCTTCCTCACAGTAAGATTCAGTGGCTACATTGCCTGTATACATCGCATCTCCAGTGATCCCAATCAGCTCATCGTCGGCATACTGATTAAGTATGCATCCCTTGGTATCGAATACCTCAAGCTGTCCGTAAGAATCAAGACCGGAAGGAGTGGAGCATGGAGGAGAAATCCGAATAGCTTCCACTAAAAGGCGTCTCCCGTCAGCGTCATCGCACAGGACGTCAATGACGGTGAAGATGATGTACTCCGAGCCGCCTCCGCTGCCTCCTCCACCAACAAGAACCCACCACTGGTGAGAGAATCGGGCAACCCAGATAAAGTCGTCCACAGCGGCAGTGAAATCCGGAGGAGCGGCGGCGTAAATTACGCTCGACGACGCGGCAGTCTCAGTTAAAGGCTGTTCGCCGACCTCTTCAGCGAATATCGCATCAATGACCTCTGCCTTGATTACGTTAACCTCGCCGAGAGGACCCTTGAAGCCCGCAGACCCTGCTGCCTGAACCTCTATAACCTTAACAAGGCGGGTCTCTCCTTGCGGTCGGTCGCCGGGACTGAAGTTCGTTCCGCCAGCAGTGATCTCTTGTCGGCCAATCGTCCCTTGAGACAGGTGAGCCACCGCCCCAAACAGCCCATTTAAGGTGCCGTGGTTAGCGAGCTTGCCAAGAGGGTCGCCCTCTTTGAATGTCGGGAACTTCGCCATAGCTAAACCTGTACGAACAGTGTTTCCAGAGAACCTTTTACGAAGATTGCCGTACTTTCGTTATATGTCAGGGGGGCGGCGGCGGGCTTCCTGGAGTGAAGCCTTCTGAACCCGCTCGTCTTCGGGTTGTCGACAGCGTCCCCTGTGACGTCGTCAGTAACCTTTTCCTCTTCCTGCTTCCAGAAATGATTCCATCCGCCGTACTCCGACTCGTGACCGGTGACCCCATCCGCCGTATTCGCCCCGCCGATTGAAGCCTTCGTAAGTTCGTCAACCCGCCGCTCAGAGAACCGAAAAACAATGTCCCAGACTACTACCCCGCTAGCGGAGATATCGGGGGACGCAGAGAATCCAAGATAAAGTAGAGTTTCCTCGGTCATGGTTCCTGTCTGGAACGGACCAAGGTCCATATCGTTGACCTTGCCGATCAGGGTTCTCATCGCTTCCCATGGGGGACTGGACACTCTTTTCCACGTCACGCTATGCTCGATTGTCGGGACAACCTTGTGAGCCGAAACGTTAGTTCCGTTGACACTTATTTCATCCGACCAGACGAGGGAATTTTGATCAAGCGTAACAACCTCGCCTCCAGCATTCAACTGATGCAATAACCCAGGGACCGGGGTTACGCCATCTGGCTTGTCTGAAGTGGAACCTTCGTTTGGGAATTCTACCTGCACCGAACTGTAGACAATGTTCAACCACGCAAACTCGTAGTTCGGCAGCTCAAAGTCGGCATCATAAGCAGATACGCTAGTTGCTCCACCGCCGACAACTGTTGGGTCTGCTCCAACCGGGAGAAACTCGCAAGACTGGCAGCGGAAGAATCCGAACAATGGATCTAACTTGTTCGCCCCTGGCCCAGATGTAGTAGGGAGCGGGAACAGTTCGGCAAGCTTAGCGGTAAGGTCCGACCATGCGATCTGCCCGCGAACGGTTACTGTTGCTTGCTCTGCGCTAATATTTCCAATCGGATAGCCGGCCTGTACGTTAACTGCGATAGCCATAATTGTATTCCTTTACCCTATCAGTATTCCGCTAGTCGTTTCTCTTGACCTTAACAGGGCGACTAATTCAGTCAGCTTATCGGAAGAGTTCTTTGCGAATTTAAGGGACTCTTCGTTGGCCTTCGCAATCATGGCCTTCGTGTCAGTGTCCACATTGCTTGGCAGTCCATTTTCATCAAGTCCAGCGAATCCTGATCCAGGAGGCTTGCCAACGTCACCTCCAAGGTTAATATTGGGATCCGTGTTAGCTGCGATCTGAGCAAGAAGATCTTTCTGCTTTTCCTGCAGGTCGAATTCGGAGTTATCTTTTGAGAGCGATTCCTGAATCTTCTGATGAAGTCCTTCAATTGGCGTGACTGTCGCGAGAGACTGAGAATCCTTGTCGGTCCCAATCTTTCGCTGGGCCATCTCTACAATCGGAATCATCTTGTCATTGTCTTTGTCGCCATCCGCCTTGATTTCGTCAATTATCTTCTGCAGGCGATCAAATTCCCTTTTGTTGGCGACATCCTGAGTCTCTCCGAGGCGACGCTCAACCTTCCCCGAGAATCCAAGAACTGCGTCTCCGGCAGCCTTAATTGAAGCTTGTGTGTTCTGCTTGTTGAAATCGGCATTCGGGCCAACAGCCTCTTCATTGCGAAGCCGTCTTCCAGTGTTGATTCCAATTTCCTGGGAAATGGCTCCCGAGATTCCCGACAAGGAAGAAGGGATTCCGTTCGCCGCCGTCGTTAGCGAATTAACGGCACCTGTAAGTTCTGCAATCAGGCGAGTCTCTCTTCTGATCGTCTCTCCAGCAACAAGCAAGTCGGTCGGATCAGTAGAGTTACCTTGGACTCGCTGT
>Ga0114918_10002388_pt1 | contig 16849 bp, 12 predicted proteins | sample LantaG_FD_87015 | JGI IMG/M metagenome (GOLD analysis project Ga0114918, IMG submission 87015) | Deep subsurface microbial communities from Baltic Sea to uncover new lineages of life (NeLLi) - Landsort_02402 metaG | ecosystem: Environmental > Aquatic > Marine > Oceanic > Sediment | place... | reverse complement strand
TTGCAGTTGCAAAGTGAGGCCGACAAGAAGCACGCCGACGATCTGGCGGCGCTCGATGCCGCCCAGGCCCAGCTTGTGCCCCGCCAGGCCGCCGTCGACCTACTTCCGCTACGGCGAGGCCCTGCTGCGCGCGGCGCAGACCGACGTCGACGTCTTCGGCGGGCGCGTGAGGGAGGCCGCCGACGAGAGGGCGAGGGCCGAGAAGGCCGCGGCGGCCGAGGAGGAGAAGAAGGAGGCGGAGGAAGAGGAGGAAGCGAAGGCGAAGGAGAAAGAAGCTGCTGCTGCTGCTGCTGCGGCGACGGCAGCTCCGATCGCTGCCGACGACAAGGGCAAGGGGAAGGCCGTGGCGAAGGTCGAAGAGGGAGAAGATGGAGCCGTTGAAGAGGCGGCTTCCTCTTCCGACGACGACGACGACGACGACGACCGCGAAAACGCCGAAGACGACGACGACGACGAAAACGCCGAAGAAGGAGGAGCTGCAGCTGCCGGCGGCGACGACACCGACCTCGCCTGGCAGATGCTCGACACGGCCCGCGCGATCCTGACGCGCGTGGTCGAGGAGGAGACGCAGAGGGCGAGCGGCGCCGGGACGAGCAGCAGTGCCGCTGCGACGACGGCGACAGAAGGCGACAAAGAGAAAAACCCGCAGGAGGCGGCGAAGAACAAAGCCACCTCCGCGGCCCTGGAGCTCTCAGACGTGCACCTGGCCTTGGGCGACGTCGCCTGCGAGCAGGAGCGGTTCGACGACGCCGAGGGGGAGTACAATGCCGCCTTGCAGGCGCTGGTGGCCGCGGGGCGAGGGGACGAAAAGGGGCGGAGGGGGTGAGTGGAGTTTTTTTTTCTTTTTTGAGCGAGCGAGCGAGAGAGAAAGTCGAAAGAGAAGGAAACAAAAAGGCTCACTCTCGATTTCCTTTCCTCTTTCTCTCTCTCTCTCTCCACCAACTAACACCACAAACACAGAGGCGAGGCCCACTTCAAGAGGTGCCTCGCGGCGCAGCTCTCGGGCGCTCCCGCCGCGGCGGCGGCCGCCGCGGCCGAGGCCACGAAGTGCGTCGAGGCGGCGCTCGCGGAAGAAAGGGCCTTCCCGGGAAAGACCAAAGAGCAGCTCGAAGGGCTCGAAGCGGTGCTCGCCGAGCTGAAGGAGAAGTCTTTGGAATTAGCTCCGGCTGCCAAGGAGATCGAGGAGATGAAGGGGATGATCGCGAGCGCGCTCGGAGGGGCGCTGGGAGGAAACGGAGGAGACGCGTTTGGAGGAGGGGCGGGGCCCTCGGGTTCGGAGGCGGCTCCCGTCCAGGACTTGGGCGTCGTCGGCCGAGGCGCCAAGCGCCTCAAGCTGGAGCCCTCTTCTGTCCCTGTCGCTTCCTCTGGCCAGCAACCCCGTTCGCTGGAGAGTCTGATGGGGGCGCCTGTGGCGGTGCCCGCCGGGTTTGGAGCGGAAGGAGGCGGTTCTCTTGCCGCTGCTCCCGCCGCTGCTCGCGCTGCTGCTCGCGCTGCTGTCCCCTCCGCCGCCGCGGCGGTCTCGCTCCCTTCTTCCGACGCTCCCAAGGCAGCTCACGCTGCTGCTGCTGCTGCTCCGGCTGCCCTTCCGGCCTTCTTGCAGCCCGAGGCCGTCGCTGCCGTCTACGGCGGGGCGGAGGCGGCGGCGAAGAAGGAGGAGGGGGGAGGCGCGGAGGAAGGGGGCAAGTAGAAGGAGAGAGAAATGGAAAAGAGAGAGAGAAAGAAACTTAAAAAAACGACAAGAAACAAGAAATGGGATGCCTTTCGATTTTTTTCCAGTTTGGGTGATTCACAGAGAACGAGAACACTACCCTTTTTTTTGTCCACGCGCGCGGGGAGAGAGAGAGAGAGAAGAGAGAGAGGGAGTCGGGGAGTGAGTGCAAACGAGAGAGAGAGAAAAACGAACGAAAAAGAACCCGAGACGGCAACTACTTTTTTTTTTCCGTTCGACGCTCGTCGATCGGCCGAAAAGCCAAAAAAAAGAAGAAAAACTCTTCACCATGGCCTCCTCCCTCCCGCGCCGCCGCAGGGCCACCCGCGACCACGCCAAGGTCGAATCTGTGGTCGAGATCACCTGCCCGCCCGAGCGCCACGTCTCGACGCCCTTCTGGGAGCTCGTCGAGCACGCAAAAGGTGTGTTTGAAATTGGAGATGCTGGATGGCTTGAGATGGAAGGAAGAAGATGCACGCTGGGTCAATGGTTTTTTCTTTTCTTCTTTTCAGTAATCCGTTTTTCCCCCTCTTTCCGTGCCTCTTTCTCCGTCGATTCCAGTGGAATCTCGCCCCTTGTGACTTGTTTTTGAAGCATCACGAAGATGGGTCTCCCATCGATACAAGAATCGAACGGCTTCGATCCTTGTTTCTGTGCCGGATCGCCGGGCGGATGATGACGAGTCTTTTCTTGATGATGGTCGAGGAGCGCACATCCGGCCGAGAACTTTTTTTCTTCTCTCTGTCTCAACCCCGACCTCTTTCCTTTCCTCCTCCTTTACTCCTCCCCTTTCAAAAAAAAACAGCGGCCGTCGGCGCCACCCCGCAGTCCTCGGACCTCTTCGACCGCGTCACCGCCGCCATCGAGGCCACAGCCACGCACGACTTTTCCGCGATCCGAGGCCGCGTCAAGCGCGACTTCGAGTACTTTTCGCTGGCGGGAACAGGCAAGGCCTTGCCGTCGAGGCTCGACAAGTCCGCTCCTTCGGAGAAGGCCCTGGACGAGCGCGAGCAGCGGTTCCTGTCGGACTTCCACTCGCTGCTGAAGACGGCGCACTTCAAGGTGTTGAGCGCCGGGGAGTGGGAGACGGCGCAGGCGGAGAACTTCACGGTGAGTTTTTTTCCTCTTCTTTTGATTTTCCTTTCTTCTTCTTCTTCGACGACGCCGTTTTCGCTCAAACCTCTTCTTTTTCTCCTTTTCCCTCCGCTTCTCCAGTTCAACTCCCCCGTCGAGGTCAACTGGGACGCCCTCGACACTAAGCTCCTCTCCGCCTTCTGGGCGGCGGGCAGAGCCCGCGAGCGCGCCGTCGCCGCGCCCGTGTCCGACCGCATCCTCATCTACCACCGTGGGGTCAAGACCGTGAAAGCCTCGGGAAGGTTCATCGACGACAAGGTCGACCTGCTGGTGGAGTACCTGCTGATCGGGCCGGCCACCAGGGCGGCGGGCGCCGTGGCGAAGGCCGTGGCGAAAGTGCGGGGAGGGGGGAATCCGAGCGGAGACGGGAACGGAAACGTCGACATCGCGACGAGGCTGCAGCAGCTCGCTTCCGGCGTCTCCTCGGCCCCCTCCTCCAACGCCGAGGCCGCCGCGGCCGCCGCCGAGGCCGCGGGGACCTCCACCGAGGGCGCGGCCAGGGCGGCGCTCAAGGCCAAGGAGGCCGCGGAGGCCGAGGCGGCCGCCGAAAAGCTGGCTCTGTCCCACGACGCGGCGCAGAGGGTCCGGCGCGTCACCTTCCGGCACCTCATGCCGTCGGTCCTCTCCGTGCTCGGGTCCTTCCCTCTGGTCCTCACCATCGAGGAGCCTGCCTACAAGGACGTCGTGGTCCTCTACCGCAAGAGCGTCCCGGACAAGCAGGTCCGCAAATCGGAAAAGGACCCGGAGTTCGACTACGACCCGCGGAGGGCGAGGCGCAACGTCCACGTCAAGCGCTTTGCCGACGTGCCCATGGCCGATGCGGAGATGATCTTCCCGGACAAGACGATCTGGCTGAAACCGATTTTGTTGTTGCAGCTGATCGCGACGATCGTCGGTGGCTTTGTCGCTGCGTGGGCCGCTCTGGGGTCCGCTGGAAAGGTGGACAAGGACGAAGACCCGTCGGCCAAGGCCAAGAGGTCGCTGTCGGTCGCCGTCGCCGCGCTCTCGCTCGTCGGCGGGCGCGCCGCCCAGGTCTACTCGCAGGCGCAGGCGGCGCGCCAGGCGGTGCAGGACGCGATCACGCGGAGGCTCTACGACACGACGATGGACTCGCAGGAGAGCGACGTGCTGTTCCTGCTGGACGAGATGGCAGACCAGCACGTGAAAGTGAGAAAAATTGATTTTAAAAGTTTTTTCGTTTCTCGAAGTCGGGTTTTTTCGACAAAAAAAACTCACTTTTTTTTCTTCTCTTCCTCCAAACAAACAAACAAAAAAAACTTCCTTCCACGCGCAGGAGCTCTTCCTCGCCTACTTCATGCTCCTGGCCAAGAACAAGGGCCTCTCCAAAGAAGAGCTCGACGGCGCGATTGAGCGCTACCTCGAGCGCACCTTCGGCGAGTCGGTCGACTTCGCCCTCGAGAACTCGCTGCCCTTTTTGGTCAAGGACGGGCTCGTCCGAGTCTCCTCCTCGGATTCCGACTCCGCGAGGCTGGTCGCGGCGCCGATGCCGGACGCCCTCAAGGCCCTGTCCGCCAAGTGGGCGGCCGGGATCGAGCCGCGCTCTCCGGGGGACGGAGACGCCTTCGCTCTGCTGACCGGGGTCCCCGGGGCTGCGCTGGGGGCCGCAGGCGACGCGGCCGCCCTGCTGCTCAACGGGTTCGGGGCCGGCTTCAAGGCCGTGGGCAAGGGGCTCGGGGGTCTGGGTGGCGCCGTTGGAATCGGGGAAGGAGGAGGAGCAGGAGGAGCGAGAGCGGAAAGCGCGGGAGGGGCGAGGAAGAAGGGCGGGCTGTTTAAGAGGACGAGCAAGGCGGATTGAGAGAGAGAGAGAGAGTGGAGTTTTCGCTCGTGTTTTTTTTTGGTCTCTTCGATTTCGATTCTTTCTAGGGACCTTTGCGTCCTTTATTTACTCTAAGAGAGGGAGAGGGAGAGATAGAGAGAGAGAGAGAGAGCGAGAGAGAGGGAGAGAGAGAGAGAAACGAGGGAGAGAGAGAGAGATTTTGGTTTTCGAGTAACAAAGGCCACTTGAGTTTTTCCCTTTTCTTTTCGAGCCGATTCACTTCTCCGCTCGCCTCTCTTTGTTTTCTTTTTTCTCTCTCTCTTTCTTTTTCCCCCGCCTCGTTCCCCCTCTTCAAGATGCCCCCTCGCCCCGCCTCCCGCGTCGCGGGCAAGGCCGCGACGGCCGCCGCTCTGGCGCCGAAGCGCGGCGTGTCCAAGGCCGGAGCGGCGCCGGCGCAGCAGCAGCAGCAGCAGCAGCAGCAGAAGCAGAGGAAGGCAGCAGCGACGACGGCGGCGGCTGCTGCGACGAACGCCGCAGCTCCTCCCCGCCAAGGCAACCGCGCCAACGCCGCGGCCCTCGTCCCCCGCGCCTTCGCTGCCGTGCCCACGACGAGCTTCCACTCCATGCTGCCCTCGCAGCCGCCTGGCGCCGGAGGAGGAGGAGGAGGAAGAGGAGGAGGAGGAAGAGGAGGAGGAGGAGGCGGGGCGGCGCTGCGCTGCGGCGGAGCGGTTGGAGCGAGGGGTGCTGCCGCCGGCGCCGCCGCCAACAACCCCGCCGCGGCCGCGGCGGAGCGGAAGCTCGTGGCCTTCCGCGAGCAGATCGAGAAGTCGATGCGGCAGGTGAGAGATGAAAGAGGAAGGCAAGGAGGTCGAGAAGGGCGCGTCCGAGGCGGCGGGTGGCGGTTGCTCACACGGAAAAAAAAAAAATAAAAAAACCTGAAAAATACTCGAAAAAAACTCCTCTCTCTCTTCTCTCTCTCAGCTCGCCGCGACCGCCAAGACGCCCGCCGCCCTCTCCCGCAGGCTCCTCGACGCGTTCGAGCGCGAGGCCGGCGCCGGCGACGACTCCAGGGACGAGATGCTCCGCGGCGTGCAGGAGATGATCCAGGCCTCTCGCGCCGCCTCGAGCGCCGCGGCCGAGGCTTTCGGCCGAGACTCGGCGGCTCTGAACGCCGCCGCCGCCGCCGACGCCGCCGCCGCCGCCGTTGTTTCTTCGACCGGCGGCGAAGGCAGCGGCAACGGCAACGGCGACGGAGGCGTCAAGGAGGCGCTGCGCTCCTCGGGGCTGCGCCGCGAGCTCCAGAGCCTGGAGAACAAGGCGGAGCGCGCGAAAGAGGCGGTGAGGGCGACCCGCGCGTCGTTCGGGGGTGGAGGAGGAGGAGGTGGAGGTGGTGGCGGGAACGGAGGAGGAGTTGGAGCCGTGCCTCCTCGCAAAAAGGCGAAGAAATAAGCTTTTTCCCTTCTTTTGCCCCCTTGTTTTTCACCCCTGCTTTTGCTCTTTTGACTTTCTCTCCTTCCTTTTTTGCAATCCGAGTTCTCTATCTTCTTTTTTACAATAAAAGGAAACAAGCAGCCTAATCAATGAAACACCGCGAGCGTCACCAAATGACTCCCTGCGGCCCCCACTGGGATCTCGCTCGCCTTGACGCCCGGAGGCAGCACGAGCTCTTTCAGTTTGGTCAAAGACAGCGCCGCCGTCGCCGCCGCCCTGGCGGTCACCCCGGAGCAGCCCAGCAGCTCGAGGGAGGTCAGAGCGGTCAGGAGAGGGAGCGCGTGGCCCCGGATTCCCGTGCAGCAGGGGATGGAGAGGGAGACGAGGCTCGGGAGGAAGGGTTGGTTTGGTGGAGTTTTCTTCTTTTTCTTCTTCTTCGTCGCCGTCGTCGTCGTCGTCGTCGTCGCTTTCACTTCCGCTTCCGCTTCCGCTCCTTCTTCTTTTTCCGCTTCTTCCGTTCCCGCTTCTCCTCCTCCTCCTCCTCCTCCTCCTCTGAACTCCGGCGTCAGGCCCTCGTCGGTAACCCTGGGCGCGGCAGACAGGACGAACTTTTTCAGCCGCGAGCTTTTGCTCAGCAGCTCGCGGAGCTCCGCGTCGCGGAGCGCCGGCCGCCTCGCCAGCCTCAGAGACCGCAGGCGCGGCGCCAGAGGGAGCAAGTCCTTCTCGCTCCAGCTCGCCCTTCCCCCTCCGCCTCCCCCCAAGGCTAGCTCCGTCAGCCTCGGGCACCCTTTTGACAGAAATGCGATCCCTTTGCCGGACAGGGAGGGGCAGGCCACGAGAGAGAGCGAGCGGAGGTTGCGGCACAGGGTCGACAGCGCCGCGGAGGCCGGGTCCGGGAGAGGGGCGCCGTCGGCCGCCAGCTGTCGCAACGAGGAACCGGCGGCCCTCGCGAGGAGCTGGACAGGGGAGCCCGCGCAGGTTCCGCCGCACCTGTCGCCGCAGCCCAGGCAAGCTGCAGCGGCAGCTGGAGAAGGGGAGGTAGAGGAAGAAAGAGAAGAAGAAAGAGAAGAAGAAAGAGAAGAATGCGAAGGCGAAGAGGAGGTCGCGAGCGAAGGGTAAGGGAGCAGCAGCGTCGAGTTTCCGGCCCTGAGCACCTCGAGTGCGCTCAGAGCGCTGCCTTCGCCTCCTCCCCCCGCGCAGCAGAGCGCGCGCAGGCCCGCTGCAGAGGCGCGGGAGCAGCACGAGAGGTCAAGCTCGACGAGGCGAGACGGCGACGGCGACGGCGACGAGGAGCTTCTTCGAGCGGCGGCGGCCGCGAGCGCCGAGAGAGCGGAGTCTCCGGCCCCCGTCGCGCCCCACCGGACCCTGAGCTTCTCTCCTTCTCCCCCTCGTTTCAGAACCCTCGCCACGGCGGCCGCGCCCTCGTCTCCGACGCGCAGGCAGCCCCCGAGGTCGACGAGCGAGAGCGAAGGGAGGGAAGAAGAAGGATTGGAGTTGGAAGAACTCGAACTCGAACTCCAGGGGCTGAAGGCAGCGGCAACGCCCGCGTCGGTCAAGGCGTGACACCCCCGCGCCCGCAGCCTCGTCAGCCTCGGAGCCCCCCGCACCAGGTTGAGCAGCGCGAGGTCGTCGAAGGCGGAGCAGTCGGAGACGTCGACCGAGGAGAGCCTGGGCCACGGAGGGGGAGGAGGGGGAGAGGGAGGAAGGAAAGGAGGTTCGGCGTTTCCGTTTCCGTTTCCGTCGTCGTCGACTTCTTCGACTCCTTCTTCTCGTTCTCTTCCTCCTCGCCTCTCCCGCGGCCAAGCCTCAGGGAAGATCTCCGGCGCCAAACCTCCTCCTCCGCCAGCGGAGAACCTCAGTCTCAGCCTCTCTATCCCGGGGGCGAGCAGCCGGAGGGAGTCGCCTCCAGACAGAGAAGAAGGGGAAAAGGCGCGGAGGTCGAGCGAGCGGAGCGCCGGGAGAAGAGTTTCGAGCTCTTCTTCTTCTCCTCCTCCTTCTCCTCCTCCTTCTCCTCCTCTCGAGTCCAGAAACGCCTCCGCCAGCGGGGCGAGCACGTCGCTCCCGACGCTCCAGGCCCGCAGGCTCCTCAGCCTCGAGGCGCCGCGGAGGGCGCGCGCCACGGCGCCCCCGAGTTTTGCACAGGAGGTGGAGGAGTTGTTTGGAGAAAGAGAACTTCCGCCGAGGTCGAGAGAGCGGAGCGTCGGAGCGGCGGCACGCAGGAAGAGCGCGAGCTCTCCAGGCGGCAGCGGCGGCGGGGGCAGCGAAGAGGAGGGTTTCGCTCCCGCCGTTCCTGTTCCTGCTGCTGCTCTTTCGCGACCGTCGTCGTCGTCGCTGTCGTCGACGCTCTCTGTGTCGCTGCTTTCATCGCTGCTTTCGTCGCCATCGTCGTCGCTGTCGTCGTTCTTCTTCTTGCTCTTCTTCCTGTTCGCGTCAAGGGACAGCTCCTCGAGCGGAGGGAAGAGAGAACCCTTTTCTTCGACCCAGCTCCTCAGCGCACCCTTCGGCAGGATGCAGCCGCCCCCGACCCGCAGCCTGTGCAGCCGGGGGAAGTGCGCGGCCGCGAAGGCCGTCCCTCTGGCGGCGTCGAGGGGACAGGGGCAGCGGAGGTCGAGCGAGACAACGCCGGGGAGGTGAGAGGAAGAAGAGTCGGAAAGAGCGATCTCTTCCAGGGCTTCTCGGAAGGCCTTCGAGGAGCAGGCGGCGTTGGCGACGTCCCTGGCTGTCGGGAGGTGCCTGACGCAGAGGGCGAGGACGTGCGTGGGGAGGCCGAGGAGCGTGAGAGGCCGAGGCGGAGGGGTCGAGAGGAGGAGGTCGAGCGAGGAGGTGGACAGCGGCACCGACGACGGTGACGAGATGCCGAGTCGATCAATCAGCGTCGCCAGCTCCTTCTCGTCTTCTTCCTCTCTCGCGCTCGTCACCGTGGCCTGGGCGACGACCGCCATGGCTCCAAGGGGTCAGGGGTGCTGATTTGATGGCGGAGTTGTTCTGGAGGCTGAGACACGAGACGAGGAAAGATCGAAGGTTTTTTTTTTCGACCGAGAACGTTTTTTTCGTTGTCTTTGACACGAAAGAAGGTCGGAGAAAAATAAAAATAAGAAAAGAAGAAGAATTTCGCGGTCAAGGTCGTCTCGAAAAGCGCCTTCATGAGCACTTGCGCCGAGATTATCAACGATCTGCGCCTTAAAAAGATCACCGCCGAAGTAGCTCTGGCGAGGCTGGCGCCTATTAAGGCACGTTAGCTCGGCAAAAGCGGATAAGAGAGAGAAACGATAAAAAACCCGTTTTCGTTTCTTTTCTTTTCTTTTCTTGCTTACTTCCTCTTTCTCTTTCTCTACGTCCCTGCTCTCTTCTCCCCTCTCAACCCCCCACCCTCTCTCATCCCGTTCCGTTCTTTAATTCTGAAGTTTTGAAAACCAAGCAAAAAACCGCAAGCGTAACGAAGAAAGAGAAATGAAACAAAACAAGCAAAAATGAGTTCGGGTTTTTCACTCTTTCATTTTCTCTCTCTCTCTCTCAGTCTCCCTCTCAAGGCGTCTTTTCGACTACTTTCGCGCGTGCTGGTGCGTGAAAAGCGCTTTGGAGGGGAAGGGAAGGATATTTTCGAAAAAATAATTGTTTTGGTTTTGGGGGGGTTTTGGTTGCGCGCGCAAAGTTTCGCGTTCTGAATTTTTTTTCTTGGTTTTCTTTTCGATTCGAAGCGAGTTCCTTCTGTTTCCTCCTTCTTATCTCTCTCTTCCGGTTCTTCCTTCTTCTCTCTTGCATCAAGAGATCACGCAGCCTCCGAAGCAGCTCGGCTGACGCTTCCGCTTTTCCTCTCCTACTACGTCGTCTTCGTCGTCATCGCCCCGCTCCGTCTTCGTCGAGGCCGCCCCCATCTCCGACGAGGAGGAGGAGGCCTTTGTGGCCGCCGTCGAAGCGTTCGCAGCAGCGGCCGGCGTCGGCGTCGACGGCCTCGGCCTGGTGACGGCCGCCGTGACTGACTTGAGGCTGCCCGAGGAGGCCCAGGCAGCGAGAGAGGCCGAGGAACCGGGCGCGGAGCTCCGCGGCCTCATGCCCGCGCTACTCGCCGCCACCGTCGCAGCTCCGCCTTCGCCGACGTTGTTGTTGCTGTTGTTCTCGCCGCCCTCGCCCGCCCCCGCTCCCGTCGCAGGCGCTTTCGAAGGCGTCGAAGAGGCCAGGAACGCGAAATAGTAGGGGAGCGTGGGGCCTCCTCCTCCTCCTGCTCGTTCTTTCGAAGCGCCTCCTCCTCCGTCTCCTCCTTCGACCTCTTCCCCACTGGAAACCTTCTCCTCCGCGACGCTCCCGGCGGGGACGACGATGGTGGGAGTGTCGTCGTCCAAGGCGGGGGCCAGCAGCGGCCTCAGCAGCACGCGCAGCGTGGGCTGCGGTCCCAGCGACGAGAAAGAGTGCGAAGGGGAGAGGGACGGGGACGGGGAAGAGGCGGCGTTCGCCTTTGCGTTTGCGGAAAAAGCGGCGACGGCGACGGAAGCGACCGCAGAATCAGAAGCCGCCGGCTCGGAGCGGATGGCGACGTCGAGCACAAAGTCCTCCCTCGACGTCTTCCCGCTCGCCGCGTGCGCCGCCAGCTCCCTGGCCACCTCGGCCGCGGACAGCGGAGCGAGCGGGGGAGGAGAAGAGCTCGCGTTTGCGTTTGAAGCGTTTGCTGCGTTTGAAGCAGAAGCAGAAGAAGAAAGAAAAGAGCCCGATTTCGGCTCGTAGAGATCGAAGAAAGGTTTCCCGATCGCATCGCCCGCCGAAGAGCCCGCCCCTGTCAGGAAGGCCCAGCGCTGGTTGGCGCAGAGGATCGGCCACCCGGGCGAACCCACGTCGACGATGGCCGAGGCCCTGCGGACGGTGTCTACGGAGCGGAGCAGGCGCGACGAGAAGGTCGTCATGGATTGCGACGGCGACGGCGACGGCGACGCCGAGGCCGAGGAGGTCGAGGCGGCTGCCTGAGAAGCGGCAGGAAGAGCTGGCTCTTCTTCTCCTCCCGCCTCCGACGTCGCTCTCGCAGCAGCGGAGCTAAGAGAAGCACCAGCAGCATCGAAGACGGCCGCGGGAAGCTGGTACCTGTCGAAGTAGTCCTTCTCGAGCTGCCGGACGACGAGCTCCGCGAAGTTGGCCAAGACGCGCGCGTGGTCGGCCGAGAGCTTGCGCGGCTTCAGGTCAGTGCAGCAGAGCGAACCCAAGCGAGCGCCCGTGGACCCAATCAAAGGTGCCCCGGCGTAGAAGCGGAGGCCCGCGGCGCCGACGAGCGGGGAGAAGCGGGTGCGGGGGTCGATGAGGGCGTCCTCGATGACGACGATCTGTTTTTTTTTGAGGTTTTTGGAAGAGTTTTTTTGAGATTCGTTTTTTTTTTTCGAGAGCGCCGCGTGCGGCGAAAGAAAGAAAAAAAGAGAAAAAAAGAGTCGAAAAAGAAACAACTCCTCAAACCACAACTCACGTCCGGCTCCCCGATCAGCGAGTAGGCGCACAGGACCCTTCCGCGCGACATGGGGCCGGGCTCGCTTCTTGCAGCAACCGAATTCGAAGTCGAAGTCGAGGAGCTCTTCTCGCCCGCCGCCGCCGCCGCCGCTGCCGCATTCCCAGCAGAGGTCGAGCAGCTCTCCCCCCCTCCCCCTCCCGCGCCCTCGCCTCCCGCACCAGCGTCCGCGCCCTCCCCGCCCCTGAACCACGCCTGCGCGTGGCTGATCAGCGTCACCGACGCCATGGGAACCCCCAGGACCGACTTCAGCAGGCGGCAGATCGAGGCGAGCACCGGGTCTCCGGGCTCGCACGCTTTCAGGATCTCGTCCACGAGGGCCGAGCGCGCGTCGTCGTCGATGGGCGTGAGCGGGTACTCTCCTTCTTCCGCGCCGTTGTCGTCTTGGGAGGTGAGCACGCAGGAGGAGCACGCGGGTCCTTGTTGTTGTTGTCGAGGTTGAGGAACTTGAGGAGGTCGGTTCGTCGCTGACGCAAGCGGCTTGCCTCCTCCTCCTCCTCCCCCATCTCCATCAACCCCCATCGCCACTGTCGTCGTCATCATCCCCTCCGGCAGCGGCGCCGAGACGACCCCGGCCCTGGCCGCCGCCGCCACGGAAGCCTCGAGCAGGGCGCGAGACGGCCTCTCCCGCGGCGGCAGGGGCTGGCCCGGGTACCACGGCCTGTCGCGCGAGGAGAGAGCGGACGACAGCGATGCTGCTGCTGCTGCTGATGATGATTGGACGGCCACGGCGTCGAGGAGCAATTCCCGCTGCGCCGGGGGGATTGCCGGGGGTCTCCGCGGTGGCCTGCCCGAGAGCCTCCGCGCGTCGCCGGCCCCGAGGTCGCTCATCTTTGGGCGATCGGTGCTCTGGGCGTGGAAGCAAAAGAGAAGGCTGCCGCTCTCCCTCCCCCGCCGCTTCAAGGATAAAAATCGAGAGGAAAGAAAAAAAGAAACTTGTACGAGAAATTCGGTTCGATCTCGCCCGCGATAACGGCGAAGAAAAAAATCTTCGAGACCTCCTCTCCCGCTTGCCTTTTTCGTCTTCGTCGTTCCTTCCCTCTTCACTTTTCTCTCTCTTTCCCGTCTCTTCAACTCCTCCTCCGAGAGAAAGAAGGAGAAGAACCTTTTTCAACTCTCTTTCTACAGATCTTCTTCTGTTTCGTTTTGTTTTGTTTCGTTTTGATCGAGTTTGAGTTCACTCCACGACGCACTCGCGAGGGCAGCAACAGGTGAGTCCTTTTTTTTTGGAGGCGAAGGAGCAAGTTTTTTTTATCTTCTCGAGAGAGCGATCGCATCCATCCGACGGACCTTTTTTTGTTTCTCTCTCTCCGAGCGTTTCGCCCGCCAGACGCTCTCGCAAGCTCTTTTTTGTCCTCATCTTTACGCAGAAGCAGTCTATCAAACAATGGCAGCCCACTTCCGTGTTTTGTTTCCTGAAAAAGCGGGAATTAAGACCGCTAAAAGCGTGGCGAAAACTCGCATTATCATCGTCATCATCGCTCACCGTCGAAAAAAATCGAAAAACGAAATAAAAACTCAAAAAACCCCAGAAAAAAAAGAAAAATGCCCCTCGCGACCACCGCCCGCCCGCGGAGGGCCCTCCCTCCCGCTCCGAGCAACAACAACAAGGAGAACAAGAACAGGAAGAAAACGAAGAACAAGGGGAAAGAGCAGCAGAAGCAGAAGCAGCCCGCCGCCGCCGCTCCTCCCTCTCCGCTCTTGTTGAAAGACCTCTCGTCCGCGGCCGAGGCGTCATCGAGCGCCGCTAGACTCGCCGGCCGACTCGCCGCCGCGGCCGGCGCCGCCGCCGCCGCCGCTTGCGCCTGCCCACCTTCTTCCTCCATTTCTTCTTCTACTCTTCCTCACCACCACTCTTCCTCCTCTTCTTCTTCCTCCTCCGCCGTGGCCGCCTTCGAGGCCGCGGCGGAGGAGGTCGAGACCCTCGTAAGCGCCGGCAACGGCAGAGGCGCGATAGGAGACCCCTCGGCGGCCTCGGCCTCGGCGGCCGCGGCGCTGCTCGCCGGCGGCGCTGCCGCGCCCCTCGCCGCCGCATGTTACTTCTCTTCTTCCTCCTCTTCGTCTTCCTTGCTCCCTTCCGCCGCCTCGGCCCTCGCCGCGGTGTGCTCCGCCGCGGCCTCCTTCCCGGCAGCGTGCGCCTCCCCAGCGGCGGCGAGCGGACTCGTCTCCGCCTTGGCCGCTGCTGCTTCCGCTTCTGCTTCTGCCGCCGCTGCCGCTACCGGTGCCGGAAAAAGAGGAAACGCTCTCTCGCCTTCGTCGTCTTCTTCGACTCCTCATCCTCTTTCCCTCTCCCTCGGGACCAAGATCGCCCTCGAGAGCGCCGCCGCGGCCTCGGGCGACGCGCTCGCGGCCCTCGACTCCCTCGTCAGGGCGGACCTGGAGGCGAGCAGGGCCGGGAGGGGCGTCTTGAGGGGCGCGCTGCGGGGGGCGGCGGCGCCCGCGGCGGCGCTCGTCGCCGCCGCTTCTCTTTCCTCTTCCGCCCCTCCTCCTCCGCCCTCCTCTCCTCCTCCTCCTCCTTCCCTCGACGACGGCTGCTGCTGGAGGGCCGCGGCCTCCCTGAGGGTCTCTGCGGCGCTGGCCGCGGGCTCCCCGCTCGACGCGGCCGCCCTTGCCAGAGCCGGGATGGCGGAGGCGGCCTCCGGGGCCCTGCGCGCGGTTTCGAAAGGGAACGACGACGGCGGCGGCGGCGACGGCGACGGCGACGAGAAAGCGACGACCAAAGGTGCTTCCTCTTCTTCTTCCTCCTCTTCCTCCTCTCTTTCCGTCCCTGCCGCGGCCTCGGTCGTCGCGGCTGCCTCCGAAGTCCTCCGGGCCCTGGCGCTTCCCTGCCTGAAAGCTCCTAACGAAGGCACCAAGAGGGAAGCCGCCGCGGAGCTGCTGCGCGCGCTCTCTTGGGCCGAGAGAGCTTCTTCTTCTTCTTCCTCCGCTGCTCCGTCTTCTTCGGCGGCGGCGGCAGCGGCGGCGGCAGCGAGGGCCGCCGCGCGCGCCGCCCGCCGAGCTCTCGCCGCTATGCTCGAAGAAGAAAGAGAACCCGGTTCTAACAACTCTACCGCTCTCCACTGGGCTGCGGCCACGGGCCTCGCGCCGGAGCTCCTCGAAAGGGCGCCGAAAGGAGGAGGAGGAGGAGAGGTTAAAAACTCTTCTCCTTCTTCGACGCCGCTCCACGCGGCGGCGGCGGCCTCCAACGCTGCCGCCGTCGCCTCCCTGCTCTCCCGCGGCTTCGGCGCCCTTGCGAAGGACGCCGCAGGGAAAATCCCGGGGCAGCTGGCGCCCAGGGGCTCGGAGGCGGCCGCGCTGCTGTCGGACGAGGCGAGATGGGCGAGCGCCCTCGAGGAGGAGAGAGCGGTCATCGTCGTCGTCGCCGATGCCGCCGAGGCCGAGGGAGAAAGAGAAGAAGCGAAAGCGCTCCCTCTTCCTCCGAAACACCTTCTGCTGCCTCCGGACAACCGCTGGATGGGCTCTTTTGACCCCCTCTTGGGCACCCTAAGGCTCTGGGGCAGGGAAAAGAGAGGAAGGGAAGGAGGAAGAGGAGGCGAGGGACTGAGGGAGGGAGAGGAAGGGAAGAAGAAGAAGAAAGGGCTCTTTTCTTCTTCTTTCTTCTCCTGCTTCTCAGCGAATAACGACAAGAGCTCTTCTCTTCCTTCTTCTTCGTGCTTCAAGGCAACGAATACAAAAGCTTCTTCCTCTTCGAAGTCGTCGGCGGAGAAAGAAGAAGCGAGCTCGAAAAACGGCTTGAAGCTGCTGCTGGTTCCCTTCGATGCCGAACCCACCGCGGCGGGCCCGCTCGCGGTCACTCTCACCGCCGTGGACCTGGCCCCGCCCGCCGATGATGAACTCGGCACGACGGTCGGGGAGATGGTAAGGGTTCTGTTTTTCTCTTCGGGTCGAGGTGTGTTGTTTGAGCAGAAAGAAAAGAGAAAAAACTCAAAAAAAACTCAAATAAATAAATAATAAAAAAACAGCTCCCGCACCTCCTCTCCCGCCGCTCCCGCCGCGTCCAGCTCGCCCTCCCTCTCTCGGCCCCCGCTTCCTTGCTCCCGGCCCTGCTCAGGGCGCGCGCCAGGACCTACCCTGACGCGGCGCGAGTGGAGAAGGCCCTGATGAAGCTCAGGGAAAGGTCGAGAGAGGTCATCCAAGGAGCAAGCGCCGCGAACAAAAACGACGGCGACGGCGCCGACGACGACGGTAAAGGCGACGGCGGCGACGGAGAGGAAGAAGAGGCCAGAGCGACGGCTGCGCGCCGCGGGGCCAGGGCCTGCGCCGCGGCCGAGGCGGCCCTGCGCTCCTTCGCGCGCGGGGCGCTCTCCCGCCTACTCGAGGGGGAGGAGGAGAGCGCGACAGGAGGCGAGAAGGAAAGCAAGAACAACACTCCTTCCTTTTGTGATGCGGCTCTCGCCGAGGCCGCGAGGAGGCAGAGCGAGGTCGAAGCGCTGAAGAGACTGATTGCCGAAGCAGGGGAAGCCAGCGCCGCGGCCGCGGCCGCCGCGTCGGAGGCGGAAGGGAGGCTTCTGGCTTCTTCGCGGAAGCGGCGGGAGAAGGAGGAGAAGGAGAAAGAGGAAGAAGCCGCCGCTCTTGCCGCTCTCGCCGCCGCTTCGAAAGAGGAGGAAGAAGAGAAAGCAAATGCAGAAGAAACTCTCACTCCTCCTCCTCCGCCGCCTTCGCCTTCCGTCACCTCCTCTCTCCCTGCTATTGCGAAGGACGCGAACGCCCGTGCTGCTGCCGAGAAGCTCTCTGAGGTCGCGGGGAGTAAAAAGCTGGCTCCGGCAGCGGAAGGAGAAGAAGGAGAAGAAGGAGAAGAAGCGAAGGAAGCAGAGCGGAAGGAACTTTCGTCGTCGTCGTTGTCGGCAACCAACGAAAGGAAGAAGGAGAAGGATAAGGGGCTCCCTGCTCCGCCTCCGGTCCTCGTCTTCTCGCCGCGGCCGCGGCCGCGCCCGCCGCCGCCCCCTCCTTCGGCGAGGCTGCTGTCCCAGCCCTCGCGGATTCCTCGGGGAGTCGCCGCGGCGGCTGTTGCTGTTGCTGTAGGAGCTCCCTCTTCTTCTTCTTCTTCTTCGGAGCTGCTCCCGCCTCCCTCCTCGCGCCCCGCTTCCTCCTCCTCCGCTCCCGTCGTCGCGACAGCAGCAACGGAATCTCCCAGCAGCCAGGAGAAGCGCCCGCGCCGAAGCAGCAATAGTGGCAGCAACAGCGGCAACGGCAACGGCAGCAACGGCGGCAACGGCAACGGCAGCAACGGCGGCAACGGCAACGGCAGCAACGGCGGCAACGGCAACGGCAGCAAAGGTGGCAACGGCAACGGCAGCAACGGAGTCACGACGCCGCA
>Ga0114918_10002387_pt1 | contig 16856 bp, 9 predicted proteins | sample LantaG_FD_87015 | JGI IMG/M metagenome (GOLD analysis project Ga0114918, IMG submission 87015) | Deep subsurface microbial communities from Baltic Sea to uncover new lineages of life (NeLLi) - Landsort_02402 metaG | ecosystem: Environmental > Aquatic > Marine > Oceanic > Sediment | place: Baltic... | reverse complement strand
TTCCTTTACTACTGAAATATTAATCAAGACACCCAGGTGCTCTTCCAGCCCCATACCCGCAAGCTGGTCATAAGCCTGAACCGCCAATGTCATCCCCACAAAAGCTCCGGTGATCATAACAACCGGGACGCTGCGAACGCCGATAATATTCATCTGGGTCCATATCAATGGATACGTGCAAGGGCTCAGGCAGTTCCGTAACGACGCCATCATCGCCTGCCAGGCGAACCTCGCGAAACGTCCTATATTACTTACTCCCCCTATCGTTTTTGCTCCTACCGTTCCAATAATCATATTTTACTCCTGATGCAAACCTTAGGACAAGTTCCACAGCTAATATTTAATAGTAAATTGTCCGCAGTCAGTAGTCAATCGTCAATTATGAGTTGAAACGACTCTTCGGCCCGCCGGTTTGAATCACCTGCTCTACAATAATGCCTAAAAAAATACTATTTTTCATAAAACCACCACCCCGATATGACGATAATTTTCGAATGGAATGAAGATTGTGTATTTATAGGACATTATAAATGGCCGTTTAGAGGATATTTGCAGGTATCTTGCTTATTACAAAGCCGTCTTACCTGATGCTGTTAGGCAAAATCATCAAAACTAAATGGGGAAAATATACAAAGCCGGCAGAAGTTCGAGAAGGCCGGGTAATTATTGCAGAAAGAAGGTTGTACATTCTGTGGTAACTTTATTTAAGAAATCGCTATTTTCTATGACAGATGTATTACGCAGTATATTAATTATGTCTTCCAAAAGCAACAATTGTGCAGTTATGTCACAAAGCTTCAGGGCAAAATAAAATGGATATAAAAAGTATAATTAAAAAGGCTGCCTTAGCGGCGATATTCATAGCAATTATTGCCGGTGTTTTTTGGCTTGCACAAAAGAAAGTCACAATAGATATCACACAAAGTGCTCTTATAGTCATTATGGCAGCGGCTGTTCTCACGTTTTTTTATAACAGATACTTCTATTATACATTTACACCGCCGAAGTCTGCAAATAACCCCACTCATGAAACCATAGATCTCCGTACGCGTCACAAGCTCCTTGAAGAAAGTGCGCACCACAAACGTCTCGAAGAAAAGGTCCGTAAGCTCAGTACAGAACTATCAGCCGCCAAGCTGAAACTCGAAGCGGAAATTGCAAATCGGCCGCTGGACCAGAGACAATTACAGCAGCGTCTTAAACATCTCAATTGTTTATACGGGCTGTCAAAAATTGTTAATCGTCAGGAAATTCCATTAGAGCAGATATTCCAGGAAACCGTCTCTCTGATTCGTGATGCATACAAGTATCCCAACGCCATGTGTTTAAGAATCAATTTTGACGGAATTCAGTACAAAACAGACAACTTCAAAAAAAGTGAATTGAGCAGGAACACCAAGATTAAAGCACAAGGAGAGGATGTAGGTGCTATTGAGGTTTACCACCTTGGAGAAAAGGCTAAAAACGGCGAAGAACCGTTCCTTAAAGAAGAAGATGATCTGTTAAATGCAGTTGCCGAATGGCTTGGCAGCATTGCAGAACGTAAGAAGGCGGAAGAAAAACTGCGATTATTTAGAAATTTAATAGAACGGTCAAATGACTGTATTTTTGCGGTAGAACCTAAATGGGGCCGCTTCCTGGACGTAAACAACAGAGCGTGCGACAGTCTCGGATACACGCGAAAAGAATTACTTAACATGATGACCATTAAGGACATAGAAGTGTCTATGCCGGACGATTCCTACTGGCAAAAGCAAATAGAGCAACTCAGAGAAAAGAACGATATTGTTAAACAGGACCGGTACAAGCGCAAGGACGGATCGACGTTTTTCGTTGAGACAAGCCTGAAGCTCGTAACCCAGGAAAAACAAGACTATATAATAGCGATTGCGCGGGACATTACGGATCGCAAACGAGCGGAAGTCAAGCTTAAGACAGCTCAGGAAAAACTGCTCGAGACGGCGCGCGAGGTTGGCATGGCCGAGGTGGCAACCGGAGTGCTTCACAATGTAGGCAATGTACTCAACAGCGTCAGTGTTACCGCCGAGTCGATTCAGAAGAGGGTACGTAATTCAAAAATCTCGTATCTTTCCGATGTCGTAGGCCTGCTCGAAGAACACGCAAATGAACTAAGCACGTTTATGGCAAACGAAGAACGGGGCAAAAAAATTCCCGCCTTTCTGGCCAACCTCTCCAAAGAACTGTTCGAAGAACAAGAACGCTGCCTCGAAGCACTGGAAGCGCTAACCAAACACGTTCAGCACGTAGGCGATATTATCCAGCTTCAACAATCGCATAGTAAAACGAAAGGTCTGATCGAACCGACTTCCATCGCGGAGCTTGTGGAAGACAGCATTCAAATAAACGCCGAGACAATAACGCGAAACAAAGTGGAAATAAAACGCGAAATCGCGAATCTGCCGACCCTCCTGCTCGACCGCCATAAGCTTTTGCAGATTTTAACAAACCTGATTAGCAACGCAATATATGCACTGTCCAAAACTGACCGAGAGGACAGGATTGTTAATATACATGTGAAAGAGTCGAAGACCGGGCATATACGGATCGATGTGCGCGATAACGGCATAGGAATCCCTAAAGAAAACTTAACTCGGATCTTTGAGCACGGTTTCACATCCAAGAAAACAGGGCATGGATTCGGGCTTCACAGCACAGCTCTTGCAGCGAATGAATTAAAGGGATCAATAACAGCTAATAGTGAAGGTTCCGGCAAGGGCGCCGTTTTCACCGTAGAATTACCTTTTGAAATACAGGAGACTGCAAAATGAGTGATGTGGAAAAAGAGACGACTCACCGTATTCTGATAATTGACGACAATCCCAACATTCACAAGGATTTCCAAACCATTCTCGTTGAAGAGGAAGAGAGTACGAATCTAAACGCGCTTCGGGCCGAAGTTTTCGGCGACAACAAAAGGAAATCCGTATCCAAAAGCATTTATGAACTCGACTTCGCGTCTCAGGGAAAAGAGGGATGCGAGAAGATCAGACAGGCTTGTGCCGAAAACCGTCCATACGAATTGACATTTGTCGATATGCGCATGCCACCCGGATGGGACGGTCTCAAAACAATAGAGCATATTTGGCAGATAGACCCCAAGATTCAGGTTATCATCTGCACGGCCTATTCAGATTATTCATGGGGAGATATAACCGAACGGCTCGGGAAATCCGAAAACCTCCTTATTCTAAAAAAACCCTTCGACAGTGCCGAGGTAGCTCAACTTGCCAGCTCACTGACTGAAAAATGGATTCTGGCCAGACAAGCATCTTTGAAAACCGAACAATTAGAGCAAATGGTGAAAGAACGAACAGATGAACTGACACAGACAAATGAGCAGCTCAAACAGGAGATAGTGGAGCGACAGCAGGCTGAACAGAGGCAGGCCGAACTGATTAAAGAAGTAGATAAAATCAATAACGAGCTGAAAGATTTCGCATCCATCGTTTCGCACGATTTGAAGGCGCCGCTGCGCGGGATTAAGAGCCTTGCGACATGGATATTAGAGGACTATTCGGATAAGCTTGATGAGAAGGCCAACGAGCAAATGAACCTGCTGTTAGGTCGGGTAGAGCGGATGTACAATCTCATTGACGGAGTCATACAATATTCTAAAGCCGGTCGTACAGAGGAAAATATTGTTCCGGTGAATCTTGATGATTTTATCCCGGAAGCAATTGACATGCTTGTTCCGCCGGAAAACATATCAATTACAATCGAAAACACAATGCCTGTTATCGAATGTGTAGAGACTCACGTCATGCAATTGTTCCAGAACCTGCTGAGCAACGCCATAAAATATATGGACAAACCACAGGGCCTGATAAAGGTCGGCTGTGTCGAGGAAGACGGTTTCTGGAAATTCAGTATCGCTGATAACGGGCCCGGCATCGAAGAAAAGCACTTCGAAAAAATCTTCAAAATGTTCCAGGCATTGTCAGTCAGTGAAGATTTCGAAGGCACGGGCGTCGGCCTGACAATCACAAAGAAAATCGTCGAACTATACGGCGGCGATATATGGGTGGAATCAGAAATTGGTAAAGGCAGCACATTCTTCTTTACACTGCCGAAACAGAAAATGGGGGTAATTAATGCAGAACTCGAAGCCAATATTGCTCATTGAAGACGATGACGTCGATATAATGACGGTGAAACGTGCTCTCAGGGACCTGAAGGTTTCAAACCAACTGATCCCTATAGGCGATGGCGAAGCAGCGATCGAGTATCTCAAAACGAAGAGTGCTACGAAGCCGTGTATCATCTTGTTGGATTTGAACATGCCTAAGATGGATGGTGCTGAATTTCTGAAAATTGTAAAAGCAGACAAGGCATTAAAAAAAATACCTGTAGTAATACTCACTACGTCCAACTCAGACCGGGATGTGATCGAAAGCTTTGAGCTCGGTGCTGCCGGTTATATGGTCAAATCTGTTGATTATGAAAAGTTTGTGGACACAATAAAAGCAATCGACATGTACTGGACTCTAAGCAAGCTGCCCCCGAACGGAGAATAAGATTATGGAAAATACGAAATACAAGATTTTGCTCATCGAAGACAATGAACTCGATCAAATGGCATTTAAGCGTTTTGTGAATAATAACGCCATCCCATACGATTGCACAATATCCAGCTCTGTTTCGCAGGCAAAGCAAGCATTGAACACGGAGCAGTTTGATATTATTATCACCGATCACTCACTCGGGGACGGAACGGCATTGGATATCCTGGAGTTGGCTAAGAACACACCCGTGATTGTTGTCACCGGAGCGGGCGACGAGGAGACGGCAGTCAAAACCTGGAAGGCCGGCGCTTACGATTATCTGGTTAAAGACATCAACCAGAATTATCTTAAAGCGATTCCGATAACCGTCGAGAATACCATCAGGCACAACATGGTGGAAAAGAAACTCGAATTGCTCTCGGGTGCCGTGATGAGCACCGACGACAGCATCTACATTACGAATATGCAGGGCAAGATTGTCTATGTTAACAAGGCATTCTGCAAAACGTATGGATATAAAGAGGAAGAAATTGTCGGACAAAACGGCAACCTCCTCTGGATAGGAAAACATCAAAGCCAGAATACAAGAAGCGTTTTCCAAACCAAAACCATCGGAAGCGGCTGGGAAGTCGGGTTTTATCATCGACGAAAAGATGACAGCGTCTTTCCCGTTTCCCTTTCGAGATCGAATATTAAGGGCACAAACGGACAGGATGTGGCGATTGTCGGAGTAGCTCGCGATATTACCGAACGGATTCTTACCGAGGACGAGCTCAGAAATGAAAGTTTGAAATTAAAGAAGAAAAATCAGGTACAAAACGAAGTGGCGACTATGGTCAATGAAGCTATGCAAAGACTACTGGAAGAAGGTAACATCGAGACCGCCAAAAGAGTGGTAAGTGACTACCTCGATATTACAAGAATCGATACCGACAAGATAAAACTGGACAAACGGAAATTTGATTTTAATTCGCTGATCTCACAGGCTGTAGAGGCCTTCCTGCCGCTCTCGGCCGACAAAAACATCGAACTGAAATATTTTTCACCCCCTTGTAAACTTGTTGTCAACGCCGATTATGACAGGATGGCACAGGTGCTGATCAATCTTCTCAGCAGAGCGATAAAGTTCTCTCCTGTTAACGGTCATGTCGGTGTGCGAGTCAAAGACACCGACAATGTATTCACAATAGAAATACAGGATGAAGGTCAACTTCTCGAACGTAACGAGATACACAGAATTATCAATCGCCCTGACCTGGTTAAAGAGCAGTTCCACACAGGACGAGAAGACCTCATTCTTGGCCTGCGGATAGCCAAAGAATTTATCGAAATGCACGGCGGACATATATGGGCCGAAAGCTCAGAAGACAAACAAAATATTCTCTGCTTTACCCTGCCAAAGTCAGGCGTCCGACAGGAAAGTAATATGCAAATGACCTCCATGGATGCAATCTAATTCTCCCCGGCAGTTGTGTGTAAGAGCACAGAGGAGGACGGAGAAAACTAAAGCAAAGTCCTATACGAGGAGCGGCAGCTTACCGCGCATATTAATAAAAATATTATAGTTCCGAAAGAACAGGGAGAAAACCCGGCCTTTCGGGCTTCTTAGGACAAAGGTTGTCGGGCATGAAAATAAGACAAAAACTGATTTTAGGATTTGTAGGCATTGCGTCCCTGGTGGGAGTCGTAGGGATTATGTGCGTTAATACAAGCCAGAGAGCATTACAAAAGTCCATCGGAGAAAGTTCCATAGCTCTGGCTGTCGAAACGATGGATAAAATTGACAGAAATATTTATTACACAATCGTAGAATTTCAAGCCTATTGCAGCGATTTAGTATTGCAGGAGACTATTGCAAAATCAAATCGGGAATTTGAAAAACTGAAAAACCTTCAGGAGTACCTCGATGAAAAAAACAACGAATGGATTTCCGCAGAGAAAGGGACAACAACTCCATTGATGCAGGAACTGTTGAATAACAAGCTGTCAGATGAACTCAGAGAAAAAATAGGATTCCACGAAAAAAAACGCGGATATAAAGTATTCGGCGAAGTATTCGTGACAAACAAGTACGGAACAACTGCAGCTTTAACAGAAAAAACCTCCGATTACAGGCAGGATGACGAGCTATGGTGGGAAAAAGCAAAGGAAGATGGTTTACATGTAAGTGATGTCGAATACGATGAAAGTTCAGGTATTTATTCTACTGTCATCGCAATAAGAAGCAATGACAATGAGGGGAATTTTAACGGCGTTGTAAAGGTTGTTTTGAACATCGAAGAAATAACTGACATAATCAGAAAGACAAAAGAAACTGTAAGATATAACAACGTAAAGTTTAAGCTGCTTAACAGAAACGGCAAAACGATTTTTGACGAATCAGAAGAGTTCAAGTTTTTCGATAATATATCCAACAATGAACTTATTAAGGAAATAGCAGGTGACAGCGGATATTTACGAAAGAAAGCGGAGGACAAGCAAAAGGGAAAAACAGCATTATTGGCCTTCGCTCGCTCACAAGGTCATAATGACTATAAAGGCCTCGGCTGGATTTTAACAATTGAGTACCAGACAGCAGAGCTGTTTGCCCCGGTCGTTCAATTAAGAAACATCATACTAAGCATTTCACTGGTGCTGACAATACTGGCTGTTATACCCGGCATTCTTATCTCTAATTATATCTCCAGGCCCCTTTCAAAACTCGAAGCCGCCATGAACAAAATCGGCAAAGGGGACATGGGCATCAAGGTTGACATCAAAAGAAACGACGAAATCGGCCAATTGGCCAATACTTTCAATCAAATGGTCGAACATCGCAAGCAGGCCGAGGAAGCGCTGCGCATCAGCGAAGGAAAGCTCGGCGCCATGCTGCGTGCTATTGCTGATGACATCGCCGTAATAGACAATGATCTTAACGTCATATGGACAAATGATGCGGCCAGGGAAATATTTGGCGACGATATTGTCGGCAGAAAATGTTACGAAGTATACCACCAAAGGAATAAACCCTGCGAACCATATCCCTGCCCTACACTTCAGGCATTTCAGGATGGCAATATCCACCAGTACGAAACCCGGGTAACAGACAAGGAAGGTATAAGCAGACATATCCATTGTATCGCCAACGTGGCCTTAAGAGACGAAGATGGGAAACCGACGGGAGTGCTGGAGATATGCAGGGACATCACGGAACGCAAGCAGACTGAAGAGGCTCTGAGGATAAGTGAACGCAAATACTCCGACCTTGTTCAACAATCTCCTGATGCCATAATTTCGCTGGACAAGATCGGCAATTTTCTATCTTTCAATCCGGCCGCAGAGCACGTGAGCGGATTCTCTGCAAAAGAGGTAATCGGCAAACATTTCACCAAGGTCGGTTTCATGGACAAAGAGTCCATTGCAATATCGCTTAAAGAGTTCGGACTGATCCTCACCGGCGAAGAACGTCAACCATTCGATTTGGTTATCACGCGAAAAGATAAAAGTCACGTCTACATGGAAGCCAACGGACGCCTGATTAAGCAAAAAGGCCAGAAAACCTGGGTACAGGTGACTATTCGAGATATTACCGAGCGTAAGCGGACCCAGGAGCGTCTGGAGAAAATAAACAACTGCCTGCTAAGCCTGGGCAGTGACTTTACGGAAAACGCCAATAACATTACCGCCCTGCTTGGAGAGCTGCTCGGGGCAACCTGCGCCCTGTACAACCGTCTCGACAATGGCATGCTCTGCTCACAGGCACAGTGGCATACACCGCCTGACTATAATCCCCGGGACAAAGCCGAAGGACACATCTGTTACGACGTGATCCGGCAAGGCACCAACAAGGCTTATGTGGTCCGGGATTTACAAAACAGCTCCTACGCGCAGAGCGATCCAAACGTGCTCGCTTATGGTCTGCAGAGCTATATCGGCCATGCTGTCTCATGCAACGGCCGCCATATCGGTTCGTTGTGCGCGATTTTCCAGAAGGACTTTGAACCATCCGAAGACGAAAAGAAAATCATCGGAATCCTCACCTCGGCCATGCGGGTCGAGGAAGAACGCAGACAGGCCAAGGAACAACTCAGGCAGTCCCAAAAAGCTGCCGAAGATGCGCTGCAAACTGGAGAGCTTATCCTGGATACGATGCCCGTCGGCGTGATAGTCGTCGGCAGGGACAAAATAATACGCAGAGTAAACAAGACTGCACTAATGATGATGGGCTGCAACTCACCGCAAGAGATCATTGGTAATACCTGCCATAAGAAAATATGCCCCGCCGAGGTAAATAATTGTCCGGTGATAGATTTGGGCAATTCGGTTGACAATTCGGAAAAAGTGCTGCTCAACAGCGACGGCCACGAAATCCCAATCCTTAAAACAGTCCTGCAGATAACGCTTGAAGGCGAGGAAGTCCTTCTCGAAGCGTTTGTCGATATCACCGATCGCCGGCAGGCCGAGCAGGAGCTGGAAAAGCTGAACAAAGACCTGGAATCCGCCGTCTGGGAACTGAGACGCGCGAATAAAGAACTTCAGGAATTCGCGTATATAACCGCCCACGATTTAAAAACACCGCTCCGGGGAATCGGAACCCTTGCTGACTGGATATCAACAGACTACGCCGACAAGTTCGATGACGAAGGCAAAAAGCAAGTCAGACTGCTCGTCGGAAAGGCAAAACAAATGAGCGCTCTGATCGACGATATCCTGCAATATTCCAGGCTCGGGCACACCAATCCCGAAACACGGCCGGTCGATTTGAATACAGCCCTTTCGGAAGTTATTGCCGGCATAGATCCGCCCGAAAATATCGTAATTAGCGTCGAGAACGAATTGCCCCTTTTAATGTGCGAGAAAACACAAATCATACAGGTCTTCCAAAACCTGCTGAGTAACGCCGTCAAGTATATGGACAAGCCCGAAGGACAAATCAAAGTCGGCTGTGTCGAGCAGGACGGCTTTTGGAAATTCAGCGTTGCCGATAACGGGCCTGGAATCGACGAGAAGTATTTCAAGAAAATCTTCAAGATATTCCAGACGCTTTCGCCGGATGATCGAGTCGACAGCACCGGCATCGGACTTTCGATTGTCAAAAAGATCGTCGAGTTGAATTCCGGCATCGTCTGGGTCGAATCCGAACCCGGCCAAGGAAGCACCTTCTTCTTTACCGTGCCGATGTCAAATATTTGCCAGGAAGTTCTTGCCGGTTCTACCGCCGAACATGCATAATAATCTCCCCATTCGACAAGCTCAGTGCTGGCTTTATATTGGTTTTGTTTGGCTTTGAATTGGCTTTGTTTTTTTGCCGACCCAAAGCGTGAAATTCTTCATAATCACCTTTTATATAGATACTTAAGCTCATTTTGCCATTTTGCAAATTGGGTTTGTTTTTTCAAATTAAGCTCAATTTTTCGTCGTTTTCTACTCTTTTTCACCTGTTTTTCTTATTAACCGATGAGTTCGCTAAGACCGCTGAGAATTAGAGAGTTTTTCCCTTTTTACTTTTGCCTTTCCCTTTCCCCATTTACCTTTTTACTTCTTTGATTTCTAAATACAAAATACGTATTTGTTCTATATTATACGAACAGAGCGGTAAGGCATCAAGCAAATTCCGAAAAAATCTCCGTGAGACGCATCTTACTGGGTGTGGCCCGTGCCTCATGATCCGAGCGACAGATTACAGCTTTTGACTCTCTTACCTCCGTTCAGCCGACCGGCGTTCTAAATTACCTGAAAAAAAGTACTGGACATAGTTTTACATTCCCTTAAATATTTCTGTTCCCTCTCTTTTCAGACGAGTAAAAGCAAAAAAAGGTAAGGGCATTTTCCTCAAATAAGGAGCAGGTAATTCTTGGGAAGTCAAAAAAACCGAGAGAACTTCGTGACCGTCGAGATCTTTTTTAAAGAGCAATGATAGTTTGCTAGTGTTCTTTTGTAACCACTTATGTCTCTTAATGTGCTTTGTTACCCACGATTCGTCACTTTCACTTTCCTCAATGAACCGTTCCAGTTCACTTGCCATTTCCCTAGGATTGCGACCGTAGTTTATGTCTTTGCATTCTATGGAATATATTCTACGCGTGGATTCATCAAGGGCCAATACATCAATATCTCCAAGATCAGATTCAGCCTTCAGAAGGGAGCCTCGATTGATTGGGACTTCCGATTCAACCGACCAATCAGTATTAGTTTTAAACCAATTCTGGACTTGATTTGTATATGATTTACCATGCTTTTCTCTGACATGACCCAAGAATGATCTCATTTCTTCAGAGCTACCATTGTGGATTTTATAGCGCCCTGTACTCATGTTGCTAAACAGCAACCGACATGATTCTTCAACATTTCGAGAACCCCAGAATACTAAGGGATCATTTGTTGGAAGAGGCCCGATTATCAATGGGCGATAAACGTAAGACAATCTACGATTGTAGCGCCAAGGATAAATATCAGACCGCAGGAAACCTCTGGGCACCGTTTCCCATTTTTCCCTTGGCGTCAGAGAATATAGCTGGATTGCCCTGTCAATTTTAGTATCTGTCCAATCTGAAATATGTTCAACTTTTCTGTTAATCGCCTGTTTTAATCTTGAGAGAGGTAAGCTCGCACAACTTTTCTCTTGTTCGAATCCTATGTCTACTAGGCAAGTATGGAATTCCATGACCTCTTGCGTAGTCAGGCCAAATTCAGCAATGAAAGCCTTGTTCATGGAAGACAGATGTTCGTCAGAATCTTCAGCAGTCGTGACATTCTCGGGACGTATGAAGGATTCAAACTTACTGACTGCATCTTCTACTTCGTCGTATACCTTGGCTCTCAGAAATGTGTTTGTCATATGCTTCAGTGGTATTCGCGCTCTTCCTACTCTTCCAGATCCCAATATACTCAGATGAAAATCGAATAGGCCTAACTTAATCTGGTCATAATTGCCCCCCCAGTTGAAGAGCTGGAAGGCTATTGCAAGCAGCTTGTCGAATTCGTCTGTACTTGCCAATTTCTTGCCTTCTGTTTGCTCTGCTGCTATAAATTCAATTAATATTCTTGTAGCGATTGCTGCCGTTGAGATTGAGACCTTTTCTTCCTTTTCCCTTTCTACCCTTGTTTTGATATCTGAAAAACATGCTATATCAGTTGCCATAGTAATTGACCTTATCACTCGCTGGTGATGGGCTGCTTCATTGTTGCTTACCAATCGCTCTAAAAGAGGTTGCCATGCAAATTCTGAAAGGACAGATTTAAGGCGGCATACGTACACATCGACTATTTTACCAACTACCTCGAGTTGCTTTTCTTTGTCCGTGATCTCTCCAACAACTAGCGACTTATCATCTAGTTCTTCAACAAGGCCATCAAGCTGCTCTTCCAGATCATGTTCCTGAAGCTTCCTAAGCCTGGGAAGGTTATCAGGATTTAGAGCAGCTCTATCCTGGTGAAATAAATTCATTAATTTCTTGGGGCCAAGTGGGGCATGTGTTTCTAAAATGCCATACCGAATTTGATCTGTTAAGCTTTGTGTCTTTCCGTTCTGCCCCAACATGACATTAAATGCTCTCAATAGCTCATCAACAATTAGTCTATCGCCCGCATTATCTACTTTGCCAAAATACGTTTGAATTTGCGCCGGGATAGATAGGATAATGTCAAAACCTTCGACTATATAAGTGCAGTCTGGTGAAGTATCTCGGGAAGTAACCAGTGAAATATCTGCCCAATCCTCCGGCTTATCTATCCGAATATCGATGTTGATTGGTGTTTCCCCTAAAGGTTCAAGATGAGATTTAAGGCTTGGTGTAACTTGCCAGAGCCAATAAGCAATTAAATCCGTTACCTTAAAATATATATCGTCTAGATCGCTTGAGTTGTATTCGGGTGAGGAGGGTCTCATAACCCATAATGGCTGTTTGTAATCTTCTACAATCCTAATAAAAGGAGATAATGAATGATGTAGCACGTAAATTGGTATTGGATCACCTTCATAGCGCCTTGTGACGGTAACATAGCGAGAGGGTAAGCCTTTTGGCCTGACCAAGACCGCATGAATGTCAGAGGTCATTACTGATTTTATCCGGAGTTCATGACCATATCCTACTTGTAGAAATGGTATTACAGGGCCCTTGTCACTGAGATAAAACGAATGATGATAATTGAGATAAAGCGCAAATACATCTAAGAATGAAGATGCCCCAAAAGGCACACGGCAGGTCTGATGCAATTTTTCTTTTGCTCTGGTGTGTTTCCACATCGTTAAACTGTCACATTCGCGAAGATTTGAGAGTATTTCTAACTCTTTCGCCAATATTAGCTCTGTATATGTATTATCTGGATTGTTGTTTATCCCCATTGTGCTGAATCGGCCTATGCCGCCCAGAACTATCAAGAGTAAAATTTTCGAACAACTTAAATTGGGATCATCCAACAACAGTTTGCTGATGCGATCTCGTCTTACCTCAAGTGTTTTACTGATTTCCTTGTTTTTCCAATGGCCGAATACCTCGTCTTTTTCATAGTTGGAAGCGTCGTCTACTATTATTTGGACGTAAGCTAATTTATCTGTATCAAATCGACATAGACTTTCCTTCATTGGAACTGGTTGTTCGAGTGGCGGAAAATCAAATCCTACGTCTGTGTAAAACATATTGTGTAAGCAATTTTTGACATTGTCGCTTATCACATTTCTGTAATTCTCTGCCAGTTTCTCGATTAATCCCATACTTTGGGCTGTAACCATAATTTGATGTCTGAGTGCACTGGTAACAGAACCTGGCTGAGCAAGAATTACTCTTTCTCCAATTTGAACTAATGGCTTTCCACAAAATGGATTCTTATCAGGATCAGCAGTTTTTAGATTATTGTCACCTACTTGGTGTAGAAAATGCATCAAGAACCTGAAATCCAGACCAAACCTTTGGAGTAAATTACTAATTTCTATTCTAGAAAATACTACCGCATTGCTTAAATGCGTTGTTTCCTTGACGTCTGGGACATATATATCTTCTCGCCAAGTATTCGGGCTCACTATATTTCTCGCATGTCCCACTCGATTCGCAACTTCATTGCTTATTGCAAGTAACGCCATGGTTGCAGAGTTAACACCTGATGTGAAAGACTTACTGAGGTTTTGACCATAATGAAAGACAGCTTTTAAAAGATTATTCAAGACGAAACTACCGCCTTCAGTAATTCCAGAGTAAGTGATGTAATTGCCACCATTAAAAATTATATTCTCTGTAAACAAACTCTCAGTTGGGTCTTCCATAACTCCAAACGTTCCATTCGTTGGTAAGATCTTATTTAGTCGGATTCTCAGCTCGTTTGTATCAGCAGTGGCCTTACTTTTGTTATGAAGAGAACATGCAACGAGAGATGCCATTTCCAAGCGAACGGAGTGAGAATGATTTTCCGGAGCAAGTTGTAATCCTCCAAGCGTAGCTATTAGACTCTTTTGCTCATATTTGGAAAAATATTGTTTTAGGGTAATTAGCTCCGGCGGTAGCTGGTGGGCATGAACTTTCCTCTTTCTCTTTATGTATTGCTTTCGCAATTTTTCTCTTCGTTTTTGTTTCCTTGATTTTTTACCCATTTCAGACCTCGATCCAAGCTTTGATAATTGTTTTAGGCCGCCAATGCATATTGAATTTTAGGTAGAATCCGAGTACACCTTACTTATTTCTCCCTTTCATTGAGGTCCTTTCTTATCTCGCATAGGGATATCCAAAAGGATGCGTTAAAATGGCCTCGCTAAACATCCATATTCTTTAGATTATCATACGTGAGTATATTTGTCACTTATTTTCCGGGAAAATTGGCATGGGTCTCGGATCACGAGTTCACGATGCCGGTTTTAGGAGTTGCCCGGACAAACCACAAGCTAATCCGCATTTCATAATTATCCCGGCTATGTCATTTCTACTGTTCGAAATCAGCGCCAAAACCCGTCGGTTCGGCCGGTATTTATTGCCCGCGGCTTGTGTGTGACATTGTAAAGCAAATTTATATTGACTGTGAGTCCAAAAGAGGTTCTAATCTCGCTTTTGCGATATGTCGGGTTGTGCATAACCGAATGGAATTCTAAGGACAGGGAGAAATGGATAAAAAAGAACAATTAATTGATGCCGTACTTAAGTCCGCCAAGGGGCAGCACCAGCCGGACGGGCGGAAGCAACTGACCTGCGGCGAGGCTTTCGAGTTAGCGAAGAAATACGATGCGGAAATTATCGAGATCGGGCGTATCTGCAATCAGCACAATATAAGAATCTGTAAATGTCAGCTTGGCTGCTTTGCATAATAATCTTAAAGGCCGGGAACATGAAGAGAATAAGAGCAAGGTGTAAGCTCTGGCTGAACAGCAAAGATGTCGACGGTATTTTCGGCGATGGCAAGTGGCGGCTGCTCGAAGCCATCGGCAGGACAGGCTCCTTGACCGCGGCCAGCGAATCGCTACGTATAAGCTATCGAAAGGCCTGGGGGGACCTGAATAAAGCACAGGATGCCCTGAACACCGTTTTAGTGGAAAAACAGCGTGGAGGCAATATGGGCGGCGGCACTATCCTGACCGTCGAAGGGAAAAAATGGGTCAAAGCGTACGCGAAGTTTCGCGCTGACGTCGAAAAGGCGGTCGGAAAGGCTTATGAGAAACGCATTGAGGAACTGCTAAGATGAGCAAAACAGCGAGGCCCGCATCTCGGCCTGCTGTAGGTTCCGCCTTCAGCCTCGTCGAATTGCTGGTCGTTTTATCCATAATAGCTCTGCTGACCGGCATCATTTTACCTGCATTTGGCCGGGCCAGGTCGATAGCTAAGCAAACCGTCTGCCAGAGCCGGCTGCGGCAATGGGGACTGGCCTTTGAAACCTACACCGTGGAAAACGATGGTTATTATCCTCACATTGACGGCCGGGACCGCACGCCGGGCAATCCGCAAACGGACACCGAGCTGGCAGACTACTATTTCGGCTGGGTCGATGTGCTTCCGCCGCTGATGGGTGAAAAGCCCTGGCGCGATTATGATTATTGGCAAAAGCCCGGTAATAATACGATATTTCAATGCCCCAGCGCCGAACTGGCGGCGGATAAGAGTTATAAATACAGGCCCCGGAGAAGCGGCTATTTTTCCTACGCTATGAACTCCTGCCTCGAACTCGACGAGAACTGCTGGGCCCCTCACGGGTCTGAGGGCACGGATTGGCACATGCCCAGTTTCTTTAGAAAGACGTCCGTACGAAATCCGGCCCGCCTGATTCTGCTGTTCGATCAACTGCTCGACCCGGCAAAGGGCTACGGCGGCGGGCAATATAACGCGACAGCGGGAAAATACTGCGGCAGCTATCCCAAGGCTTTCAGCGCACGTCACGCCAGGCCAGGCGGAGTTTTGGGAGGCTCGGTTCTCTATTGTGACTCCCACGTCCAATGGATGCCGTCGGTCTGGAAATCCCAGTGGCCGGACGATCTGGAGGTGCCGCCGCTCGGCGATTCCGACTGGTACCCGTAAGAATTAAAAACTCAAGGTAGTAAGGAAAATGTTTTTGTTATGTCAGAAATTCAAAAAGGGCGAATGATGAAAAGAACAATATTAATAATGATGATGATAATTATGACAATCACATTGTCACCGGCCGGCTCTTCGCAGGCGGAAGAACTGTCAATCTATGAAATCCAGTACACTATCGATCCCAACGGCGCCAGCGGCCAGCACGGCAACATAGTCGATTGCCTCGGTGGAATAGTGATAGACAAGACTACCGGCTCCAGGACCAAACTGACGCTGTACGACCCCAATTACTCCGATGCCTGGGGCGGCATTATGGCAAAGGACCTTAATGGAGTGGGAGTTTTTGCCGATGTAAACGTCGGCGACTGGATTTCATTTACCAATATTGAAGTCGAAGATTACAGGGGCACGACATTTTTGCAATTCAACACCGAGAACGAGTCGGGCTTCACAATCGTCAGCACAAATAATCCGCTGCCCGAGCCGCTGGTTGTCACCGTTGACGAAATCGCAGCGCCGGTCGAGGACCTCGATACATGGCTCGTCGCCGGCGGCAATGCCGAAAAATACGAGGCTATGCTGATTAAGGTCGTAGACGTCAGCGTTCAGGATGTTGGTTACGGAAAGGCATACGACAACTACATACTCGCAAGCAATGCCGATCCCAACCTTACCTGCTGGGTGTCCGACTATATGAACGCCGGCAAGGACAAAGGCCTGATTTATCACCCGTATATAGAAACGGGCCTGAACCTCTGCGGCGTCACCGGGATACTGGAACAATATACCGGAGAGCAGGATGGCATTTCTTACGACTATTATCAACTGCTCACCACCAGTACCGAGGATTTCGTTATCGACCAGG
>Ga0114918_10002386_pt1 | contig 16863 bp, 14 predicted proteins | sample LantaG_FD_87015 | JGI IMG/M metagenome (GOLD analysis project Ga0114918, IMG submission 87015) | Deep subsurface microbial communities from Baltic Sea to uncover new lineages of life (NeLLi) - Landsort_02402 metaG | ecosystem: Environmental > Aquatic > Marine > Oceanic > Sediment | place... | reverse complement strand
TTTTCCTTCTCTCTCCCCCCCCCCCCCCCCTCATCTCTCTCTCCTCCAGACCGCCCTCCTCGACGGCATCTGCAGGGCCCTCCCGGATACCCACATCGTCGTCGCGGGACTCCTCCCTCGAGGCAAAAAATACCTCTCCCGCGACTTTGACTGGCCCAACCAGCTTTCGCGAAACATCGAGATCGTCAACTCGCAGCTCCGCGGCTGGGCCGAGGACGGGCGCGTCGACGACAGGTTCCACTCGACCTTCGTCGACTGCGGCTGGAGCGTGATGGACCCCACGATGACCAATTTGGACCCCAGGGCCATGCCGGACGGAAGCAGGCTCAGCGCCGAGGGGCTCGACAGGCTGTCTGCGTGCTTGGAGCCGGCCGTGAGCGCCGGGATCGTGGTGGGCAGGGCCAGGGTGGCCGAGGGAGTTGCCAGAGCCAAAGCGAGGGAAGCGACTCAGGTGCTGAGGGCTGCCAAGGCTGCCGACGAGGCCGCAGACCGGGCCGCGGCGCTGGCCGACGACGCCGCGGCGCTGGCCGACGCCGCTGATGCCGTCGCCGAGGCCGAGGGGCAGAGGGCCGCGGCGGCGACGGACGAGGCGGCGCGGGCCCTGAGCAAAGGGAGCGAGGAAGAAGACGGAAATATCGAGGCTCTGAGCGCCGCAGTGGAGGCCGGGGACGCGGGGGCCGCGGCGGCGGCGATCGAGCGCGCGGCGACGACGACGAGCGCTGCGGCGGCAGAGCAAGACGGAGAAACCATGCCGCTCGCCGCCATGGCCGCCGCCGAGGAGCACACCCGCCTCTCCGGCATCGCCGAGGCGATCGCCGACGCCGCCTCCCGCGACGAGCAGGACGTCGCCGACGCGGCCGACGCCGCCGACGAGCGCGCCGAGGAGAAAGCGGCAGAGGCCGACGAGGCAGCGGCGCAGGCTTTGACTTTGATCGGGAACGCGCGGGAGGCGAGAGGGGAGAGGGACGAGAGGGTGGTTGTGGGACAGCTGGTGGCCAGGGCCGTGCGAGGGGAGCAGGAGGTGGAGCAGCAGCAGCAGCAGCTGCAGGGACAGCAGCAGCAGCAGCAGCAGCAGCTGCAGGCACAGCAGCAGCAGCAGCAGCAGCAGCTGCAGGCACAGCAGCAGCAGCAGCAGCAGGGCTACCAGCTCACGGTGGTTTCGGGTTGATTTTGAACAGAAAGAAAACAGGATTAATACAACAAGAAAACACAAAGCGAAAATATGAATTAGAAGAGAGAGAGAGAGAAGGAAAGAGAGAGAGAGACGTGTTTTTTCCCTTCCCCCCCTTTTTTTTTTGAACCCATCTCTCTCCTTATGAAGAACAAGGATGCTTCCTTTTCTTTTTTTTCGGGCTTACAAAGGAGGGGGGTGCAAGCATTGGGGGCGAGGGAGGAGGAGGGGAGAGTCTTTTGAGGGTAACCGCGAGTGTGAACAAAAATCAAAATCAAAACCTGGGAGCGGCGTGATTTTTTGTTTTTGTTTTTTTGTCAAAGGGAAAACAGAGGGCCGCGATGAAGAGAAATCACAAAATCAACGAATTCGGCGCATTCTACCCGACAACGGCGACGGAGCTGGTCGAGGAGCTGCCCCCGCCGAAAAAAGGGGCGCCGCCGATCGGCGCGCCCATTCCGCGGAACCCTTCGAGCCTTCTTCCAGAGGCCGATCCCGCTGCCGCGGCCGCTGCTGGTCCCAGGCCTGCGGCAAGCATTTTTCTTCCTCCCGTCACAGCCACGCTCGTAGAAGAACCGCCTCCGCCGAAGAAGCCGCCTCCTCTCGAAGATGAAGAGGCGGCGGCCGCGGCGGCGGGGGCAACTTGGTTCGCGTGGTGTTTGTGCTTCCCGGCAGCCTGCGGTGCCGAAACGACAACGGACGAGGTCGTCGAGCCTCCTCCTGCGGCCGAGCTTCCGGCCGCTGCTTGTCCCAGCACGAGCGCCGGCGCGAAGAGCAGGAGAGTGACGATGCAGAAGATTGAGAACTTCATATTTGATGCGGTCGGTGGTCTGGTGGTGGTTGGTGGTGGCGGTGGCGAGGAAGGAAGGCGGAGAAGAAAAGTGAAAAGTGTGATTTTCGCGAAAGATCGCGACGGGTATTTATTTGACGACTTTTTTTTTTTTTTTTTGCGAACGAGGCTACCGAGGCACGACTAAGGAGAAAGAGCAGCAGCAGCAGCAGCAGCAGCAGCAGCAGCAGCTCGGAGCTTTCTCCCTCGCCCACGCTTTTCGAGGTCCTTTCTTCCCAAAGGCTTCTTCTTCGGGCTCCCTCTCGGAGCAGGGGGTGGGAGGAGGTGGAGGAAAGAAAAGAGTGAAAAAGAAAAAGAAAAACCAAAAATTTCATTTTTTACTATGTTTTCGTTTTGTCGAGTCGTCACGTTTTCTCTTTCTCCCTCCATATCAAATTCTCTGCCCCCTGTCCCCATCTCTCTCTCTCCAAAGCCCTGAGCAGAATCGCGAAAGCCCTCGCGCGCCGCATCGTTAGTTTTTATTTTTTGTGGTGTGTGTGAAAAAGAGCCCGAAGAAAATATGAAAATGAAAAGGACCCCCCCCCTGTCTCTCTCTCAACTCTCTCTCAACTCTCCCTCTCCTCTCCTCTACAGCTCGTCCTTCCCGCCCTTCTTCGCCCCCACCTCGTCCTCCGGGTCGTTGGCCCTCAGCTCGACCCCCTTCCTCCTGAAGTCGTCCCTGTGCCTCATCAGGAAGGCGTCGGCGCAATCGTAGGCGAAGTTGGAGGTGAAGACGCAGGTCTTGAAGTTCCCGAGCGAAAACTGGCCCGCCTCGGCGCCGTCCTTGTAGCATTTCACGCCGTCCTCCTTCTCGAGCAGCTTGTAGTATTCCTCCTGGTGCGAGGCCGTGGTCAGGTAGAGCTTGTTGTCCGCGTACAAAAAGGGAACAAGGCGGGTCTGCTCCAGCACGAAGTGGTAGACGGCGGTGTTGACGCCCAGCCAGTCCGAGTCGACGTGGAAGCCGAAGTCGTCGATGATGACGACGCCGCCGTCGGCGATCATGCTGTTTTGGTTTTGATGTTGGAGTATTTTAAGGGGGTAGAGAGGTAAGAGAGAGAGAGAGAGAGAAAGGGGCGCGGAAGGAAGAAGGAAGAAGAAGAAGAGGCGACCTCCAAACCTCAAAAAACCTCAAAAAAAACAGAAAAAAAGAAAGAGAAGAACTCACCACCCGATAAGGTTGAGGTCGCGCATCACGCACTCCTGCGAATGGCCCGCGTCGATGGAAACCATCCTGAACAGCGGCAGCTTGTGGTCCGCGAACCATTTCGGGGTCAGCGCCATCGTGTTGCCCTGGAAGATGAGCGTCTTCGCCAAGTTGTGCTGCCCCAAGTAGTGCCTGACGTTGTCGACAAAGCCCTTGAGATAACCCTTGTCCGAGTCGTTGGTGAACCAGTCTGCTGCCAACAGGGGCTCCTCGGGGTGCGCGAAGCCCGCCATGCCCAGGAAGAGCTTGCCCTGCCAGACGCCGAGCTCGCCTTTTTTTGTTTTTGTTTGAAAAGGTCGAGAAAGAGAGAGAGTGAGTTTTTTTTCTTTCGTTCGTTTCGTTCGGTCGTTTTTCTCTTTCTTTTGTAACTCCTCCACCTCCAATTTCCGACTCACCGACGGCGCCGTAGATCCCGCGCTCGTGCTGGGCCAGCGTCAGGAAGTTGGCGGCCCAGGTGTGGACGTGGCTCATCCAGCCGTCGATCTTGGAGTCGACGCCTAAGAAGGAGAAAGAGAAAGAGGGAGTTGTGAGAGGGGGAGTTGAAAGAGAGAGAAAGTTTTTTTTTTTGTTTTCTTCGGCATGAGTTAAAGTTTGCCTTCTTCTCTCTCTTCTTCAACCCCCAAAACCCCACCACTACCACCCCCCATTTTCATTAAACTCACCGAGCGCCTTCATGTACCGGCTCAGCTGCGCGTCCGAGAACCTCGGCGGCGCGCTCTTGTCCTCGACCGTCAGCTTGGGCATCGCTTCGGCCCCTTTGCACAGCGCCGAGTCGCAGACCACGACCTCCTCGTTGTTCCAGGTGGGGATCGTTCTCTTGGACCTGCAGTCGAGAGTTCCCGCCTTGGCCGGTGCCTTGGCCAGCTTCATCTCCGGGACGTCCTTGGCGTAGTAGACTTTGCCTTCCTGTAAGGCCTGGACGGACAGGGAGGGGGAGGCGGCGAGCGCGCCACTTCCTGAGAGCGCGGCGATGGCGGCCAGGGCGGTCGCGGCGAGCGCAGACTTCTTTTTGTTGAACACCATGGCTGGTTTTGAACGAATCTGAGGCTTAGAAAGAGCTCTTTTCTTTTCGTTTCTTCCCCTGTTGGTTGTGGGTGATGTCGAGGAGAGGATGCGATGATTGGTGGGGGCAACAGCGTGTGAGAAGGGACGGAAGAAGGTGGGATTGGGCCAAATGGGGAAAAAAGGCGCCCCTCGTTTGAGAAAGAAAAAGCAAACCGCTCTTCCATTGGAGAGAGAGAGTTCCTCGTCGCCGATTGGGAATTCGAGCACGAAGACGAATAGCGTTTGCCGTTTTCGATAGCCGAGGGCGTAGAAGAGATCAAGAGCTCTCTCCCCGCGCCAAGAGAGGCGCCAATCGAGGAGGAATCGGCCCCGAAAAAAAGCGGGGGAAGAGAGAAAAAAAGAGAGGAGGCATTTTCGCGGCCATCGACGACGATGACGAATGAATTGAAAAAAAACTTTGTTGGCTTCAAGGAGCCAGCGGCATGTGACAATTGGACACGGCAGGTGCGACGACGACGACGCAGCGCTTCGTGTGCTTACCTGCGAAGCGAGGAAGAGAGAAAGGCAGAGAATGCAGGGAGAAAGAGAAAGAAAGAAAGAAGAAAGAAAAAGAAAAGTGAAGAGAGAGAAGAGAGTTTTTCAGTTGAAGAGCTTGGCGGCGTCGTCGACCTCGACCTCGACTCTCTTCTTTTCTCTCTCAACCTCGACCTCGACCTCCTCCGCTTTGCTTTCCGCTTCCTGTTTGTTGAGAGAGCCGTTCACTTTGTATCCTTTTGAGTTGTTGGGGGCGTGTGTGTGTTTGAAATGTTTTTTTTTTTGGTTTAAAAGAGTCTTTTTTTTGGTGCTGCTGGAAAAAAGAAGAAGAAGAAGAAAAAGGAAAGTGCTCAAGTGTTTTTTTTAGAAGTTTTTTTGTCTCTCTCGTTTGTTTTTGAAGTTTTCCCCGCACCACCCTCCCTCTCTCTGCAGCGTGTCGTCTTTGTTCTTGTTCCTAAATAAACAAAAGAGAAAAGGTTTATAATAGTGTGTCTTTTTTGGTAGCGAAAAGTGTGCAAACTCGCTAAAAAAAAAGGAAATGAAGTTTTCTTTCTCTCTTCTCTGCACCCTCTCTCTCGCCAACTCTCTCCAATATTCCCTCTCTTTCCTCTCTACCCGAGCGTCGTCCTCAGCGCCGCGGTCGCGTTGGCCGCGGCCTTGGCCGCCTTGACCCCCAGGATTGCGTCCCCGTAGTAGGCGGCGCGCGGGCCGGCGCCGGCGGAAAGCAGGCTCGCGCCGCCGGCGTAGTAGCCGCGGCCCATCCCGAACAACTCGCCGCGGATGTGCGGCGGCAGGAAGAGGTAGCCGGCCGCCGCGGCCCCCGCCAGCACGGCGGCGCACGCCGCCATCGCCATCCCGCACGCACCCCTCAGCGACGCGCCCCTCCCGAGCCACGCGTAGTGCGCCAGCAGCAGCGGCGGCAGCGCGTTGTAGCACGCCCAGGCGATCGAAACGTCGAGCGCGGCCGAGTCCTCGCCATCGGCGACGCGGCGGAGGCCGACGGCCGCAGAGGCCAGCGACGCCGCCATGAGCGCCATGGGGGCCCAGAGGTCGCGGATGGAAGCGACAGTGGGTGCCTGGTCGATCATAGACGAGGAAGAAGAGGTAGAAGCTTCCATCGCGATCGCCTTCTGTTTGGAAGGAGAAGAAGAAGTGGAAGGTCCGGCGGCGTCCTCGTCCGAGATCGAGCGCTGCGACCTCGACAACGAGCTGATCGTCGAGACCGAAGACGCCGCCTTGGAGGGCACCCCCCCGCCGCGCTTGCCGCCCGAGGCACCGCCGACGGAAGCGCCCTCGACGCCGGTCTTGGCCGTGGTCTTGAACGCCATCTTGCGCTTGAGGCCCAGCGACCACAGCGCCGTGTTGGCCAATGCTTTGAAATAAGTCCACCAGAGGAGCCTGGTCGCGACGCCTCCAAACCACAGAGCGCGGAGCAGGTCGGGCGCGTCGCACCAGTAAACGACGGCGTGGACGGCCACGAAGTAAGGGACGAAGGCGCAGGCGAGGCGCGGGGTGATGGCGAAGGGCAAAGTGTTGAAGGCCAGGGCGGCGATGGGCACCGAGGCCAGCGCGGGCGTCGTGAGGGCCGCGGCGGCGTAGGCCCACGCGCCGCTCGAGTAGAGGGCGCGCTGCGTCAGCGACAGCCCCCTGCGCAGCAACGGGCAGTCCTGCCTCGAGAATAGGGCCTGGAGGTGGCCCTTGCACCAGCGCGACCTCTGCCGGAAAACGGCTCCGTCCTCCGGGGCTTCGCCGGTCGCGAGGTACTCGGGCAAGTAGCGAGCCCGGTATCCCTCGGCTTTCAGGTTCATTCCCAGCAGGTAGTCCTCAGTGACGGTGGAGGTGGGGAACCTGGGAAGGTGGGAAAGGGATGGAAGGAAAAAGAGAGAGAAAGAAGAAGAGAGAAAAAGTTGGTGAGTGAGTTTTTTCGTTTTGTTTTCTCTCTAAAAAAAGAAAAAAAAAGAAAAAAAAGTGAAAAAAGTGAAAAAACATCAAAAAAACTCTCCCAAACTCACCATCCGACCCTCGCCAGCGCGTCCGCCCTCAGCACCAGGTTGGTCCCCGTGCACACCACCATGCCCCACGCTGTCAGCCCCGGGATCATCGCCTCCCAGAAGTGCCTGTTGGAGTGGTTGAAGATGTCGGCGGCGTCGTCGACGTTGGCAAACCGCTGCGGCGTCAGCACGAGCGCCGTGTCGGGCGAGGCCGCGAGCGCGGGCAAGGTCTTGGTGAAGAAGGAGGGCTCGGCGACCTGGTCCGCGTCAAAGACGGCCACGCAGTCCGTGGGGCGAGGCGCGCTTTTCGAACCGAAGATGTGTTCCAGAGCAGCATTGAGGTTGGCGGCCTTGCCGTTGGCCTCGTCCTTGGCGCGCGCGCGGCCCGACAGGTAGCGAACACGCGCTCCCACATCGATCGCCGCTGCCCCACCTCTTCCGGCGTTCAAGCCCTCGACCCACTCCTTCTTCGCCGGATCGCCCCCGTCGTCCAGCAGCCAGACGGTCGACTCTGCGCCCGAGGGCAGGTCGGCGTCCGCCGCGGCCCAGACGGTTTCGGCGACGATCGCCAGAGACTCTGTGTAGCAGGGGACCAGGACGTGCACGTGCGTTCCCGCGGGGACCACTCCAGCAGCCGAGGCGGCGCGCTCTGCTCCCGGAAGGCGCCTGACGATGCAGAGGCCGTAGAGCAAGACGCTGGAGGCTCCCAGCAGCTCGACGGCGATCACAAAGGCGCCATAGGGCGTGATCCCAACGGGGGAACGGAGCATCTCGGTGGATCGGACGTAGAAGTAGCAGACCGCCGCGGCGATGAAGGACAGGTAGGCCAGGGAGCCTCCCAGGGACCACGAGAGCTTGTCATTGGCGTCGTAGGTCGGGGTGCGGAGCTGCTTGCAGGAGGGGGCGTCGGGGATGGACGCGAAGTTGTTGCGCGCCGGCCTGTACCCGAAACCCGAAGAGGCGACGACCTTTTTCGCGGGAGAGGCGGCGGCAGCAGCTCCTACTCCCACGCCTGCGGCGACAGCGACCTTGCCGCGGTTCCGGAGCGTCGGCGCCGGAGCTGCGGCCGCGACGTCAGCGGACGCCATTTTTTTTTCTTTTTTTCTGGTGCTGTTGCTGTTGTCGCTGGTGGGAGAAGGAGGAAAGAGAGCTGTTGTTGATGTTGTCGGGTTTTGAAAGAGAAGAAAAGAGGAAAAAGAGAGAAAAAGGAGGAAGAAGAAAAAAGGTCAGCGACGAGGTGCGTCAAGAAAAACGAAGAAGAAAAAAGGAGATCATCAATGCGACCTTTCGAGCGCGCCTTCTGTCGTTCTAGAGTTTCAACTGTCCCAAATCGTGAACAAAGCAAGATAACAGATGCGGAACTAGCAGACCAGCGGCGATGGACACCAAATACGCGCAATTAGGTGCCTTTGGAGGTGCGCGGAGCGAAAGCCTGCGAGGCCTTTTTTTCTTCGGAGCAAGGCGTCGAGAGCGACCGAAAGCGTTCGAGAGGAAGCGGCGGCGTCGAAAAAAAGCAAAGATGGGATCTTGCTTCCCGGAGCTTGCTCGGACGCTTTCGAGCCTTCCCCTTGTCACGCAGAGGCAGATGTTTGTGTGATGGCCTCGATAATGCGGTCGGAGAAGCGTGAATGACGCAATTGAGCCGCGAAACGAGGGGGCTCTCTGCCCCCTCAAGAGAGCAAGCAACGTAAGGTTTTTTCTCTTTTTTCGCCTTCGCTTCTTTCCATTCCCTCTCTCTCCCCCCTCTTTTTTCATCGCGCCAATCCGACTGCTTTGCCCCCTTTTCTACGGAAACGACCACCAGAACTCAACAGAGCACGTCAGTTGAGCAGCTTAGCGCGGAAGAGAGAGCGAGAAAGCTTGCGTCTTCGTGGAGAAAAGGCGAGCGAAATTGGTCAAAGAGAGAGAGATAGAGAGAGAAGCATGGCTGGCGGTTGAAAAAAAAAGTTCAAGCCAATTCCTCTTGGAAAAAAAACAAAAAAACGCACCTCTTTTTCCCCCCGCAGAAGAAAGGAGGAGGTTCTCTTAGCTCCACTCAGCTCCTTGAAGAGAAGATGAGTTTGTCTCCGCCAACGGGAAAGGGAAAGAAGAAGAAGAAGAAGAGGCGGAGTAGAACCCGGGGGAGCGCTAGAAGAAGAGAGTGAGTGAAAAGAAGCAGGAGAAGTTGAAGTTTTTTTTCTTCTCTCTCTCTTTCACTTCCTTGACCTCCTTCTTTAAGAAACTAGCGAGAGAGTAGTCAGAGAAAGAGAAGAGCAAGCTCCTCCCTTCCTCTGGCCCTACTCCACCACCCCCTCTTCAATTCCCCCTCCTCTCCCGGTCACCCTGGCGCACGTCAACCTGGAGGCGTCGTCGGGCGTGACGCGGCGCCGCACGCGCGCGGCGGTGAGGAGTTGTTCTTGTTTCTTGTTTTTTTCCCCTTCTCTTCGACGAGGGCCAAGGTCGGCTTGCCGCCATGGCCTTTCTTCTTCTTCTCCTCCTCCTTCTTCATCGCTCGCGCTCTCCCCCTCTGCCTGTCGTCCGACCCTCTTTCTCACTCCGAAAACCTCAAAACGATCCCACCTCCCCTATCCACAGGCCGACAGCGACGATGACAGCTACACCAAGGGCCACAACGGCGGCTCGCCGTCGACCATCTCCAAGCGCCGCTCCCGCGGGCGCGCCGTCGCGGCGCTGCTGCTGCTCGTGGCCGGCGCCGCGGGCCTGGGCTGGGCCGTGAGCTCTGGTGCCTTGCGCATGCCCGCTGCCGGTGACATACTGTCGCGGGCGGCGCTCAAGAGCGAGGTAGCGAAGCAGGTAAGGAGCGGAATTGAGGAGGGAGAGCGAGAAAGAGAGAAAGAGAGAATCGAGCAAACAGTCGCATTTGATTTTTTTTCTTGGGAGCACTTTCGACAAGGGAAATCAGTATCAAAAGAAAGCGCATTGGCTGTTCTTTTTGCTCCAGAAGGTAGAGGCTGAGTGCTCATGGAGGCAAGGGTGGTTGGGAGCGTGAAAGCAAGCCAGGAAGGACGCGAATTGAGGGGGACGGGAAAGAGGTTTGGATTGCAGGGTCGAGAGCGAGAAGCAAAGACGAAGAAGAAGAAGAAGAAGAAGAAGAAGAAGAAGAAGAAGAAGAAGAAGAAGAAGAAAGGAGGCGCGCCTTTTTTTTCTCGCTTCTTTTCGACCTCCTCCTCGACCTCCTACTCGATCTCTTTTCTCCGCTTGCCCTTTCTTCTTCCCCCGTTCGCCGTTGGCCGTTCGCCGTTCGCCGTTTGCCACCGCCGTCAGTGCCTCTTCAGCCAGCGCCGCCTTTTTCAGCGGGTCTCGATAAAGGAACAAATCCTCGTCGTCCTTCTCACTCCTTCTTCTCTTTTCTTCTTCTTCTTCTCCTTCTCAAAAAAATCCAGATCGCTTCCCTCAAGCCCTCCCTCAAGGCCGAGCTCAAGAACGAGCTCACCGAGGAGCTCTCCGCCTCGGGCGCCCTGGTCGCCGACGCCGGACCCGAACCGGGTCCCATCCGCTGGATCGCAGAGGCCTTTTCGTTCTACAGGGGCCAGACCGTTTTACTCGAAGAGACGCTCCGCGACACCATCGGCGGAGCCAAAGCCGCTTTGCTGGAAGGGACCCTGGACGAAGGGCCCGAGTGGGACATCGGCTACACCTCGAAGAAGCGCTGCACCGACATCGAAGGGCAGACCAAGGCCGGGCAGAGGTCGTGCTGCATCCCTCGACTCCAGACGCTGACGTGGAAGGACTCGCTGGCCGAAGCGCTCGTGAAGCAGTTTGGCCCCCAACGCGCCTTCAACATCACGCCTCCGTCTTTCTTAATTCCGGAGCAGCTGACCGAGTGGCGCCACTGGGCCAAGAACAACGAGCCGCCCGGGACGGCCTGGGTCCTGAAAGAGCTCAGGCACGGGAAAGTCGGGGTGACTATCCTTCCGTTCGAGGAAGCGACGGTCGCGGCCGAGGAGCGCGGCGACGACGACGACGAGGAGGAGGACGACGGCGGCGAGCCCGGTCACAGGTACAGGGTCGCGCAGAGGTACCTGAAGGACACGATGCTGTCCAGCGCGCTTGGAGGTAAGGAGAAGAAGAGGGAGAGGGGGGGAAGAGGGTGGTGGTGGGAGTTTTTTTCATGGAGTTTCAAGTTTTTGATTTTTTCCCGATCCGTCGAAAAAAACTCACCTTTCTTTCTTTCTTTCTTTCTTCCTTCCCCTGCTCTTTCTTCCCTTCCAACAAAACAGGCGACTGCGCCCTCCGCGCCTGGGTCCTCGTCACCCACGTCGACCCCTTACGCGCCTACCTCTTCGACGGCGGCATCTTCGAGTCCAACACCAAGCACCTCACCTACTGGCAGGCCGCCAACGAGGGCGTGCTCGGCAAGACAGGTGGAGACAAGAAGGCCGACGACGCTTCCGGCAAGGAGCAGCACACCGCGCTGGGGGCAGACAACGAGAAGCCGACGCCGTGGGCCCTGCCCAGGCTGCGCAAGTTTGTGGGCGACGCGACGGGTAAGGAGGATGGAGAGAGAGAGAGAAAGGAGGAGTTTTTTTGAGTTTTTTTTGCTTCTTCTGAGAGTCGGGTTTTTTTCTTTCTTTCTTCGTTCTTCAAAGATGATTCATTTCACTCCCTCCCGCGCGCGCGCCTTCCCCCCCGCCCTTTTTTTTGCGCGCTGATATGTCCTTGCTTCTCCGTGGTCTTTTAAAAAAGGAAAAAAGAAACTCACGCTCGGACAATAACGAAAAAAAACACCCTCTTCAAAAAAAAAACTCAACACCCAAAACACTCAACACTCAGGCAACACGAAGACCTTCGACAAGCTCTGGACCGATCTCCGCAACATCACCGCGGACATGTTCCTGGCCGGCTCCAACGCCGCCAACTGCAACCTCAAGCACTCCGGGTGGAGGTGCGGCGAGTACGCGTACAGCCCGGGTGACTGGGAGCTGTTCGGGATCGACTTCATGTTCGACGCCGACTTCAAGCCGTGGGTGCTCGAGGTGAGAAGAGGAGTTTTTTCTTTCTTTTTCTTTCTTTTCATCGATCGTTCTCTCGCCGGAAAAACTCTCAAAACTCAACCCTCTTTCCTCGATCACCACCTCCACCACCACCCCAGGTCAACGCCTCCCCCGCCATCAAGCGCCGCGCCTTCTGGAACTCGGACTACTCCTCCTACCCCCCGGAGTCGGACTACGCAACGCTCGGCCGAGAGTACGACGCGGAGAACGCCGCCGTCGTCGACGCGTACGCGCGCCTGCTGCAGGAGACTACCGTGCGTTCGGCGTGGAAGCGGCCCGGGTGCACGGCCCGGTCGTGCTCCCCTTACACGGAAGGAGCGTGCTCCCCGGAGTCGAAGGAGTGCAAGACCGAGGCAGAGATGGCGAGAAAAGTCGGGTTTGTCCCGCTGTTTGGCGACAGCGCGAGCCCGAAGCCGGAGCAGGCCGGCAAGGAGATGAAGGCTTGAAAAAGGGGGGGGGCTTTCTTCAGTTTTTTTTTATTTCGATTTCAATGAGAGAAAAAGAGAGAACGTTTGGTCAATGACGAGAACAGAGGAAAGAGAGAGCTGCGCGCGAGAGAAAGAGCGCGCCGGTGGTCGAGGGGGGTTCGAAGAGGTTGAAAAAAAGAGAAAAAACTCCTTCTTCCTTTTTCGTCCCTTCCTTTTTTTTCTGTTTTTCTTTTCTTCTTCTTAAACAAAAAAACATACGTGAAAGAATAACTACAAACAAAAAACTGAGAGTTAGCGACCGGCTTTTATTTGACAAGTGGGGAGAGAGGGAGAAGGAGAAGGAGAGAGAGAGATAGAGAAGAGAGGCCGAGGGGTCTCTAGCTCTCTCGTTTTTTTTCTCCGCACCGACCCCAGTATTCTTCTTCGGGGACCCTTTGGCTTCTCTGGAGACGGGCGGACGGTCGCGCGTGACGCCGCGGAGCTCCTGGAGCGAGGTGGCGTGCCGAGGGGGCGCGCGTGTTTGGGCAGAGCTGCCCGCCGAGAAGGGTCAAGAGATTTTTTTTTCTTTTTCTTCTTCCGCTCGCCCTCATCGTCATCATCGATGGCTCTCGGAGAGCTCTTTTTCGTCTTTTTGAACCTTTGCAAACACCTTGAACGTCATTAAGCTTAACTGAAGCACCGTCTTTAGGGTCAGAAAGGACAATCAAGTCAGAACGGAGCGAGTACTTAGGCTCCGAAAGTCGCTTCCCTCAATTCTCGATGCCCCCGAATCTTTCCTTCGTCCCCTCATCAGCGACTTTTTTTTTCTCGACGTCTTCTTCTTCGATCGCGCTCGATCGCAATGCTGCGAGTAAGGAATGCTCTTTCTCTTTCCACGAGCATATATATGTAATAGCTCGACAACTCTAGGCTGAATTAAAAGAGCTGAGTCGACGTTTAGGCTTCTCCACGCGCGTTTACTAGTCCTCGCGCTCTTTCTTTTTCTGCGCTCTCTCTCGCTATCTTTTCCTTTGCATCGGACACGGAGTTTCAATCCCTTCTCTCTTCCTCTCGCATCGAGCCCCTAAAACCCCCTTTTCTCCTCTTCTTTTTCAACTAAGACCAAGAAACAATGTCTAATTACAGCGTGGTGGGTAACAAAAGAAAAACTAAGGCCATCTTGCCGTTGAAATCGGCCCTAGAAGAGAAGGCATAACCGTTTCTGAGTGGAGTTTCGGCCGAACGACGCCCTTCGTCGTCGTCGTTGTCGCCGCTCGCGCCCCCGAAAAACAAAAAAAAGAAAAAACAAAAACAAGGAACAAAAGAATTCCAGCCAGGAAGCCAAGAGAAGCTCCCCGCAGCTTCCTCGAAAAAAGAAGCGGGGGCATGAAAGAAGCTAGGAGCAGTTCGGAAGAAGCTCGGGCTAGCTGCTGCTAGCTGCCGCTGCACAAAAAAAAACGAAAAACGCACCACTCGCAGTGCGACGCCACTAGGAAAAAAAGAAAAAAGGAAGTTGCGACCACCTTCCTTCTTCCCCCTCGCCCCACCGCTATAAAAGCGTGACAAGGAAGGAAACTTTGCTCACAATTGACTTTTTCTTCCAGCCTCCTCCCCCGCCACCACCAACCACCTCCCACCTGCACCTCCTCCTACCTCCTCCGCTTCCTACCGGTGAGTCCCCCCCTCCTACTAACAACCTCTTCCCTCCCCCTCCGCGCCCCTGCACACCCGCGCGACGCAACGATCTCGGCCTCTCGCAAGCGCTTTGCGAGAGAAAGAGTAAAATTGGAATGCGCGGGAGGGCTGCCGGGCGCGGTGGCGGGACGCGCAATCAATCGTAACCGCTTTTGTTTTCGGCGCAAAAATTATGACCCCTTGCCCCTTGGCAACACTCTCTCGGCTACTTGTGAGCTGCTTGCGTTCCCATCTGCTCTTCTCTTCTGGCATCCGATAGTGCGACAATGTTTGCTGTCGCGCTAGCGAAAGAGTAAAGCAATCAGAGCGCGGACGCGGCGGCGAGGGGGACCGACTTTTCCTTGCGCATTCGCGGAAAACGAGGAAAAGAAAAAGCGGTTGACGGACGGCGCCGACGACGACGGCCGAAACAATACAACCCCTTGCCCCTCGGCAACGCCTTTTGCCAAGCATCTCGAGCACTGCCTTGCTCTTCTCTTCCAACATCCGAGAGCTTGACGACGTTATCTCTCGATCTAGGCGAAGAGATGAGCAATCGCAGTGCGGGAAGCAAGCGGAACGCGGTGGCGCGCCGAAAGCGATGGCGTTCGATCGATCGGGGGGAAGAAGCGAGCAAAAGGAGAGAGAAGAAGAAAAGCGGCGAAAAAAAAAACGCGAACTCTTCTCTCTCTCTTCTCTCTCTCTTCTTCTCCCCGCTCTCGCTCTTCTTCCTTTCATCTCTCTCTCTAACACTCCCATCCTTACCTACCTTCCCTTAAAACAGCAACAATGGTTTCCCGCACCACCGTCCTTGCCCTCGGCGTCCTTGCCCTCGCCGGCACCGCCACCGCCTCGCGCGACCTCCTCGGCAAGAAGGGAGGCGCCGGCGCCGGAGAGGCCGGCGAGGCCGCCGCGGCGGTCGCCCCCGTCAAGGTCAAGGCCGCGAAGGCCCCCAAGGCCCCCAAGGCCCCCAAGGTCAAGTCCGTGGCGTCCGCGGGCGAGGCCGCCGGTGAGTCGGCCCCGATCAAGGCCAAGGCCGTCAAGGTCAAGACCGCTAAGGCCCCGAAGGTCAAGCCCGCCAAGGCCGCCCACGCCGACGAGGCCGGCGAGGCGCTCGCCGCCGCAGCGCCCAAGGCCAAGGCCCCCAAAGTCAAGGTCGCGCACGTCAAGACCGCCAAGCCCGCGAAGAAGGCCGCCCCCGCCGCTGGCGAGGCGCTGGCCGGTGAAGCCGCGGCCCCCAAGGTATGAAAAAGAAAGAAAAAGAGAGAGGGAGAGAGAAAAGAGACAAGAGAGAAAAGAGAGAGAGAAAAGAGAAAGAAACCCAAATTCACATTTCCTTCCCCCTCCCCCAATCAACAACAGGCCAAGGCCATCAAGACCAAGTCCATCCACGCCAAGAAGGCCGGCAAGGGCGGAGACTCCGAGGCCGGCGGCGAGGCCATGGCCGCCGCGCCCATGAAGGTGAAGAAGGTCAAGGCCCCCAAGGCCCCCAAGGCCCCCAAGATCAAGTCGGTCGCGTCGGAGGCCGGAGCCGCTGAGGCCGCCGCCCCGATGAAGACCAAGGCCGTCAAGGTCAAGACCGCCAAGGCGCCCAAGGTCAAGGCCCCGAAGGCCGCCGCCTCGGAGGCCGGCGCCGCCGAGGCCGCCGCCCCGATGAAGGTCAAGGCCGTCAAAGTCAAGACCGCCAAGGCGCCCAAGGTCAAGGCCCCCAAGGCCGCCGCCTCGGAGGCCGGCGCCGCCGAGGCCGCCGCCCCGATGAAGGTCAAGGCCGTCAAGGCCCCCAAGGTCAAGGCCCCCAAGCCCATCAAGGTGAAGAGCGGCAAGGGCGGCAAGGGCGGCGAGGCCGGCGAGGCGTAGAGAGAGAATTCTCGAGTCTTTTTTGATTTGATTGTTTCTTCCATTTGCTTTCGTTCATCACTGCTGAAGATTACCACCCCCCAATCTCTTAAAGAATAAAATACCTTGTTGATATCCTATGTCAATAAAAAAAAACACAAAACCTTTCTCTTTGAAGAAAGTAAGAATAAAATTATCAAAGAAAAAGTTTTCAGAAGTCTCTTGCTTTCTTTTCCTCGACCTCTCCGCGCTTTCTTCTTCTCGACCTCCGCGCTTTCTTTGCAGAGAGAAAGGCTCTTCTCTCTCTCTCTCTCTCTCTCTCTCTCTCTCTCTCTCTAGCCCGCGCGCGTGCGAGTGCCCAATTTCAGAGCTCCGCTAGCGCAACTGCAACTGCTGTTTTTTTCTTCTTTCGTTTACACGTCGTCATCCAACCTCCTCTTTTCTTTTTCACTCCCCTACCTCCGCGCTTCCTCTTCTTCTTCTCCCTCCCCACCTCCAGGCAGCGCAGGCAACCCAAAGTTGTTATCGCTGTTGTTGCTCTTCTTCCCGTGTCCCTTTTCTCCTTCTCTTTCTCCTCCTTCCTCCTCCCTCTTTTTCTTCGCCCCCTGCTGCTGCCCCCCCGCCTCGGCCGCGAGCGCCGCGACCTCCTCCTCGAGCCGAGCGCACGCAGCCTCGATCTCGGCGCACTTCCGCACGCCCCGCACCCACCGCCCCTCGTGCTCCCCGGCTTCCTCGGCGGCCTTCTCCTGCTCCAGCTTCCTCCTCCGGTTCACGGCTTCGACGCGCGCCAGCGCGGCCCTGGCCTCGGACCGCAGCAGTGCCACCGAGGCCGCAGAGTGCGCGGCGCCGGCCTCCGCCGCCCGGGCCCCGAACCGCAGCGCCAGCTCCAGGTTCACGCACCTGTTGGCCTGGTGCTCCAGCTGCGCGCGCGCGTTGTCGAGGCAGGCCCTCCAGGCCACCGCGTCGCCTCTGCGGTTCTGCGGCGGCGGGTCGAGGCGGTAGCGCGACGCGTCGAGCGGCGGGAAGGCTTTCCCCTCGGACACCCTCACCAGCTCCGCTCGGATCAGGGGGCTGAGCTTGGCCGGGTCGAGGTCCCTGGCCGGCGGGAGCTCTCGCAGGTAGTCTTCAGGGGTCTTGGTCGAGGAAGCGAGCTGTTGGGAAGAGGGTTGAGGTTGAGAAGAGAGGTTGAGAAGAAGTTTTTTTTTTTTTTTTTTTTTT
>Ga0114918_10002385_pt1 | contig 16864 bp, 16 predicted proteins | sample LantaG_FD_87015 | JGI IMG/M metagenome (GOLD analysis project Ga0114918, IMG submission 87015) | Deep subsurface microbial communities from Baltic Sea to uncover new lineages of life (NeLLi) - Landsort_02402 metaG | ecosystem: Environmental > Aquatic > Marine > Oceanic > Sediment | place... | reverse complement strand
GGGTAAAAAATCATTGATAACACTCGTATTATAAATAATTTAGGGGCAAATCAAAATCTTTATATTGATTACTGGCATTTTTACCCCCCTTCAGCCCCCTTATCGAGGCCCCGACCTCCTCGAACCAATGTTTAGCCCATGCAGTCTATTATCTTCTTGAGGCCTGGGAACGCCTCACTATAGGCTGCGATTTGCTTTCTCTCTTTTGCCCTTGCTGGAGAACCTTCATTGCCTTTTTCACATCGGCGACTTTCAAAACTCCCGTTGTCCTGCCGCCCTTTGCCCCCGCGGTGCAATATGCGTAAGAAATATTTATATGGTTTTTCGCGAGTTTTGCCGCCACCGGCGCCAGCGCACCAGCCCTATTATCAAGGCTCACGCACAAAACATCCGTCTGGTTATAGGGCATATTTAGTCTCGACAGCACATCCTCAGCCCTTTTTGTCGCTGCGAAGACCACCCTCAAAACACCGTGCTCTACCGAGTCCATCACCGTCATTGCTATTACATTAATCTTCGCACGCGCAAATTCGCCGAGTATCTGTGCCAGCACACCTGGCTTATTCACCATAAAAATCGAAAACTGTGTCGCAACATACATAATTCAGCCTTTCAAAAGACGGTCAGCGGTTCTTTCCATAAAAGCGAAGTCTTTCTATCACATTCAGTCTAAGCTTTCTGCAGAACAAGTTTGTATCAATCCGCACTCTCAGAACCCAGCGCCCTGACTGCCGCTTCTTTATCCGGGAAAAACCGAAAAAGCTTATCAAGATTGGTTATCTTGAAAATCCTATACAATTGAGGATTTATACCGCTTATCAGGACCTCACCCTCAGATTCTTTTAGCTTGTCGCGAACGTCCAAAAGCAGCCCCAACACCCGCGATGAGAAAAATTTGACCACCCCGAAATCAAATACTATGCACCTCGGCCGATTCTCCTTGACAAATTCATTTATTTGTCTCGAAGCAGCTGTTATCGTCTCCGGCTCACTCAGCAAGGCAGCCTTGAACGCCACCACTGCCAGCTCTCCGCCGCCTGTTATCTCCACGCTAACTTGCTCATCCATACTAACTGATACCTATCCCCTTGCCGAAACAAAACATCGCCTGATTTTCACAGATTTGACAGCTGTCGTCAAGTTTTATACTGCCTTTTTTGCATTTATCAATAATCAATTGCCTCGGCATTTCCAGCACGCAACAAAGTGCCCTTTGTAATCGGTGCTCTCCTCCAGCCCAGGCTTTTGCTCTTGGCACTGTCTCTGACGCCAAGGGCAGCGTGGCCCAAAGGCACAGCCGACCGCAGGGCTAAGTGCGCTTGGCACCTCACCGCCCGGCGCAGACCGCTGCCCTCGCAGTGCAGGCTCGACCTGCGGAATCGCTGACATAAGCGCTTCTGTATACGGGTGAAGCGGATTGCGATACAATTCTGCCGCCCCAGCCCGTTCCACTATCTTACCCATATACATAACCGACACAACGGCGCAGAAAAATTCCACAACCGCCAAATCATGAGCGATAAACAAATATGTCAGGCCAAACTCATCCTGCAAATCTTTCAGTAAATTCAAAATCTGCGATTGAATCGAAACGTCAAGTGCGCTGACCGGCTCATCACAAATAACCAGCTTTGGCTCCAGCGACAACGCCCTTGCTACGCCGATTCGCTGCCGCTGACCGCCGGAAAACTCATGCGGATAACGACTGATTGCCTCCGCTGACAACCCAACCTTCGTGAGCAACGCCGCGACCCTGTCACTCAATTCGCTGCCGGCTGTTCCTCTTTGAACCTTTAACGGCTCACCAATGATATTTCCGATGGTCATTCGCGGATTCAACGAGCCGTACGGGTCCTGAAAGATAATGCTGATGTCTTTGCGAAGCTGGCGTAATCTGACCCTGTCAGCCGACAGAACATCCATCTTTTCAAAAACCACCCCCCCTGCCGTCGCCGGCACCAGCCGAACTACAGTCCTTGCGACGGTCGTCTTACCGCAGCCGCTCTCGCCCACCAGACCCAGCGTTTGTCCCTTTTCAATACTGAAACTTATGCCGTCAACCGCCCTGACGTAACCTACGGTTCGCCGCAAAAGACCCTTCTTTATCGCGAAATAGGTCTTTAGGTTATCAACCTTCAAAAGATAATTATTAGTGTTATCCATTCTAAAAACTCAAAACTATTTTTCGTACCCTCGCGCATACCAGCATGCAACACATCGGCCCAGCTGAACTTCCCGCAGCTTCGGCTCAACGCTCTGGCACCGCTTGTCGTCGTGGCCTATCGGACAGCGCGGATGAAATTTACAGCCCGTTGGAAAATGCAGCGGCTCCGGCACAACGCCTGAGATTGTCTGCAGACGCTTAGCTGAAATCCCCAATCGCGGCAAAGATTTCAAAAGCCCCTGCGTATACGGATGCAGAGGCTCAGCGAAAAGCTGCTTCGCATCGGCTACTTCTACTATCCGTGAGGCGTACATCACCGCGATATCGTCGGCACGCTCAGCCACAATGCCCAGATCGTGCGTTATCAGCAGAATGCTCATCCCTTCCCGCTCCTGCAGCTCATCCAGCAAATCAAGAATTTGTGCTTGAATGGTTACATCAAGAGCGGTCGTCGGCTCATCAGCTATCAAAAGTTCAGGTCTGCAGCTTATCGCCATTGCTATCATAACCCGCTGCCGCATCCCCCCGGACATCTGGTGCGGATACTCACTCACGCGCTGCTGCGGGTCGGCTATGCCGACCTTTCGCAGCATCTCTACTACATCTGTCCAGGCCGCACTTGTACTTTTGCGCTGATGAAGTCTGATTGCCTCAACAATTTGGTTACCCACCGTATAGACCGGATTAAGACTGGTCATCGGCTCCTGGAAAATTATAGCGATTTTATTGCCGCGAATACCGCGCATCCTCTTTTCGCTGAGCTCAAGCAGATTTCTATTGCCGAATACAATCTCACCGCCAACAATCTCCCCCGGCGGAGAAGGCACTAATCGCATAATCGACAGCGCCGTCACACTCTTACCGCAGCCGCTTTCTCCGACAAGCGCAAACGTCTTACCTTTTTTTATGCACAGGCTTACATCCTGCACCGCCCGCGCAATTCCCTCTTCCGTAAAAAAGTACGTCGAGAGATTTTTAACAGTCAGCAGTGTTCCATTATTACTCATAAACCTATTGGACCCTTAATTTTGGATCGAGTGAATCCCGCAGAGCATCGCCAAAAATATTCAGCGCCAACGAAATCAGAAATATCGCTACTGTTGCTGCCGTCATCTCCCACCAGTAACCCTTTGGCAAATCTAATCTGGCCGTATCAATCATCGCTCCCCAGCTTGGGTAATTCTTCTCACCAAGTCCTAAAAAGCTTAGTATCACTTCAGCCTGAATGAAGCTGACAAAACGAAGTGAAAAACTGATTATAATAAGGTGGAAAACATTGGGCATTAGATGTCTGAATATGATCCGCCTGCTGCTGCATCCGTATGACTTTGCCGCCAGAACGTACTCTCTCTCTTTGTGCTTTATTACTTCACCCCGAATCAGCCGGCATATCCCAACCCAACTGGTCAAACCTATGGCTAAATAAACCGTGGTTATCCCAGCAAGTTCATAAGTTCCAAGCCCCGCCCATTCCAGACTTATTGCTTTACCTTTCAACACTAACGCAAAAGCCAGTATCAAAAGAATATACGGAATCGAACTCAACGTTGTATAAAGCCATACAATTATCTCATCAACGAACCCCCGAAAATAACCTGCCGCCGCACCGAGAGGCACACCTATCACAAGACTGATTACAGAAGCCCAAAAAGCAACAGTTATCGAGACCTTGACTCCGTACAAGGCCTTCCGCAGAACCGAGCGTCCCAGAAAATCTGTCCCAAAAATGTTTTCGCTGCTCGGCGGCTCATATTCGTCTCCGACCTTCGCATCCCATTTCGTCAACTCAAACTGACAGTCAAAGAGCTCTGTTACGTATATAAAACCTGTAAATACCATATACGTTATTACTATCGCAAAACTAATCATCGCCAGCTTGCGTCTGCGCAGTCGTCGAAAACCGTCACTCCAGAGACTTCGTCCCTTTGGCGCTGCTCCTTTCCGGATTATTCTATCCCGCTCACTCAAAGGTAATCCTCGGGTCCACGATTGAATAGCAAATATCTGTTATCAAGTTAAATATGACAAAAAGTATTGCCCCAATGTAGGTCATCGCACTGATAACCTGGAAATCCCGCGCCCCAATCGCCTCTATCATCAAATATCCAAGCCCAGGGATACCAAAAAAACGCTCAAGGAGCAGCGAACCGAGAAACAAAAACGGTATAGCCAAAACCACCTGTGTAATAATCGGTATCATCGCATTCTTCAAAACGTGCTTGAACAACACACGAGCCGGGCCGAGTCCTTTTGCAAAAGCGGTTCGAACATAATCACTACGCATCTCATCGAGCATAACCGTCCGATAAAACCGCAAATTCGACCCCAGACCCGTCACTATACCTATCAACACCGGCAAAGCTACATACTGGGCCGTGCTCAAATCCGGTGAAAAAAATACCGGAAAAAGACCCCACTTAAAGGCCAAAAAATACTGCCCAAAAAGAATAAAGCTCAAAAAAGGGATACTCATACCAGCCACGCAAAGCAACACCACTAAAACATCAATTATGGTTCCCCGCAGAAACGCTACAACCAGCGATAAGCTAATCGAGATAATCAACGTTCCAAGAAACATTGGAATTGTTAATGAAAGCGATGGCCCCGCTCCACGCTTGATCTTATCGATTATTAATTCCCGGTCACTCCACGACCGACCAAAATTAAAAGTAACCGCATTCTTCAGGTGATTAAAAAACTGACTGTCCCAGCTAAGAAACAGGGGCTTGTCCCATCCATATTCTTTGCGTATTTCTTCTCTTGTCTCTATGGATGCCGCCCTTCCTGCAATCTGATCCGTAACATCCCCGCCGACCAGACTGAACAGCACAAAAGTAACCAGCAGCACACCGAATACAATTGGTATTGTATAAAGAAGCCGTCGTATGATATACGTCGTCATTTACCTGCCCTTAAAAGCTCTTCATAAGCCGACCGCTTTGCACTATCAATCCGCCGATATTTACTCAGACCATATCCAAATGCGTGTGGCTTATAGTTGTACACCCAATCGTGACACAGAACATAGGCAACTCCGTGCAGTAGAAAAACCGCCGGGCAGTCTTCAACAACTATTCGCTCGGCCTTGCGATAAAGCTCGGTACGCTCAGCACTGTCGGACATAACTGCAACCTGTTCATATATCCTGTCAAAATCGCGATTGCAGTAGTTAAAGTTGTTCGGCCCCGGCGATGCATTCTTGCTGTAGAAAAGCTGTAGAAAGTTTTCAGTATCTGGATAATCCGCTATCCACCCAAGACTAAACATCTGGGCGCTTTTCGTCTTAATTTTATTCTGAAACGTCGGCCAATCCATATAGTCAATCTCGACGTCCAGTCCAACAACCTTGAAACAACGCTTGAGAAACTCTCCCCGCTGTCTAAAAACCACGTCGGTCCCCGGCATCGCAAGGATAAGCTTGGGCAGCTTGCCGCCGTAAATTTCTTCTGCTCGTTTGACCAAATGTTTTGCTCTTTCAGGGTCATACCCCGCTTTAGCCGTTTCTTTGATATGCGAATCATAGGCCTTCATCAGTGGAGGAATAAAACCATAGGCCACCTCCCCGCGATTATTAGTAAACAGTTCAATGTATTTCTCCCGGTCCACAGCACAGCTTATAGCTTCCCGCAATGGCTTATTCTTGCCGAGAATCTTATCTTCCATATTGAAGCCGAGCCAGTATGTACTCGGGTCGCGAAATACACGCAGGTGGATATTTCGTCTTCGCATCTCGGTCGTCAGACCGCCACGCTGGTCAATCGCCTCGTTGAAGTTATCCTTGGGAATCCCCGAAGAGTCAATTTTACCCTGCATAAACAGAAGCCACCTTGGAGGGTCTTCCTGAACAACCATTGTCAGGATTCTATCAACCATCGGCAGCCGTTTGCCGGCGTCAGCCAGATAACCATCGGCCGTGTCAGCATTATCACCTTCGCAGGGATAAAACTTTTCTCTGAAGTTAGGATTCCTAACCAGTTCAAGGTAACTTCCGCGATGCCATTTCTTCAACTTGAAAGGTCCTGTCCCCACAGGATGGTTTATAATATCTCTGCCGTAGTAGGCAGCCGCCTCTTTGGCAATCGGAGCACTCGGCAAGTGTGCCAGAAGATATGTTATCTGCGGCCAGACTTTCTTAAGCTTTATAACAAGCGTATAATCGTCTGATGTCATCAAACCCTCAACTTCGCGAGAATAATCTACATCCGCAGCACTTTTACAACTCTTTGTATATTCCCTGAACTCATCAAGTCCGACAATTTTACTATCAAAAATCCACCAGTTTTTGCTTACATATTTGATGTCCGCAATCCTCTTCCACGCAAAAACAAAATCATCAGCCTTAAGTTCTCTGCTTCTCCGCTCACCAAAGCAGGCATCGTCTGCAAAATAAACTCCCTTTTTTATTCTAATCGTGTATGCAAGACTGTCCTCGCTGACCTCGGGCATCCCATCGGCAAGCTGGGGAATTAGTTCGTATGGCCGTTTGAGATAGTGATATTGATACAGACATTCAAAAATTTGACTGGCCACCGACGATGACGTCGTATCGCCAATATCACCCGGGTCAAGTCCCCGCACCTTGGCTGCCAACGCACCGCGGAGAACAGTCTCGTTGCCATCGGCCACCGATTTCGAACTATCACATCCGACAATAGATAATAACAGTGAAAGAAAGAGGAAAAATCTGACAACGCCCCCGCGACCGTTCATAAAGCCAAACCTCCAATGTTTGGGGACCGCATTTTGCAGCTGACTTTCTTTTGCCCGCCGTAGCTTTAGCGAAGGCGGGTACGTTTTATTCGGATGCCTTTGCCTCTGGCCGAGTCGGCAGGGTAAGTGACGCTGTACGTCTGCTACCGTCGGCTTTCTGCCCATAATCGAAGTTAAACTTCAACGCCAACGCACCGGCCCGACCCTCTTCGCCGAACAATCTGTTATGCTCGTGCAAAAGGGCTCGGCTGTCGCCCTGTCCAACAGCCCTTTTTATTGTCGATTGTGGCAAATCGAACAATTGCCGGATACACGACTGTTCTACCTCAAATAATACCGACGCCAGTTGCTCTTTCTGTCCATCGCTTAAAAAACCCTCTCCGCTGATATCCCTGATATATTTTTGCATCACATACGAACACAATTGTCCAAACCGCCTCGCCACACCGGGCTCTGCACCGGCTGAAGTCATTTTTTCGCAGAGCAGCTCCAGGATAATCGCGTCCAGAAGCGGATATCTCACCGTCCAGTCAGCGTACCTGCTTATCCGCACATCCGCTATCGCCAGCAATAATTCCTTTCCTTCCGCAATCTTTATCTCCGCCGCAAACTTGGCCATCAGTTCCATAACTTCCGGCTCGGACTTTTCAACAAGTTTTTTTAGCTCCTCTGCGATTTTCCTCGCCAGTCGCAAATCAGCCGCGTCCGTAGAATTCAACCGCTCTTTGATACCGGTATTAGTCAGGACATGAACCGCCCAGTAGCGAACAGCTGGGCTCTTGTCATTTAGCCGTTCTATAGCCAAATCCACCAGTCGCAAATCTTCCAGCCCATCCACAAGAATCAAAAGATTCACTACCACCTTGAATCTGTGTTCTTCCGGCGTCAATTCATCAGCTGCTTTCAAGCCTTCCGAGATGTGCTTATGGGCCGAGACAGAAAACTGTTCTGCATACTGAACCTGACTGCCCCGGCTGGCCAAAATGTCTCTGCGAAGCTTGGAAACTGACGTGAAATCTATTGTCTTGACCAGTTCATCAACCGCCTCAGCGACAAATCTGTCGATAATCTGCCGGTCTTCGTCGTCCAGCATCGACTTATTGCGGACCCTGTTAATCTCCCTCGTATCAACACCTTGCAAGGGCGAATTCATCGCCAAAACTAAAAACGCCACCAGAACAACACCAATCGCCCACTTATTTTTAGCTATCATAGACGCTCTCAAAAATAATCACACTCCAGCTGGATAGAAAGTTCCATATTTAGCCAGATTAACCCCAAAACCAGCTCCTGTCAAGTCATTTCGCACTCGGTCTTGGCCCCGCAGATTATTTGCCGCGACTGCCATCAAAAACAATTAACAAATTGTTGCAATTGTTACCGAATCCCTTATGCTGATACAGGTTTTGGTAGCTCCTGCAGCTAAAAAATTACGTAATTATCCGTCGAAAAGTAAAAAATGACAAACTGGCCTGTTTTTTTTACAACCTTACTAAGCGTACTCATTTTCGCCACCAGCTGCCAACAGCCGGCACCTGAGCCCATCGAGCCCAACACGCCAGCACCCGATATCGTGCAAACACCCCAAAAAGTCTCATTTCACGACATATGTGCAGACATCCTAAAGGACTATGTCGATGACAACGGAATGGTTAACTATAACAAGCTCAGGCTAAAAAGGTACCAGTTAAAAACTGTGCTGGATAAGTTCGACACACTGAAGGTCGATGAATACAACTCCTGGCCAAAAGAGGACAAAATCGCCTTCTGGATAAACGCCTACAATATGCAAATGCTGAATATAATTGTCAAAAACTATCCTATAAAGCCCTCTCGAATCTTTAGCGTCTTTTGGGGCCCAAAGAGCATCAGACATATCAAAGGCGACATCAATGGTATATGGAACAACTACAAATTCATCGTAATGGACGAGGAATTCACACTCGGCGAAATCGAAAAACGCATCTTCCACAAAGAGTTTAATGACCCGCGGGTATTCTTTGCTCTTTCGCGAGCCAGCCTCTCAGGTCCACCTCTGCGCAGCGAACCATATTACGGCCGCAAGCTGAACGAGCAGCTTGACGACCAGACCAAAAAATTCCTGGCAAATCCCCGCGGATTTCGCATAGACAGAGACGCTGGTGCCGTACACCTTTCCGCACTGCTCCAGCCAACTTGGTTTGGCAATGAGTTTGTCGGTAAATATGCCACCGACAAAAAATTTAAGGACAAAAATCCCGCAACCCGCGCTGTCCTGAATTTCATTACCAATTATGTCTCTGAGCAGGACGTCTCTTTCCTCGAAGTGGAAAACTACTCCGTAAGGTACATCGCATACGACTGGACACTAAACGAATAACCCAAAAAAGTGAAACACCGGCACCCAATACGCAGATCGTTCTCTTTGTAATCACCACTTTTAATTTGACTTTCTGTAGACAATCTTTATGATGTTTTTTCGCGACTTCCAACGGAGAAAACGAGTAATTATTAAAAGGAAAAAACTAAAATGGCCAAAAAACCCATCCACACCAACCCACACTGTGACACCAGCAAATACCTCTTTACCAGCGAGTCTGTAACAATGGGCCATCCCGACAAAATCGCAGACCACATATCTGACGCGGTCCTCGACGCAATGCTCGAACAGGACCCAAAAAGCAGAGTAGCCTGTGAAACCCTCGTTAAGGATGCTATGGTAATAGTTGCAGGTGAAATCACCTCTTGTGCCATTGTTGATATTCCATCGGTAGTTCGCCAAACAATCAAAAAAATTGGTTACGATGACCCTGCACTCGGATTTAATTACGAAAATTGTTCAGTCCTCGTATCAATCGGAAAACAAAGTCCGGATATCTCTCAAGGTGTAACAGAGGGTACCGGCCTGCACAAGGAACAGGGCGCCGGTGACCAGGGACTGATGTTCGGCTATGCCTGCCGCGAAACACCACAATTTATGCCTATGCCAATCCAGCTTGCACATGCTATTACAACTCGGCTGGAAAAAATGCGCCAAAGTAAAAAACTTCCCTGGCTGCGACCCGACGGAAAAAATCAGGTAACAGTCGAATATGAAAACAATAGACCCAAACGCATTCACACCGTCGTTGTATCAACCCAGCACGCACCATCGATTACTTATAAACAACTGCGAAAGCAAATAATCAAAAAAGTCATCTTGCCGGTTCTGCCGAAGCGTCTCGTGGACAGAGACATTGTATATCACATCAATCCCACCGGCAAATTCGTAATAGGAGGCCCAAAAGGCGATTGCGGCCTGACCGGCAGAAAAATCATCGTCGATACCTACGGCGGAAGAGGCAGCCATGGCGGCGGATGCTTCAGCGGAAAAGACCCCACAAAAGTCGACAGAAGTGCAAGCTATATGGCCAGATACATCGCAAAGAACATCGTCGCCGCTGGGCTGGCTGACCGCTGTGAAGTACAGCTCTCTTACGCCATCGGGCTAGCCGAGCCAATCTCCGTCAATATTGACACTGAAGGAACTGCTAAAATCAGCGAGAAAAAAATAAGTCAAATCGTAAGAAAGCTATTTCCACTAACCCCCAGAGCGATGATTCGTCATTTGAAGCTCGCAAGACCGATCTTCGCAGAAACCTCACACGGCGGACATTTCGGAAGAAACCTCCCTAATTTTACCTGGGAAAAAACTGATATGACCACCAAGCTCCGAAAAGCCGCAGGACTAAAACCAAAACCGAAAAAATAATACCACTGCTACTCTTTTGTCATTCCTGCGCAAGCAGGAATCCACTATGCCGTCATTGCAAGTCCAGTCCACCGGAAACATTTAATGTTCAAACCACGGCGATACTACTTCCTTAAAAATGTAGGGCAATAATATAAACAGGCAGTGCAACTCGGCAACTATCGAAGTGCGGAAATGTCCACTTATTAGCCCCATATTTCTGAAATGCTGGATCAGAGGAAACCATCGTGGTACCTCCAACATATATCTACGATATGACTGCCCATACCGACGCAAGAGCTGCCCTTCCTCGTAGCGAACGACGATGGAATACACCACTGCACACCAAAGAAGTGTGACGGGAACAAGCCACGGGAGTTCTGAGACGACAGTTGCGGCAAGGCACATTAGTATATTGCCTATGTAGAGAGGATTTCTAACAAATGAATACGGCCCTGTGGTGACCAAACATCTGGAAACCTTTAGATGACGCTGTATATGCTGCTGCGCCCAGACACGAAACACGAATCCCAGAAGAAAAATTGAGGCCCCAAGCGGCCAGATTAGCCCATCAATCTCGGTCTCGTAGGAAAAGTAAAAAACGCAAAAAACCAATGGTGGGCTGATTAGAACACCTCTAAGATGATGAATCCGCCGAAGAATTGACTTTCTCATTAACGCCTCCTGTTCTCAATACAAAATTTCCGATAACTGCTGATATTCAACATTCTACTCTCGTGTTATACAATAACCAAAACTGCAAGCCTGTTTGCGAGCATCCCGAGCGTAGCCGAGGGACCTCATATGCCTCTGCCTCTTTCTAATTTTTGATTTCGGTCATTCGAATCTGTTCCGTATTTCGTGCTTCGAATTTCGGATTTTTGCCTATCCTATACCCCAAACGCTGCACGCTATCCGCTAATGCAAAAAGTGTCTCTTGCCTGTAAACACCATTGCGATGCCATGCTTGTCCGCAGCGGCGATTACTTCATCGTCTTTATTCGAGCCGCCCGGCTGAACTATCGTTGCCACTCCCGCCTTCGCAGCGTTTTCAACGTTATCAGGGAACGGGAAAAACGCATCAGAAGCCATTGCAGCCCCCTTCGCCTCATCACCGGCGTGCTTAAATGCAATCAACCCCGATTCCACACGATTCATCTGCCCGGCCCCCACGCCCAAAACCTTCCTGTCCTTAACTAATACAATCGTATTGCTCTTGGTATGCTTGGCGGCAAGCCACGCAACTCTCAAATCTTCGAGCTGCTGTTTTGTCGGCTTCGCTTTTGTCGGATACGTCAACGCCTTCGGCTCCCACCCCACCAGGTCTCGCTTTTGCAAAAGCAATCCGCCCACAACGCAGCGAACATCGAATTCAGTTCCATCAATTTTAGCTCTGTCGATTGGCCCGGTTTCCATTAATCTGACTCTGCTGCCCCAGCTTTTTAGCGTCCTGATTATCTCCACTGCATCCGCCTCGAATTCCGGTGCGACAATTACCTCAGCAAAAAATCCGCTGGCCCCTCTCGCCTTGCCGAATCTGCTGTATGATTCCATAACCGTCTGCGCCAATTCGGCATTCACTTTCCTGTTCAGCGCAACAATACTCCCGAACGCACTTATAACATCGCCTTCGTACGCCTTTCGGTACGCCTGGCAGATATCCTCATCCACCGCGCAGCCGCACGGATTAAGGTGCTTGACAACGACCGCCGCCGGCTCGGCAAATTCCTTCACCAGTTCAAACGCAGCGTTTGTATCCAGAAGATTATTAAAGCTGATGCCCGTGCCCCCTTCTAACAGGGTCGCGCTGCCGACCGACACCTCACCGCTCGCAGTCAGCTTATAGAACGCCGCGCTTTGATGGGGGTTCTCACCGTAGCGAAGCAGCGCTTCTCTTTGCGCCGCAATCGACACCCGCTCCGGATACTCAACCTGCCGTTTGCCGTTAAGATACTTCGCTATAGCCGAATCGTATGATGCCGTCAGACCAAACGCAATTCGTGCCAGGTCACTGCGAAGCTCCTCACTCACAGCTCCGTCATTATTTCGCATCTCTTTAATAACCCTGTCGTACTGCTCCGGGCTTGTTACTACAGTTACGAATTTATGGTTCTTCGCAGCCGAGCGAATCATACTCGGCCCACCGATATCAATATTTTCTATTGCCTCTTCCAGAGTACAGTCAGCCTTGGCAATTGTCTGCTCAAACGGATAAAGATTCACGCAGACCAAATCAATCGGCTCAATGTTATTGTCTTTCATAGCCTTTATGTGACTATCTTTATCCCGCAGCCCCAGCAGCCCGCCGTGAATCCGCGGATGAAGTGTCTTCACACGCCCATCCATCATTTCCGGAAAGCCTGTAACCGATTCGATACCAACCACGCTCAGTCCCTCATCGGTCAGCTTCTTAGCCGTCCCGCCGGTGCTGATTATTTTAACTCCCATCTCGCTAAGCGCTTTGGCAAATTCAACAACACCGCTCTTGTCCGAAACACTCACAATTGCCGTCCTAACTTTCAAATCCATCTGAACTCCTTTCCGTCAACAAAAAACTTCCAATCCTAACTATAGGACGACCTCTGACTTCTGTCCTCTGACTTCTGCCTTCTGTCTTCTGTCTTCTGTCTTCTGTCTTCTGTCTTCTGTCATCTGTCATTTATTGGCTTTATACAGGCGATCCTGCCATCCTTATCCGCAATATACATCTTCGAATCCACCGTATTCGCCGCATATCTCGAAACCCCCACAAAATTCACCGAATAAAGTTCTTCGCCCTTCTTATTATCCATCACCACAAGTGTCTTTTTGTCCGTAATCACGTAAGCTTTACCACCTGTCTCAGCCAACAAATCAACGCCCCCTGCCAACTGCCACAGATCTCTGCCGCTTTTTTTATCTATCGCCGCCAAACCTTTGTCCCGAACATACTGATAAACCACCGAACCAGTCACCACGGGCCCTCTGTCGAGCATCGCCTCCGTCTGATATTTCCAGATAAGCTTGCCCTTCCGGATGTCGAGTCGGTAAACGTTCGTATCTTTGCTGGCTACAAACAGTGAGCTTGCGTCTCTTGCAATCGGCCCGACTATTGCCTCCGCAGCATAAAACTGCCACAGCTGCTTAGGCCCACCGGCTGTAAAGCTCACCACATTACCCCCATCGGTCGCAAAAACAACAAAATCCTCATCAGCCACAAGCGATACTACTGCCGAGTCATTTTCCGCACCGACCCTAAAGAGCCTGACCTTATCATCGGCACGCAGCGTATGCACACGTCTGTCCGTCCCGCCTATATAAAAATACGAACGGTTCCGTGCCGCTGCACAGGCCGCACCAACATCAAGACGTATCGCGCTAAGTTCTTTACCGCTCTGCGGGTCAATTTCAACCAATTCATTGCCGACTATGGAAAAAATCACATCATTATAAAGTTCCCACCCGACCACTGGAAAGCCAGCCGGCGACAGCGTTCTGCTGAAAATCATCGTCCCTTTCTGCCTGTTTAAGGCCGTGATATAGTTGCCGCTCGAAAGGCTGTAGATGTTCTCGCCGGCGATAAACAGCTGCTTCAAAGTCTCACCCTTCCTCATCGCCACCTTATTAGCCCAGACCAATTCCAGTTCAGCCGCTTTCAGAAGCTCCCCGGACACAAGTGAGAACGAATCACCCTCTTTAGCAGTACCACTCGTCCTGAGCGTTGTCGAAGGGCTCACTCCACAGCCGAAAACGAAAAACACCCCCAATAAAACCGCCCCCCACCGTAATATCTTCACCATCACCAAAAACCCTCCAAAACTTCTCTATGGCAGCTCAACATAGTCCGCCAGGTCAATCTTATGTTCTGTCTCGAACTGCTGCATCTGCTCAATTCGCTCAATATCATCTTCTATTCGATTTGCTAACTTAAAGATGTAAGGCTTACCTGCCAGCCGGTTCCGAAGGTCGTCCACCATCGGCTCCCACGTCCCGCCGTACAATTGTGCCTTGAGTACTACAAGCATCCGGTGCTCATCGCTAAGGCCCTCAACGAAATCGCTCACAGCCTTGTTTACAGCGGTTTTTCCCCCTTTATCCTTATTTCCGACCGGCTCGGCCATCCGCCACTTCCTCAATTCGCACAAATCCCGTTAGAAACCTTATTTCTAACGGGACAAATCCTAACCCAACCGGAAGAAATTGCAACACTTTTTCTTTATCCGCCGCAGGCAGACTTATTCACCGCTTATTTCCCCCGTTTAGGTTGTATGTTTAGCCACCAGGTCTGTCCTGAGCGAAGTCGAAGGGTTTATTCTTTCTCGTTTAGCCCCCAAATTTATTTGGGGCTTTAGCTGCCAGCCACAGTTCAGTCGGTAACCTTATAGACTGTATCTTTCTTTCTCACCCGCTCGCTGACCTTCACTCCGATGGAGTCGCCTGCTTTAGCCTCTTCAACGTCTGCATTATCAATCTGCATTGAGTCGACAGTCAGCTCAAGGTCGGTAGTATGACCCTTAATGTGGATTTTATCTCCCACTTTCAAAGCTGCTGTCAACTCGATAGCGGCTACTACAGGCCGGGCAAAAAAATCTGATACTGTTCCAATCATCTCCTCAGCCATTTGCCTATCTCCTTATAGACTTAATTATTTGCCTCTCTATCCCGCCTTAGGCGGATGACTACAGATTACGCTATCTGCCATTGTACCTGAAAGCCTTTGAAGTGCAAGCCACAACTGAATTGTAAAAAGGGCAATTTCTTTAGCCCATAAAAAGGCTTTATTGCCTGTGTTTTCTCAATCCCGATAGTATCGGGACACCAAAGCCAAGCAGCAGGAGCATGGTTGGCTCGGCTACTTCCAATAAGCTTCTGGGGTCTGTTGTACTTCTTGCTCCCAGTACTTGCCTTTCTTGCTGAACTTAACCTTGTCTTTATATATTTTGACGACCGTCACGCCGTGTATTGTGTCCCCTTCATGCACTATTTTGTGGTCAACGATAGCGGATGGCTTGTACATGGAGTAAAGGACGCCGGTTACCACCCCGCGTGTTGCCTTAGGTTTAGGTTTTAGCACATCTTCTTTCAGCCGCTTTTCAAACTGCGCTAACCCATCAGTTAAGGCATACTGTTTTCGCTGTTCAAGGTTTACCGCTTCCCACTCCAACTTCGCTAATATCCGGTTCTTTCTTTCAGCTATCTGGCTGTGTGCCACGGCAAACCGCTTAGGCGATTTTTTGATGCTGTCTTCAAAATTACCGTGTGATTCGCGTTCATTTTTAAGTTGCAGCATTCTTTCAGTTTTAGCTACAAGGTACCAGGGTGCTCGGTATCCATAGTCGTCGATGTGCAACACTACTTTAGCCACTTCAGCTTGTGCAGCAAGGCTGGCATAGACTGCCTTGTCAGCCACTTCGAGCAATCTAATCTTTGACTGTGAACGCTGTTTTAGTTCGACAAGCTGGCCTCTGTAATAGTTTTCTATGCCACGGCGCTGCCGCGAAATATACTTTTCTACCTCTTCAAATTCCTTCTTTTGATGCTCAGGTTGTTTTTCTACTGCCTGACAGGGTATGACCAATAGCAGGCAACCGAGAATTAAGATTAAGGCTTTCATCTTGACCTCCTCCAAAAAATTATTACTGTTTATAGCACACCTACTGCGTAGAGGATAACAGTTTAAGTTCTAAAAGAGCTGCGCAGCCTTTTGCTTTCTGCATCCTAAAATAACATTATCATTATATAGTTTTTCAAGTTGCAAATCAAGGAAAAAAGAGTTGAATATCGCCTTTTAATCTGCTCCGCCACAAACCAAAAATCCGCGCTACTTGTCCGCCTGTGGCGGAACCCGTGCCCTCTGTGGTCCAAAAACCCACAATAGTCAATCACAAATCGTAAATGACCTTGTCATCCTGAGCTTGTCGAAGGACCCCCACTCAAAATGGTACATCGTAAATCGCAAATTGGAAATCGAAAACTGGAGCGAAGCGTAAGTCCCGATTTCGAAGCGTAGCGAAGATCCCGATCTCGGAGCATAGCGAAGATCCCGACCCATCGGGGTATCGGGATTGATTCCGCCTGTCCTCCGTCTTCCGCTCTCTGCAATCGCAAATCGTCAATTGTAAATTGAAAACTCGGATGTTTTATCCGATGTCTGTTTCCCGATGTCGTTTCGGAAATGCCACCCACACAGAGCAATAAGCGGCGGCTTTTATTCCAAGCACGCACTTGGTGGGTCAAGGTTGCATTCAAGCCAGTTTGAAGCCAATATTGCAACATCGAAAAAGTCAACTTTACAGTCGTCG
>Ga0114918_10002384_pt1 | contig 16868 bp, 16 predicted proteins | sample LantaG_FD_87015 | JGI IMG/M metagenome (GOLD analysis project Ga0114918, IMG submission 87015) | Deep subsurface microbial communities from Baltic Sea to uncover new lineages of life (NeLLi) - Landsort_02402 metaG | ecosystem: Environmental > Aquatic > Marine > Oceanic > Sediment | place... | reverse complement strand
GATAATCCCGGCGGTGTTGCCGCCGATAACGGTCGTGCCGCCGCGCACCGCTTCCTCGCGGATATGCAGCATATCGTGAATCGGGATGTGCTCGGGAATAACGACCAGGAACTTGATCCCGGCCCGGATAGCTTCGATAGCGGCCTCTTTGACCGCCATCGCCGGCAGAAAGACCACCGAAACATCGGCCCCGGTTTTTTTGACGCATTCCTCGACCGTGTCGAACACCGGCCGGTCATGAACCGTCTGGCCGCCCTTGCCCGGCGAGGTCCCGCCGACAATATTGGTGCCGTATTCAAACATGCGGGCGGCGTGGAACCGCCCCACGCCCCCGGTCAGTCCCTGCACCATCACGCGGCTGTTTTTATCGACTAAAATAGCCATCACCGACCCCCTATCCCGGCCGCCAGTTCGACGGCCCGTTTGGAAATTTCCTCGATGGGGGTTTCGATCCCGTGAAACTCGACTTTCTCGAACAGCTCCGGGTTTTCCTTTTTGGCGTCCTCGAAAATCTTCACGCCCTCCTGCCACATATTGCCGGTCATGCGCATGACAATCGGTTTCGACAGGCCGTGGTCCATTAAAAACATAACGACGCCTTTGGCGAAATCATCGCAACGGCTGATACCGCCGAAACGGGCGCCGAAAATGGCTTTGACGTCGGGGTTTTCATCGAGTAGCACGAGCATCTTGGCGATCCGTTCGGGCGAGGGCCCGCCGCCGGAATCCATGAAATTGGCCGGTTGACCGCCGTAGTAATGAATGAAATCATTGCCCATAATGCCGAACCCGGCCCCGCCGGGAAACATGCCGATATTGCCCTCGAGGTCGAGATACGGGATGCCCCATTCATGGGCCTGTTTTTCGCGGGGGGTCATCTCCCCTTCCTCGTGCCGTTTCTCGATGCCCATCGCCTTGAGTTCCGGATGGCGGAACAGGGCATCATCGTCCAGCGATACCCGGCTGTCGGCGGCGATAAGCTGGTTGTCGGCTGTCAACACCAGCGGGTTGATTTCCACCAGCTTGGCGTCATAGGCCTTGAACATCTTAAACAGGCTGACAATAATTTTGGCGGCCGATTTCAAGTTCTCGGCGGGAATACCAATTTTCTTAGCCATACTCAGGGCGTCGAAGGTGTACAGCTCTTCCTCGACGGAAAACGATTTCTTGAAAATCTTGTCCGGGTGTTTTTCGGCGGTTTCCTCAATATCCACCCCACCCTCGCCAGAGGCAATCACCACCAGCTTGTAATTGGCGCGGTCAATCGTTACGCCTATATAATATTCGTGCTGTATTTCAAATTTGGGTTCGATAAGCAGGGTTTTGACCGGGTAGCCCTTGATTTTAATCTTAAAAAGCTCTTCGGCCGTTTTCAGGGCTTCATCGGCGTTGTCGGCGAATTTAATCCCGCCGGCTTTCCCCCGGCCGCCGGTCAGCACCTGTGATTTCAGGACCACCGGTTGGTGCAGCTCGTTGGCTATTTCATAAACCTCTTCGAGATTTTTGGCCGGGCGCCCTTTGGGGATGGGGATACCAAACTTCTTAAAAAGCGTCTTGCCTTCAAATTCGTACAGTCTCATTTGTTATTTTCCTATATTCGGATAAAACGGTGAAGTAACGCCTATTATCGATTGGCCTAATTTAAGCATTAATCGATTTTTGTCAACCGGAATAACGGGCCCGCCCGGTTATGGACCCGGCGGTTCGAACGGATAAAAAAAAGCCCCGGTTAAAACCGGGGCTTAAAACAAAATTTCTTATTGTTTATTCCGATTTCAAATCCGAGGTGCAGTTGGGGCAACGGACGGCCTTGACGGACACAGTGCTGAGGCAGAAGGGGCATTCTTTGGTGGTCGGTTCCGCAGGCGGAGCTTCCTCTGTTCTTTTCATTTTATTCATACTGCGGATAAGCATAAAAATGGCAAAAGCCACAATCAGGAAGCTGATAATGGTGTTGATAAACATACCGTAATTCAGCGTCACCGCGCCGGCGGCGTTGGCGTCGGCCAGGGTGACAAACGGCCCGGCCATGGCGCCCTGTTTCAAGACGATAAAGAGGTTGCTGAAATCGACATTTCCCAGAAGCAGTCCGATCGGCGGCATTATAACATCGGCCACCAGCGACTTGATAATCGTCCCGAACGCCGCCCCGATGACAATGCCGACCGCCATATCGACGACATTGCCACGCATGGCAAATTCCTTAAATTCCTTAAGCATGTGTCATTCTCCTTGATATAGAATTAACGTTTAAAAAAAATAGATATTTCTTGCAATGTTGTCTGACTGGAAAAAGTTCCCCGAAATCTTGATTAATTTATAAGATAATTATTTCCGGAGCAAGTAATTCTTACGGAAAAATTGCGTTTATCGCACGCGGCGCGACCGCGATGATAGCCTAATTGGTATCGATTTCAGAAGGAGTAGAATCGGAAACGGGCGCATCGGCACCGTTTTCCGGGATTTCTTCGCCCAGGTCCAGGCGGAACAGGACCCCACCGTTATGAAAATCTATCAAGCGAAGGGGTTTGTTGGGCGCGTTCGGGCTGATACACTGGCGGGGCGCTCCCCGGCGGGTGGGAAAAAGCTGCCGGCTGTCGGACATTTCCGAGCCGAAATAATCGAACACCTTGTTGGAGATTATCATCGAACTCCCGGTGGCGTCGGAAAGGGAATTGTCGCTGCAGTCCTCCCAGAAGAAAAATATGGGAGCGGTGGTGTCGGGGGTTTGCAAGACATGATCGTTGGCGACGACCAGTTTCAAAAGCGAGGCTTCCCGTTCGAAACCGAAACAGACCGGTTCGGTGGTGTCGGGGGTGATTTTGGCCAAAGCCACCGCCTGCCAGAGTTCCGACGGGTAGTTCATATCGTCGCCCGGGATAGCGACCGGGATAGCCTTAAAATACTCCCAGTCGCAGGAATCGTTTATCTCCCCCGGCAAAACCCGCTCGATATTGATAAAGGGGCTGGCGGAGCCGATTTTCAAATCGAAACCAGCCACCGTACGGCCGAATGTTTCCACGGTTATCAAAAGGGTGTCGCGTAATTTCATATCGTCGATTTCGAGCCGGTCGATCCTGATGATATATCGCGGCGGCTCGGAAGAAACGGTGTCGCCGGGGCTTTTGTTGACCTCAATGCCCTGGGCGTAAACCTGCGCCCCAAACAGCAGGCCGATAACGAAGATTATAAACAAGGTAATTTTCATGCGGGTAAACAGTTTTAAAAAAAGCCCGCCAGGCGGCGGGCTTAAACGAAAATTTACTTCACCACTTTGAATTTATAAGGACCGCCCCAGACGGGTTTTTCGTTGTTGTCATATTTCCATTTTCCGCCGGGCGGGAAAAACGACGAATCGAAAACAAGGATGCCCTCTTCGTTAACTATCAGGTTCATCGAAATATTTTTCATCAGGTCATGAGGTCCATACCGCTGTTTGATAACCACCCCGGCAAAACCGACCGTATCCGGCAGGTTGCCGTCCCAGTCGGTCATGGTCGCCAGAAGCCCGGAAAAATCCCAGACCGTCTTGTCTTCCCAACCGTTGAAACCTTTTAAGTCACCGTTCTCATTACCACGGACATTTTCGACACTGTCCTTTACGTGAATGACTTTCTTGATATTATCTGAGGTCAGCTTGAACCCGAAAGACATGCCCCGGCGCAGAGTGTCATTGGTCATGTAAATATCGATGGAAAATATCTCTCCAGCCTTGATTGTACTGTCGTTAAGAGCCCCCGGACCGGATATCTTGGCGCTGATACTGCCAGCGGCCATAGCAGAACCGGAAAACAAAAATAAAGCAATAATAGTAATTGCGATTAGTTTTGGCTTGGACATAAACCTCTCCTAGTTATAATTAAACTCCCTAATTTTCCATTTTAACATAAGACTTTGATTTATACAAAAATCTAATCTCATTGTCAATTATATTCTTATACACTCAGGTTTCTTTAAGTGACCAAAAATATCAATAAATTGTTAATTTTTTGCACAGTCAAAAATATGTCTCTTTATCGGGTGATAAGTCTATTTTATTTAGTATCTTAGCGGCCAAAATCCAATTTCAAGCCCTCACGAGCAAAGATGATATTTTTAAGCTTCGAATTTTCGACAGCCTGTCGCAGGGCTGCTTGCTCGTCTGTCGTACCAAGATGAGTAATAATATATTGTCCTACATTTACTTGGGGAACAAATTTAAGAAACTGGTCGAAATCAAGATGGGTAGGTTCAATAACCACATAATCTTGATTATTAAGGTGCCCTTTTATATCCTCAAAATCAAAAACATCGGCCGAGTAAAACAAAGTCCCGCCCGACACCTCGATTTCGAATGAATGACACTGCATCTTGTTGGGTAGATGATACTTTTCGATAAAAGGGGCGTAACCCTGTAAATGCCGGTTGCCAATGGCCGTCAGTTTAAAGTCTTTTTTGAAAATAAATCCGCTCGTGTATCCGGAAATATTGATTTTAAAAGGCAATTTTTCACGTATTAAATAAACTGCCCGGAGGTAAGTATCAAACGGCTCGACAAACTCCTCGGGCAGATAGATATCAACCGGTTTTTTCCGGCCGGCCAGATATATCATCTGGATAAACAGGGGCAGGTCGGAGACATGGTCGGGGTGTGTATGGCTGATAAATACCCGCTCGACTTGCAGAGGGTCGAAACCCTGGGCGACAAAAGCCGCCGAGACTCCCCCACCGCAATCTACCAGTGATAATTCATGACCGGTTTGGAGGACATAGCCGCTGCAGGCCTGCCCCGGCTGGGGCATGCCCGAAGAAGTCCCGAGAACTGTAAAATGATTATCAGACACAGTATTTTTCCTGTCAAAATTCACGCGAATAATTTATTCAGCCGTTCCATTGCTTCCAGGCAATCCTCCCGGGAGACGTCAAGATGGGCCACGAAGCGGATTTTTTTGGGTCCAAACGGTACCGCCCATACTCCGATTTCCTTCATCTTCTCCAGAATTTCTTCCGAGGTGCTATCGGTGTTGATATTGACAATGACAATATTGGTCTGCACCCGGTCCATTTCGATATCGAACAACGGCAGGGCGTTCAAACTTTCGGCCAGGAGGCGGGCGTTTTCATGGTCCTCGGCCAGGCGGTCGATATTGTTTTGAACGGCATATAGGCCGGCCGCCGCGATAATACCGACCTGGCGCATGGCCCCCCCGAAGAGTTTTCTTTCCCGGCGGCATTTTTCCACGAACTCGGACGAGCCTAAAATCATTGAGCCGATCGGCGCCCCCAGCCCCTTGGAAAGACAAACCGACACCGAATCGAACGGCCGGGTCAATTCGGGCAGTGAGAGGCCGGTGGCGACATGGGCGTTCCAGATCCGGGCGCCGTCCAGGTGCAGGATAAGCCCGAACTCATCGCAAACCTGACGGACCCTGAGGATTTCATCCTGGGGCAGGATCGTGCCGCCGTGACGGTTATGGGTATTCTCCAGCGCTACTATCCGGGTTTCCGGGGAATGCAGGGTTTTGATGCGTATATTCTGGCGGATCGTATCGGCGGTTATCATTCCCCGCTCGGTGGTAAGAAGGTTCACCAGCAGGCCGGAATGGATAACCGGTCCGGCGACCTCGTAGTTGACCACATGACATTCCCGTTCACAGAGCAGTTCCCAGCCTCTTTCAGATTTGGCCTTGAGACAGATTTGATTGGCCATGGTACCGGAAGGGACATAGAGTGAGGCCTCTTTTTCGAATAGGTTGGCGACGTATTTTTCAAGCTGTTTTACGGTCGGGTCGTCGCCGAAAACATCATCCCCGACCTCAGCCGTCATCATCGCCCGCCGCATGGCCTCGGAAGGGCGGGTGACGGTATCGGAGCGTAAATCAATATTTTTCATGGCGGTAATATAAGCAAAAATTAACCGGTGGCCAAAAAAAAACCGCCCGACGGCGGCTTTTTTTCAGTCCTATTGTTTCATATCGCTAATGTAACGTTGTCGGCGTGCGGCCCGCAATCAGAATTCCCCAGTTCGTAAAAGACCTCCTGCCCCTCGCTGAGAGTTTTGTACCCCGGCATATTGATAGCCGAAAAATGCACATAAACATCCTGATTCTGTTCCTGATTGTAGATTATCCCCCAGCCTTTTTTGTCGTTGAAGTACTTAACCGTACCTTTGGACATATTAAACCCCCATTTAATATTTGAAGATGTGAACTCTCTCTATATGTACCATATACTATTTGTACCGGCGAAACCACAAAAAAGTTTGTAAATTTTTCAAAAACTAAAAAGAAATTGAGATAAAGAGGGTCATGGCCAGTCCGGAAAGAATGGGGACGGACACATTGTCGTCGATTTCGAACGACAGGGCCTCGACCACCGTGGCCACCACGGCGCCGAAAAGCGCAACGTATAAACCCAGGGGTGGGTTCAAGTTCAAGCTCGCGACCACGATAGCGACAATAATGGTTCCCAGCAGGCAACTCAGCGAACCCTCGAAAGACTTGTTTCGGAACTTGTGCCGGCCAAACTTACGGCCGACCAGGGCGGCGAAAGTATCCCCCACAATTATAAAAGCAAGGGCGGCAATGGCTACCGGCTTGCTGTATAAGGCAACGGTTAAACAAACCGATAGAAGTATATATGTCGCACCGGTAAAATCGCCGGCAATCTCATGTTCTCTTATAATCGGCTGAATAATTTTCCGGGCGAAACCGCGCCAGAAAAGCCAGTTACGAAGGCGTGACAGGTCGATCAGAATCATCAGGATGGTTATCGGCACCATGATATAAAGCATGGTTACCTTATCCAGAGAGAGTATATAATAACTGCCCGGTATGGACAGGGCGGTCATGTGGGTTGCCTTGCGGGCCAACTCACTTTTGAAACTAATCTGATTTAATTGCTTCGAACCGTGGGCTGTCATAACTCATCTGGTTCGGTATTGATAGGGTTTCAGATGCAGGCTTTTTAATTGCCGGGGGAATTCAACGTTGAATTCTGCGAAAACCCGGTCCTGAAATTCCCGCCTCTTATCTTTTCGATATTTCTGGGTCAAAAGGGTAATAAGCTGCCCTCGCGCCTGGTTATAACTCAGCGATTGCTTGCGGTCCAGGATGTTGATCAGATGATACCCCTTTTCCGTTTTAAAAACTCGTGAAATACCCGCCGGAGGCGTACCGTTGGCCACGAAGTAAAAAGCGGAATCGACATCCTCGGGGCCGATATAGCCCAGGTTGGTTAACTCTATTTTCATTCCGGAGGCTTTGGCGTAATCGGCCTTGGCAATATCCTTGAACGTCATCCCGGAGAGAATCTGCTCCTTCAAGAACTCCGCGTACACCGAGTCCTGCACCGTCAGATACTCAACATTTAAGGGCCGGGGCACAATATACTCACTTTTATGCGCTTCGTAATATTGCTTGACCTCTTCCTCGTCCGGATGCCAGCTGACGTCGTATTTGTTCTTTTCGATAACGGACTTGGCCGCCAGGTGCCTCAGGCGTTTTCTTTCAGTGACCACCCGGAGCAAAGTATCGTAACCTTCCACCCGCGCGGCCTGCATGATGCCATAACGACGGCCGATTTCCTGGAGCAGTTCTTTCCTCATCTCCGGGTCGGTATTCGCGACGCGGTGACTTTTCCGGTAGGAATGCTCGTAGTTTTTCATTTCCTTGGCGTCGATAGTGTCGATTCCGTTGACAATCCCGCCCCAGACGGAATCGTCCACCTGGTAGATATCCGTATCCATAACGATTTCATTGGGCAGGACCTCGACCAATCGGTACAGGCTGTCCAGGACGGTCTGACCCAACTGGTTGGATTTCTGGGTCAAAAGGCTTTCACGAGAGCTTTCGAGAACCCCGAACCGCTCCATCGGCACCACTCCGGCCGCGAGGTAATCGTTCATATAAATGATGTGCCAGCCGTCTTTATCCTTATAAGGTTCGGAGTACTCGCCCGGTTCGAGGGAGAAAGCCACCGAATCGAACGGGTCGATATAAACGCTGCGGTTGGTCCAGCCGGCCGCCCCGCTTCCCCGGCGCGATATCTCGTCATGAGAATACATATAGGCGACATTTTGAAACGGCTCAAAAGCCAGCATCTTGTATATTTTAAAAGTATATTCTTCAAGCTCTTTCTCGAGTTGTTCGTCGTTGAGAGATTTAAAATAAACCGAATCCTTGGATTCTTTCAAACCCTGTTTGGACAGAAAGATATGGTACAGATCCAGCTGTTCCTCGACCGTGTATAAATCCGGCCGGTTCTTGTAAAAATCAACAACCTCCTGGGAATCGGCTGAAACCTGGCTGTAAATTTTCTCATACAGATAAACCTGAACCAGGTAGTCATGATACCGCAGTTCGTAATTCCAGTTGTCGTAGTAATAATCATTGAGATTGAGTTTTTCGGCCTCGAAACCGGTCAGGGAATCGACTACTACGCTGTCGAGAATATACTTGATGGTCGCCTCATCCAGATAACCGCCCTTGGCGAGATAAGTGCTGGCGGCGACTTTTTCGTAAAAATCACGGGCTGACAGGCTATAGCCGTTATCGGCCCGGGCTATTATAAAATCACTGAATTGATCGGTATTTTCATCGTTCAAAACCGGCGGCTTACAGCCGGCGGCTATCATAATAATAAGCAAAAAGGTGAAAAAAAGCGGTTTTCTTATCGCGAACATATTATCACTCCGTTAAAAATTAATATTAAGATTACAAATTATACAAAGATACGGTAAAAGCAAGGCCAAAAAATAATATGTTTTTGATGGGTTTATCGGGTCGGGACAGCCACGGTATTTTTGACGGAGGTGGCTTTATCAGGGGAAAAGTTTTTAAACTCAATGACAAAGGTTGTACCCGCCCCGGCCTGCGGTTCGACATCTAGGCTTAATTTGAGAAGCGAACAAATCCGGTGGACGATGGAAAGTCCCAGCCCCGTACCCTGTTTTTTGGTGGAATAAAACGGCTGAAAAATCTTTTCCAGTACCCGGTCGGGTATACCCGGACCGTCGTCCCGGGTCAAAAGGGTTACCTTTTCGTTGCCGGGGGCGCTGATTATCTTGAAGGTAATATTACCCCCATTACCGTCAAAAGCCTCGCAGGCGTTAATGGCCAGGTTCATCAATAACTGTTTGATCAGGTCTTCATCGCCCACCACGTAAACGATGGCTTCGTCGGTTTCCAATCCGATATTGATATTTTGTTGGAAAGAATTGTGATGTCGGGTAATTTCGATAACATCGCTGATCAGGTGGCACAGTTCCACTTTACAGTAATTGGGCCGCCCGATTCTGGCGTACAGGAGAAAATCGCTGAGTATCTTACTCAAGCGGTGCGATTCCTTAATAATCAACTCCATCAGGCGGGTGTTTTCGCCGGTAAGTTGCAATTCGTTTTTCAGGACTTCCACGGAACCGGAAATGGCCGCCAGGGGATTCCTGATTTCATGCGCGATAGAGGCCGACATCTCCCCCACCGCGGCCAGGCGGTCAGCCGCCCGAACCTTGTTTTCCAGCACCTTGGCATCGGACAAATCCGAAAAGATGGCTATAACGCCGCGAAGGATATTCTTGTCCTCGGTTAAAATCGAGGTAGACAGACCGAGCGGAATTTTCCTGCGATTGCCGGTGATAATCTCCAGTTCCTTGCGGGGATATTCAAGCTGCGACTGCAATCCTTCCCGCAGGCTTCGGGCCAGTTCCGGCATGCGTTCCGAAAAAACCTCTTCGCACTGCATGCCCTTGACGTCCTCCTCCCGGTACCCCAGGATTTTCTCCGCCGCCTGGTTGAAATAGATGATAGCCCCCTGGGCGTCCACCGTCAGGAGACCGGAATTGAGATTGCGGAGAATATCATCGGTTTCCAGCCGGGCTCGTTTCAAAGCCAGCGAGGTATCGGCCAGCTCCCGGTCTCGGGAACTCAGTTTCTCCGCGAGATACCCGGAAATGAAAGCGACCAGGTAAAAAATCAGGATATGGATGAAAATGGAATAAAAGACCGAATCCTGGGCGGAGAAGATGGTTCGAAGGGCTTTGACAGTAATCTCATAATCATCGGAAATACTCAGACCGAACCAGATTATAAAAGCGTAGGCGACCGAAACCAGTGATGCGACGATAAGGGTCCCCACCAGCCGATAGGCCAGGGCGGCGGAAACGATGGTCAACAGGAACAGCGCCGAGAAGGGAGAATTGACATTACCCGTAGCGTAGATTACCGCCGAGTCGATGATAATTTCGAATACAAACTGCAGAATGATAACAGTCTGCGTAACCGCCCGCAGCGGCAGCTTTTTTTCGACGGCCACGGCCACCGCGAGACCCAGAGTAAAGAAGGAATAGATAATAAATTCCAGCCGGAGGTAGCCCGGAAAACTCATCCAGAATACCACCACCGCCACCAGGATGACATAGGTAGCCAGCCTGAGCGGCAGGAACCAGCCCTGATATATCGTATGTTTATTATCCATAAAACGAACGGCACCCATTACGGATGCCGTTATACCTCATTTATGCCATTATCAGATTTAGCGAACCGGTCATGAACCGGGATATTAAATCTTGCCGATAATATCGAACATCGGCAGATACATGGCGATCAGAATACCGCCGATCACGACACCCATGAGAACAATAATAATCGGTTCGATAATCGAGGTCAGGGCCGTCACCGCTTCATCGACTTCCTCATCATAGAAATCGGCGATTTTATTGAGCATTTCATCGAGACCGCCGGTCTTCTCACCCACTCCGATCATCTGGGTTACCATGGGCGGGAATACGCCGGTTTCTTTTAGCGGCCCGGTGATGGTATCGCCCTCGGCAATGGACAGCACCGATTTGTTGATGGCCCTGGCTACGACCAGGTTACCAGCCGTCTTGGCGGTGATTTCCAGAGCCTCGATAATCGATACTCCCGAAGCCAGCAGCGTTCCCAGCGTCCGGGAAAAACGGGCTATGGAGGATTTCCTGACCAGGTTGCCGAAAACCGGGGTTTTCAAAAGAAACTTGTCAAACAAGAGAGCGCCCGCCGGAGTCTTTTTCCACCAGATAAATGCAACCAGCGCACCCACCGCTCCGATAATCAGGTAGAGGAAATTAGCTTGCAAAAAGTGCGATAAACCGAGCACTATCAGGGTTGGAGCCGGCAGTTCGGCACCCACCCCGCCGAACATCTTGGCGAAAGTAGGCACGATCCAGACCAGCATACCGATAGTGACGAGGGTGGCCACCACGGCGATTACGGTCGGGTAAACCATGGCCCCCTTGACTTTCCTGACTAGCTGGTCGGATTTTTCGCGGTAGATGGCCAACCGGACCAGGATAGCGTCCAGGGCTCCGCCGATTTCACCGGCCTCGACCATGTTGGTATAAAGCGGGTCGAATATTTTCGGGTGCCTTGACAGGGCGTCCGAAAGCGTCGCCCCGCCCTGTACGCCCTCTTTTACCTGGCTCACTACTTTAGCCAGTTCCTTATTCTCCATCTGGGACGACAGAATATCCAGACACTGCACCATCGGCAGACCGGCGCCGATCATCGTCGCGAACTGACGCGTAAAACGGGATACGTCGATTTTCTTAATACCGGTCCCGAATTTTATCTGGATATCGGGAGCTTTCTTGGTAATCGATTTTACCAGAATACGATTCTGCCGGAGGATTCTTTCCAGGTCCTCCTTCTTGTTGGCTTTCATCGTCCCCTGAACAGGAGCACCAGCTATGGTCTTTCCTTTATATTCAAAAACTGGCATAATAAATTTATCCTTTCTTCATCAAACCCCTGACTAATATGCAGATGATTTTTGCCGTGAAAGCATTTCGTTGAGCTCCTGAATATTGTTACTGTGACCCATGACGTCATTTATGGTAACCTTTCCGGATTGATACAGCTCGGACAGGGACTGGTTCAGGGTCTTCATACCGTATTTCTGCCCCGACTGGATCATGGAATAAATCTGATGAATTTTGTCTTCCCGGATAATAGCCCTTATGGCCGGGGTGGCGACCATGATTTCCATGCAGAGCACCCGGCCGCCGCCGACCCTGGGAATCAAAGTCTGCGAAACCACTGCCTGCAGCGTGAACGACAGGGTGACCCGAATCTGTTCCTGCTGGTTGGTCGGGAACACGTCGACGATACGGTTTATCGATTCGGCGCAGGAGTTGGTATGCAACGTTGCGAAAGCCAGGTGACCTGTTTCGGAAATCCTCAGGGCCGACTCGATGGTTTCCAGGTCGCGCATCTCGCCCACCAGGACGACATCCGGGTCCTCTCGCAGGGCGTATTTCAAGGCCGAGGCGAACGACGTCGTATCGGAATAAACCTCGCGCTGGTTGACGAGCGCCGTCTGGTGCCGGTGGAGATACTCGATCGGGTCTTCGACGGTGATAATATGGACGGCTCTTTCTTTGTTGATCTTGTCGATTATAGCCGCCAGGGTAGTAGATTTACCAGAGCCGGTCGGACCGGTGACGAGCACCAGGCCGCGCGGCAGTTTGGCGAATTCCGCGATAACCTGCGGCAGGCCCAGCTCTTCAAATGATTTTATTTTATAGGGAATCTGGCGAAGAACCACGGCGATATTACCCCGCTGCACGAACATATTACAACGGAAACGGCTCATCTGCTCGATACCGAAGGAAAAGTCAAGTTCCGAATTCTGTTCGAATTTGAGTTTCTGTTTCTCGTTAAGCATCGAGTAGGCTAGTTTCTTGGTTTGCTCGCTGTTCAAAAAATCATATTTCAGTCTCAGAAGTTTTCCGTCCACTCTGACCACAGGCGGTGAGCCGACCGTCAAATGCAGGTCCGAGGCACCCAACTTTACCATTTCTTCCAACAGTTCTCGCAGATTTAACATGTATAAAAACTCCTAATTTAGAATACCCAGCCTCTGCTGCATAATCACACTTACATACTTTAAATATCGGATTTTAAAGCCAAATCTTGACTTATTTTGCAAACAAATCGGCTTTTAACTGATTGAAAGCAGTAGATTTAGAATTGACCGGGGTTTAGGAGGAAGTGGTGGCGAATAATTCGTCGATACTGATTACCCCTTTTTTCATCTTGTCGACAGCGGCCATACGCAGGGAGAACATCCCCTCTTCCAGGGCAACTTTTCTGATTTCGCTATCGGGCGCCTGGGACAATATCAGAGCTTCGATGGCCGGTGATAAAGGCATAACTTCATAAATGCCGATTCGTCCGGATTTCCCGGTATTGTTGCACTCTTTACAACCCTTGCCCTTGAATGCCCGGATATTTTTCATCAGTTCATCAGGGACCTTCAGGCTGTCCACCTGCTCCTGAGTCAGGTTGATCTCTTCCTTGCATGAATCACATATTTTCCGGGTCATACGTTGCGCCATGATGAGGCGGGTAGCCGAGGCCACCAGGTAATAGGGCACGCCCATGTCGATCAGCCTGGTAATCGAGGACGGGGCGTCGTTGGTGTGCAGCGTGGAAAACACCAGGTGACCGGTAAGCGCCGCCTTGATCGCAATATCGGCCGTCTCACCGTCACGAATCTCACCAAGCATGACGATATCGGGGTCCTGCCGCAGGAAAGACCGCAGGGCCGTGGCGAACGTCAAACCGATATTCGCTTTCACCGCCACCTGGTTAATACCTTCGAAGTTGAACTCGACCGGGTCTTCCGCCGTCATGATGTTGACGTCGATGGTGTTCAACTGTTGCAGGGCCGAATACAGGGTGGTCGTCTTACCGGATCCGGTCGGCCCGGTGACCAGGATAATGCCGTACGGGGAACGGATACGTTCCTGGAATTTGGCCAGGTCTGGTTCGCGGAAACCGAGTTTGGTCATATCCACCTTGAGCGCCCGCGGATCCAGAATACGCATAACCACCTTCTCGCCGAAAATGGTCGGCAACACCGAGACACGCAGGTCCACCGTTCGACCGGCTATCTTGATTTTGATACGGCCGTCCTGTGGCAGGCGTCGTTCCGAGATATCCAGATCAGCCATGATTTTGATACGCGAAACAATCGCCGCTCGGTACTTGAACGGCAGCGGCGCCATTTCCCGCAGGTCACCGTCGATACGGTAACGTACCCTGATTTTTTTCTCGTAGGTTTCGAAATGGATATCCGAGGCGCCCATGCGGATAGCGTCACTGATGATAGAGTTGACCAGTTTGACCAAGGGTTTGTCCTGGATCTGGGACAGCAGATCGGATTCGCTGGGAGCTTCCTCGGTGGAAACCACCTCGAGGTCGGGGTCTTCCTCCATCCCCTTGAGAATATCGGAAAAGCCGCTGCTGTCATCGTAGTTGGCGTCGATAGCCTTGACGATGGCCGATTCCGGGGAAATAACCGGCTGAATGTTACAGCCGGTAATGAACTTGATAGCGTCCAGAACATAGATGTTGTTGGGGTCGCTAATCGCCACCAGCAGATTTTTATTAATCTTGGAGATGGCGATGACTTTAAATTTCCGGGCAATATCCAGAGGAATGAGCTTGACGACTTCGGGGTTCAGCTCGATATCGCTGATTCGAAGATTACCGATTTTAAGATGTTTTCCGATCAGTCCGGCAATAGCATCTTCGGAATCGAAAATACCCATCCCGACCAGAACCGACTCAAACTTTTCGTTTTTCTCCTTGGCTTTTTCAAGAGCCTGTTGAGCCTGCTCCGGAGTGATTTTACCGGCCTGGACAAGTATGGAACTGATTTCGGTCGACATTTGAGCTTTATTCCCTTAGCGGTATCATTCGTTAGACCTTACCATCGTTTCAACCCGAAGTCGGCCGCGAATCAATCCTGGAATATATCGTCCAGCTTGTCCTGTGCCCCTTCGGTGAAATCTTCAGAAATACCCGCCCCCCTTTGAGAATTGTTCTGGATTTCCTGGAAAACTTTGGATAATTCCGCCGATGCTTCTTTAGCGTACAAACGCACCATTCCGATAGTGGTTCGGTCGTCAAAAATCACTACCAGAATAGACCGTTCACCTACGATGGACATGTGGATATGGTCTTTCTTACCCTGGTGAAACAAAACAGAAAACTCCGGCTCGCCGACCAGGCGGGCGATTTCCTTGGTCGAAGCAAAAGAACCGGCCAGCAACGCCCCCAAGGCAGTGGTGTCCAGAGACTGGGTGAAACCCTGACGGGTAATCATATGACCGTCTTTATCTACCAGCAGGGCACATTTAGCCTCGGCACCTTTGAGCAACTTGTTGAGAAGCGTCTCAATCTGCTTTATTTCTTCTTCATAAATTATAAGGCTGTCATCTGACATTTCGGCCTCCTAAATGCCTATTTTATTCCAAATAAACGTTTAAAGAATCCACGCTTTTTCCCATCTTCACGACGCCTTAATGAAGGAGCCATTTGAGGGGTATGCATCCTGACAGGTGGTTCTTCGGTTATATCATCTTGTTTATCTATTACATTCTTTTCCAGCGAAGCGGCGGCCAGCTCGTCCTCTTGCGACGATTTCAGGGCGGCCGATGAAATTTTCTTCTCCCGGGTCGTCTCACGCTCCGATCCGGGATAAGGCCGGTAAGCCGCCTCGGTGACGGCGATCTTGCCGGTGGAAGTGGTCTTGACTTCTTCGGGTGTCGAGGGCGGTACCTCCGACAAGGCTTCCCCGGCCGGTTGGCGAACCAATTCCGGGGCTTCTTCCGGCGGCGCCGAAGTTGCCTCGGACGAAGCGGCGGCATCCGACGGAGCCGTCTCGACCGGCGGTGGCGTCGCAGCGACCGGAGCCTGTCTTATCTTCGGGGCGCTGTTCGATTTCGCCTTGTCCAGCACCATCTTGATGATTTTCTTGAGCGTGTCGAACACCCCGTTGCCGATCGTCGCCGAGGCTTCATAGGTCGGCCAGTCGTACTTGTTCAACTTGGCGTTCAACTCCTCTACCGGCAACACTCCGGGCAAATCCCGTTTGTTGAATTGGAGAATCAGCGGAATACTGGCGATATCGTAACCGTATTCGCGCAAGTTCTCCTCGAGATTGGTGATGGATTCGATATTCTCGTCCATCTTTTCCGGCTGGCTGTCGGCTACAAAAACAATTCCGTCCACCCCCCGTAAAACAAGTTTACGGGTGGCGTTATAATAAACCTGACCGGGAACGGTATAAAGTTGAAACTTGGCGGTAAAACCGTTAATCGTACCGATATTGATCGGCAGAAAATCAAAATAAAGGGTCCGGTCCGCTTCCGTCGCCAGGGAGATCAAATCCCCGCGGGTATTCCCCGGTACTTTGGAATGAACGTACTGAAGATTGGTCGTCTTTCCTGACAGACCCGGACCGTAGTAAACGATTTTACAGCATACTTCCCGAGCTGAGTAATTTATTGATACCATAATTTAACCCGTCCTTAACGCTGACTTCAACTGGCCATATTAAGTCGGTCCAGAGCATTCTTGATTTCCAACCGGATCAAACCGATGTTCACTTCCGGCTCGGTGGTCACGACCAGGATACCCAGTCGCCCGGCGTCGGTAAAAAACATTTTTGTTCGGTCCGCCTCGATAGTCACCTGCGCCAGTGGGCTGGTCTGAAGACGCTCCAGGGACTTCTGGATATTAGACGTAATGGAGGCTGCCAGCGCCCCGACGGTGTCACCCTCGAAACCGGTTTCCAAGTCGGCGGCGATAACTATTCCGTCATTACCAACCACCATCGAACCGGTTATCCCGGGTGTTTTGTTGAGTTCATTGAGTACTTGATACATTTATATTCTCCACTTTATCTTCATTATCTTTATTATCTTCAAAAATTCTCGAGTATCGTTCATCAATGTATTTTTTAATGATATCCAGACCCTGGTTGATTCTGATATTGAGGAAGTCATCGCTCTGACGTTCCGCCACCACCATCAGGCTGGCTTTACTGACGCGCGCCACGACAAT
>Ga0114918_10002381_pt1 | contig 16875 bp, 12 predicted proteins | sample LantaG_FD_87015 | JGI IMG/M metagenome (GOLD analysis project Ga0114918, IMG submission 87015) | Deep subsurface microbial communities from Baltic Sea to uncover new lineages of life (NeLLi) - Landsort_02402 metaG | ecosystem: Environmental > Aquatic > Marine > Oceanic > Sediment | place... | reverse complement strand
GTGGCCAAAGATCTGGATCCCGCAGAAGGCGAACAGCGAGGGCGCGGAGCCGAGCACGGCGGCGACCGAGCCCGCGGCTCCGACGGCGGCGAAAAAGACCTGGAGCAGGGCCGCGGCCGCGGCGTCCGCCGCCGGCGCCAGCGGGCGCGTCAGCCCGGGGAACGCTGTGGCGAGCGCGACCGCGAGGGCCGTCGCCGCAGGGATCACGGAGGAGCCCGGGCTGAGCCCGAAAACGGCCGAGGCGAGCCCGCCGCCGAGGGAGCAGACGAGCGCCGAGATCGAGAGGGCGATCAGCGCGTCCGTGACGGTCACCTCCGGCCTCTTGGAGACTTCCTCAGCAGCAGAGAGGTCGGCAGCAGCAGCGGCAGAAGAAGAGGAAGAAGAGGGCTTGGCTTCCCAGTCCCCAAGCTCCGGCACGACTCCGCGAGCGAGCCGGAACACCGCAGCGAAGTAGGCAACGCAGACGAGGTTGTCCGCCGCGAGCGCCGCCGCGGCGGCCGATGCGGGAACCGACAGCGCCTCGCAGACCCCCACGTAGTTGACGGCGCCGCCGATGTGCCTGGCGGCCAGGGCGGCGGCGACTCGCCAGCCCACAAGAACGGGAGGAGGGCAGGGAGCGGCCGAGCCTGCCGCCGCCGAGCCCGCCGCCGCCGTTGCCATCCCTTCGAGCGCTGTCAGGGGCACGACGGCGAAGGCGAGCACCGTCGCCGCCGCCGTCGCCGCCGCCCCTAGCAGGAACGGAACCAACAGCCTGCCCGCGTCGGCCACGGTCCTCCTCAGGTCCGCAGTGAAGAGCAGAAGAGGAACCGCCAGCGGCAGCAGGCGGGAGTTGACAGCGCTGTATTCGGAGGCGGCGCCGGCCGGGATGATCCCGCAGCTCGCCAGAGCCAAGCCTCCCAAGGTAGAAACCAGAGGACCGGAGAGCTCCTTACCCCACGCGGTGTTCCTCTCCGCCCAGGAGCCGAAGGCCGCGGCCGCGAGCAGCCCCGCCCAGACGCGCCAGGAGTCGGTGCCGGCCACGAAGGCAGCGAGCAAGGTTGAGGTAGAGGTCGACGAGGAAGCGGCGATCATCGGGAGAGCGTGGATTGGAGTTACGGTTTTTCGCCGGCTCGGAAGCAAAGCGCCAGACAATTTCGACAAGGGAGGTAGCACGTTGAGATATCTAACTTTTCGCAGAGGCAGAGAAGCTGAAGCAGCAGCCGCGGCGACTGGGCACCAAGGCGCAAAAGAAGAAGAGGCATTGATGGCCGCTCGACGCCTCCGGACTCGATCGACCGCATCGAAAAGTCGCCGACGCTGCTGCTGCTGCTGTGGCGTCTTCCGCATCGCATTTTTTGTGATGTGAGAGCAGCTTGATGCTATCATTTTTGTCAAGGGACAGAGAGAGACAGAGAGCGAGAAGCGGCGAGCCCGCCAGGCGCTCGAGAAAAAGAAAGAGAGAGAAGAGAGTTTGTGTTTCTCTAGTACAAAAAAAACACCTTAGTCAAACCGACACTTGCTATAAAAATACACAACCCCGCCCGCATCCCATCCTCCTCACAGCCCGTTGACGATGTCCAGCACCTCCTGCAGCGCCGCGACCAGCTCCCTCCTGTCCGCCGCGAGCCTCTCGGCCCTTCCAAAGGCCGTAGACGACGAGGAACCGCCTCTCTCCTTGGCGGCCCTGAGCGCCCGCTCGACCTCGCCGACCTGTCTCTTCGCCGCCATCAGCAGCGAGCTACAGGTCGCCGAGAGCACGGCCGCAGGCACCGTCTGGTAAGGGAGACGAGAAGAAGAAGAAGAAGAAGAAGAAGAAGAAGAAGAAGAATCTTCTCCGTCTTCTTCTTCTTCTTCTTCTTCTTCTTCTTCGAGGAGCTCGCTCGCGGCGGCGACGGCAAGGATGTCGATGCCCCCTGCCGCGCTGCTCGTGCCGCCGACGCCGCCGCGGCCCGAGGAGAGGCCCACCGCCCGGCGCAGGACCGCCTCCGCCCTCTCCCTGCCCCCCACCCCGGGCACCACGCCCCCGGCACCCTCGGCGCCCCCGGCAGCGGCGGCAGCGGCGGCAGCGAGCTCCCTCAGCGCGTCGTCGATCGCCCTCTCCGCGGCAGGCGCCTCCTGCCGCTCCACCTCGCTGACCAGCCTCGACCAGAGCACCGCGAGGCCACGCACGGCCGCGAGCTCTTCCTCGCCCGGGGGCGCGCCGCCACTCCTGCCGCTGCCGGCCCTCTCGCCGAGCGACGCCTTGGACGCGGAGATCCTCCGCTCCAGCAGGCGCAGCGTCGCAGCGTCGACGAGGCCCGCGGAGATCCCCTCGGCCAGGACCTGCTCGAAGCGGTGGCCCGAGGTGGCGAGCGCCATGAGCAGATCGGTCCTCCGCTCGACCTCGGCGGGCCTGAGGGAGGCGACGGCCGCGTCGAGCGCGGCGGCGCGGCCGGCCACTTCCGACGCCGTCGCCGGGATCTTGCCCGGCGTTTTCTTCTGATTGGAGGAGGAGATGACGACGACGGCCCCGGAGGCTGCTGCGGCGGCGGCTGCGGCGGCTGCGGCGGCGCTGCCGCCCTCGAGCTTGATGACCTCGGGGTCGACAGCGAAAAAGGACGGGTCGTCGAATTCGTCCTTCTCTTTTTCTTCCTGGTCTTCTTCTTCGGCGACGAAAGCTGTCGTCGGCGGAGGCGGCGGCATGGCGATTGGGGGCCTCGATTCCAGCGGCTTGACGGGCTGTGGGAGATTCCGTCTCGCGCGCCGGGCTCGGGCCGTCGCTGCTGACTTTGCTGGCGGCGTGCCCTGGGCAGCGGAGCGCGTTAGTGGCGTGGAGAGGGGCCGCATCGCGAATGCCTTCAGACGCAAGGAAAGCACTGAGATGAAAATGGCCAGCCTCACACTCGTTTTCTCTCACTTTTTTTCCTCTTCAACGCCGACACAGGGGTCCAATCGCCCGCCCCGATCTCTCGAGGAGTGGAGTCTCTGTTCGCCAATCCGCTTCCGCCGATAACACGGATGCCCCATGATAACACGGATGCTCTCATGTAGAAAAGTGGGGCACTCACCGCGTCACGCGGACACCTCGCGACGTCACGATTGTCACCGGCGAAGTTAAATCGTCGTCGCCGTGGCCGCTTCGTCGACCTCAGCGTCGTTCAAGATCTTCCGCCCGCCAGGAGCGAGGGCGCAGCCCTCCTGCCCGCCGCTGGTCCACATCCCCGGGGCCGACGGGACAGGTGTCTCCCTGGGTAGGCAGGCGGCCCTGCTGTCCGACGCCGGCCTCGACGTCTGGTCTTCGGCGTTCGACTTTGGAGGAGGAGACGGCGAGAGCGAGAAGAAGCGCGGCGGCAGCGGCGAAGACGAAGAAGACCCGTGGGCGCCGCTCGTCGCCGCCGCCGACGCAGCCTTCGAGGCTGCGTTCGGAGGAGAAGACGGATCGCCGCGGCGCCGCCGTCCCTCGATCGTCGCCGAGAGCTTCGGGGCGTGCCTCGCGCTGCGGCTCGCGTCCCGGAAGCCCGAGAGCTTCTCGTCGCTCGTGCTCATCAACTCTGCGACTGCGCTCAGCTCCTCTTCTTCTCCGAGCTCCTCTTCTTCGTCTTCCTCCTCTTCTTCTTTTTCTTCGAGCCCGAGCAGGTCCCTGTCTTCGACTCTCGTGGGCGTCGCCGCGGCGACGGGGATAGCGAGGTTCCTGCCGGTACCAGTTTACAGGGGGGCCGCGGCGGTGCTCACGCCGCTCCTGCTCGACGCAAGAGCGAAGAGTTCCTTCTCCTCCTGCGAAGAAGAAGAAGAAGGAGAAGAAGGCGGCAGCAGCAGCAGCAGCAGCAGCAGCAGCAGCGCCCTCCTCGACGCGGCCAGGACCATGATGTCCCTCGGCGGGGGAGGTGTCACGAGGGGCACGACCGCCGACGTGGCGACGAGGCTGGAGCTGCTGGCGAGGGCGGACCCGGGCCCGGCGGCGCTCGGGCGCGTTTCGACGAGGACGCTGGTGGCCGCGGGCGCGCGGGACGCGCTGCTGCCCTCGGTCTCCGAGGCCGCGAGACTGTGCGGGGCCCTCCCCGACGCCCGGAGGCTGCTTCTGCCGGACAGCGGGCACGCGGCGCTGCTGGAGGGGAGGTTGGACCTGGCGAGGGAGCTGGAGAGGGCGGGCTTTGGCGCGGCGGCTGCGGCCGCGGCGGCGGCGGCGACGGGGGAAGGAACAGCGGCCTCTTCCCCGTCGCTCTCGGCCCCTTGGTCCCTCTCCGACCCCGAGTTCGACGGAGCCCTCGAGTCGCTGCGCCCCCTGCGAGAGCTCGTCTCGCCTCTCGTCACCGGAGGGGAGTTTCTGGAGGCGCTGGGCTCGCCTTCCGCGGTCGCTCCTCCTCCGCCGTCGCCGTCCCCGTCGTCGTCGCCGTCGCCGTCGACCTCGCAAACGACGCCGGCGGCGGCGGCGAAAGAGAGCCCCTCGAACAGCAGGAGCTCCCCGATCCTCTTCGTCAGCAACCACTCCCGGTACGGCATCTACGACCTCGTCTTCGTCCTCGCAGAGCTCTACGCGAGGGGCATCAAGGCCAGGGGCCTGGCCCACAAGAGCCACTTCGACACGGGGAGCCCGCTGGGGGCCGTCTTCAAGAGGTTTGGCGCCGTGGCCGCCAGCCCCCGCTCGGCGTTCAGGCTGCTGGCCGAGGGCGAGGCGGTGCTTCTGTTCCCCGGAGGGGCCGCGGAGGTCAACAAGGGGAAAGGGGAGGACTACAGGCTCCTGTGGAAGAAGGAGGCGGATTTCGTGAGGCTCGCGGCGCGCTTCCCCGGATGCAAGATCGTCCCTTTCGCCGCGGTCGGCGCCGAGGAGGCCTACGACGTCATTCTGGACCAGAAAGAACAACTGAGCAACCCCGTGCTCGGGCCCTTGGCCAGGGCGGCGTTCAAGGCGCTGGGCCTCGAGGCCGAGGAGGCCCTGCCGCCGCTGGCCGCGCTGCCCTTCACGGGGGGGCTCATCCCGGCCTTCCCCGTCCCACTGCCGAGGCCGGAGAGGCTCTACTTCGAGTTCTGCGAGCCGATAGACGCCGCGGAGATGATACGGAACACGAGCCCCGAGGAGACCTACGCCCGGGTGAGGAGCGAGGTCGAGGCTGCGATCGAAAGGCAGAGGGCCGTGAGGGCCGCGGACCCGCTTCGGCCGACGAGCGCGAGGCTGCGGGAGGCCGCCAAGAGGTTCCTGCCTCGGAGGCTTGAGTTTTGAATCGTGTGTTTCTCGTACTTTACACTGCAGTGTTTTGTTTTCATTATTATCTGAAAGACGGATTGAAAAGTGCGTGTATGTATCTCTCATTCGGAAAAAAAGGCATGACGAGGTGCGGAAAGAACGGGATTATACGGATGGGGAAAGGAAAAAGAAAAAAAAAGAAACGTTTTTTTTTGTTTTGTATTGCCGAGTCGAAACTTGTCGGAACTCTGCGCGCCGGAGCCGGCGACCCCTCAGCACCCGAAGCTCTGGTCGCACGAGTTGAAGACCGTGCCGCGCCCGCAGGCGACCTGCGCCACCCTCGCAGTCGCGAAAAGCATTGTCGACGAAAACCCCAACTTGGCCGCCTCGGCGGTCACGTCGGCGTTGCAGGAGCAGCCGTTGTTGGTGTAGTCCCGCAGGGCGGCGCAGCTGAGAGAGGGGAGTCGAGTTTTTTTTTTTTTTTTTCAGTCGCGGAGGTTGAAGAGAAAGAGAAAAAAGGGGTGAGTTTTTTCCTTGGGTTTTCGGCGAAGAAAAAAAACGATCTCGACAGCGCATCGAAAAACGAAATATTTTAACTCACCACTGTCCAGAGGGAGTCGGCCTCGCGAGCACCTGATCCACCAGCATCGAGCACCGCGCCCTCGCGATCAGCGACGCCTGCGACTCGCGCAGTTCCGCCGTCGGGCATAGCGGCCTGCCGCTGGTCGGCGCGATGAGCTTGAGCGCCGCGGCGACGCAGTCGAAGCCTTTCCCCTTGGAGGAAGAAGAGTTTGACGCCGCTGCGGAAGAAGGACTGGGAGCCGGGGCAGCTGAAGAGGTGGCGGGTGCGGGGCTCGAAGCAGCAGTAGCAGGAAGAGGAGAAGAAGAAGAAGCCGGAGAGGATGCCGCCGCCGCGACGACGGCGGCCTCGTTGGCGTTGGCGTTGGGCGCCGCAAACGGCCTCACGCTCGGACCCCTCGGCCCCGTCGTCGCCGCCGCTACCGCGTCGGCGGGGGCAGCAAACCCCTCCGCCACTGCGGAGTAGTCCTGAGGCGGCGGGATCCCCGCCCCGCGCAGCGCGCCGCTCGCCGCGGCGGCGTCCTCGAGGCCGGCGGGCAGGTACGGCCGGCCGTCGTCGCCGACGACCATACCGCCGATGAGCGTGCCCGGCGGGGGCTGAACGGCGGCCCTGGGGGGCCTGTTGGCGGCCATGGCGGAGAGGGAGGCCGCGGAGAGGCCGTCGACGAGGCCCGGAGCGGGAGGGATCGCGGCGGGCTGCTGCTGCTGCTGCTGCAGGAGGGGGGGAGGAGAGGAGGAAGAGGTCGTCATCGCTGCCGAGGTCGAAAACGCCGGCGCGGAGGAAGCGGAGGCGGCGGCGGCGGAAGCGGCCGAAGCAGAAGCAGCGGCAGCGGCTGGGGCACCCGGCTCGACGCCGGTGAACACGGGAGCCGGGGCAGTCCTCGGAGCGACCCCCGTCGTCATCGTCGCTGGCGGCGGGGCGACGGCGCCGACGACGAGGCCAACGCCCGGCTCGGCCTCCCTCGGCGCCGCAAACCCGCCGGGCATGCCCCGCGCGCCGCCCCCCGTGCTCGGCGCCTGGCGACCCGCGCGGGAGGCGACGCCGACCGGCCTGACGTGCTCGACGTTGATGGGATCCGGGGCCTCGTCGTCGGCGCGAGAGATGCCCACGAGGGATCGCGGCGGGGCCGCGGAGGAGGCAGTGGGAGCGGCGGGAGCGGCGGGGACCGCCGCCGCCGCCGCCGTCGCCGGCGACGACGGAGAGACGGGGAGGGCGGCGGCGCCAAAGCCGAAGCCGAAGCCGGCGTCGCCGTTCGGAGTCGCTGCTCCGGTTGCTGTTGCCGGCGCCGCGAGCGCCACGAGCACGGCGGCGAAACTCCCGTCCCCGACCGGGATCAGGGCCAGGGTCGTGGACGGGCCGGCCGGGAGGACCGCGACGGCGTTCGAGTCCCTTGGCGCGGCCGACGAAGACGCGACAGCGGTCACGGTCGTCGGTTGCGGCGGAGGAGGAGGGGGCGGAGGCGGAGGCGGAGCAGGAGCCGCGGGGGGCTTGCCCTCCATCACCGTACCCAGGTCCTTGGTGCCGAGCCAGGCCGAGCTCATCTGCGCGCTGGCGAGCGCGGCCAGCGACAGGATCGCGAGCGACGCGAGGAGGAGGGGATGGATTGTTTTCCGACCGAGTCTTCTCCGACGACGAGGAGTTGAGCTGGCAACATCGACGAGGAGGCGCGCCGGCGGGGATGCTCCATCGCTTTTCGCCTCCCTGCCGCTCGATCCCGCGGAGCAGCTGCGCTCCTTGCGGTATTCAGGCATCTCTTTCGCGTGTTTTTGTTTCCTGGGGGCGAATTGGCCCTGCAAGGGGAAAAGAGGAGAGCGCGCGGGCGCTTGGCTTTTCGAAGCAGAAAATCGGCTCTACTAGAAATCGGACTGATGCAATCGGTTTTTCGGGGTCCCCGATGGCGCGAGAGCCTTTCTTTCTTCTGACCCGGTTCCCAATTCCCCGTTTGATTGAAGCAGAGCGAAACAGAGAATCAAATGAGATGCGATGGAGGAGAAAAAGAAGGGACAAGGTGCTTTCTTTCCACCTGGACCCGTGAAGAAGGTTGAAATGAAGGGGAGTCGGAAGAGTGATGCCAGCTACGGTTTGGGAGGAAGTTTTTTCCTTCGCCGTTCGCTGCGAGCCTCTCACTTTTTTGCTCCTCCTTTCTCCTCGTTCCCAAAATCAAGACCAACCAATTGCTTTTTCCTTTGCCTTCTCTCCGCGTCTCTTCTCCCTCTTTTTCCGCGCCTCGAGAAGAGAGTTTTGTTCTCTCAGCGACAGGAAAAAGCAAAAGGAGGAAATCAGAAAGCCGCGGAGACCTTTCTTCTCTCGATCTGCTTGAGGAAAAAGATGCTCGCCGCCGGCGTGGCCGTCTCGTCGAGGCCGCAGCCCTTCATCGCTGTGGCCCCCTCGCGGTCCCCTGTGAACCCGCGCAGGCATCGCCGCGCGGGGAGAATCATATCTATTCTTCTAGCGAAAGCGTCTGCAAAACCGCCCGCGCCTCCGGAAGACAGCGACGACTCCAGCGACGTCGTTTCTTCCTCTCCTTCTTCGGCGTCGGCATCATCGTCGCCGCCGTTTCCTCCTCCCCCCACCCGCGCCGCCCGGCCCCTCAACCCCAGCAGCCGCGCCGCGGCCTCCAAGGCCGCCTCCGCGGCCCCGCCCCCGCCACCCATCCGCGCCCGCCTCCCAACCACGCTCCCCGCCCTGCCCTTCCCCGCCTCGGAGGTGCTGGTCCCGGGCCAGACCAAGAGGCTGCACCTCTTCGAGGCGCGGTACCTCGCGCTGCTCGACGAGGCGCTCGCGCGGCGGGACGGGTGCCTCGCGCACGTGGTCGCGGAGCCCCTCTCCTCGCTGAGGGCTTCGTCCAATAACTACGACGTCACGGAGGAGTACACGCGGTTCCAGTCCGACTCGGGCTCGAAGCCGAGCCCCACCTCGCCGCCGCCGCCGCCGCCGCCGCCGCTCGTCGTCGGGGCGTACGTCCTCAGGCTCGCGACTCTGGCCCGCGTCGTCGATGTGCGCCGCCCTCCGGCCTCCTCCCGCGCCCCCGGAGCCCTGGTGACGATCAGGGGCGAGGCGAGGCTCGCCCTGCTCTCCCTGGAGGACGACAGCCCCTACCTGAGGGTCAGCGTCGAGGCGGCGCCGGACTCGGCGCCGACGGCCGAGGCCGTCTGCGGCGGCGGCGGAGGAGGCGGAGGGTGCGACGTCGAGGACGAGCTCGAAGGAGGCGGGGGCGGAGAAGGCGCCGACGACGAGGAGGACGCGCTCGTCGCGGCCGTGCTGGCGAGGAGGGCGCAGGAGGTCGAGGCGCTGCTCTGGGACGTCGTCAACCTGTCTTACAAGCTGCCGAAGCCGAACGCGGCTGGTAGCGACGGGAACAGGGCCCGCGAGCCCCGGAGAAGGAGCAACGGCGACCTTCGGATCAGCAACAGCGGGAGAGGTTTCGACGACGGCGAAGAAGACGAGGAAGGAGCGGCGGAGGAGGAGGACGAGCCGCTCTCGCCGGACCCAACGGGCACGATCGCGGCGCTGCAGTCGGCGCTCAACTGGGCCGGCGACGTGCCGGGGCTCGCCCCGCTGTCGCTCTCTTCGACTGCCGCCGCCGCTGCTGCTTCCGCTTCCCCTTCGCCGGCGTCGGCGTCGGCGGCCGCAGCAGCGCCGCCGTCGCCAGCGTCTCCTCCCTCCCTGTCTCCGCTGGCCGCCGCCGCCGAGCGCGGCGCCCGGCTTGGCTTCGCCGCGCTGCAGCAGGTGCCGCACGCGGGAAGCCCCGAGAGCCTGCGGAGCCTCGCCGCGGCCAGGGCGGCGGCGATGGAGACCGGGGACACGGCCGAGAGGCTGGGGCTGGCGGCTGACTTTCTGAGGGAGGCGAGGGCTGAGCTGGCCGCCAAGGCGGCGCTCAAGGCGCTGCAGCTGGGGTAGAGTTTTGAGTCCCCCCCCCTCAAATTTTCGTGTAAAAAAAACAAAAAAGGTTTCCGTTCCTTTCTAGAGTTACAATTTATCAGTTAATGATCATTTTCATTCCGCTTCATCGCAGCGCTTCCTCGACGGTGGCGTCGGTGAGGGCCGCGGCGTCGCTGGCGGCGTGCCAGGCCTTGGTCGTCGCCGCTGTTGCGTTTTCGCCGTCGCTTTCGTTTGCGTTCCCGTTACCGTTCCCGCTCCTCGATCCCCTCGCCAGCAGCAGCGCCCGCTCCATTGCCAGCGTCGCAGCGTCAACCTCGCCGGCCAGGGCCGACGCGGCCGCGGCGAGGCGGCGGGCAGAGGAGGCGAGGGATCGTTTCATTTCTCGGAGGCCGCTTCCGTTTCTGTTTCTGCCGCCTTCGGCCTCTGCTTCTGCTTGTTCTGCTTCTTCTTCTCGTTCTTCTTCTCGTTCTTCTTCTTCTTCTTCTTCTTCTCGCTCTCCCTCGTCCTCGTCCTCGGATCCGGGATCTGAGCTCTGAGAAGAGGCAAAAGCAGGAGGGCGACCAATGCCTCCAGCCCCCGCAGCAGCAGGCTCGTAGCTTCTCCGCAGCTCTGCCCTCCCCGCCGCGACGACGGCAACACATGCAGCTCCCGCTTCTCCTCTTCCTCCTCCTCCCCCTCCTCCTCCTTCTTTTTCTTCCAACAGCGGCGCAGTCACCCAGACCCAAAGGGACAAGGGAGCGTCGTCGGATGGGTCGGAGTGCGGCTCAGAAGCTAACAGAACGGTCGCGGAGAGCAGCACGGAAGAAGAAGAGGAGGAGGCGCGCCCCGCTTTGCTTTCGTTGGCGATCCTTTTTTTTACCCTCGTCGCCGCCGTGAGTGCCTGCGCTTCGGTCCCTCCTCCCGACGACGGCGCGACGATCAGCCGAGCCCGCGAGAGGTCAACGACGGGGCTGTTGGCAGCAGAGGAAGAAAGAGGTGACGACGACACTTTCGCCTCGAGGCGCCACTCTGTCTGCCGATGTCGCCGGCGCCCTCGCCCTTTTTGCTTCGACGGCGAGGGAGAAGAAAAGGTCGACTCGCGGACGCTCAGGAACTCGACAGTCAGCAGGTCCTTCCCGGAGCAGCCGCTCCTGCTCCTCGCCGTCGTCTGCTCCGCGAGCCTACGCAGCAGCGCCCGCCCCTCCGCGGCGGCCGCGAGCTTGCGGGCGTCACCGGCAGCCGACGCGAGCATCGAGGCCTCGGCCTCGGCGACCTGCCTCCGCAGCAAGGCGAGGAAGGGGTGCTCTTCTCCTTCTTCTTCGCCTTCTCTGGGCTCTGTCGGCGTTGCCTCCGCTGCTGCTGCTGCTGCTGCTGCTCTTAGACCTCCGATGCTGCTGCCACCGGCGTTGAGAATTTGAGCAGGCACAGGCGCAGCGAGGCCAGCGGCAGTCGAGGTCGCTCCAACAAGAGCCTCGGGCGCCGTGATCGACGTCGGCGGCGGGAGCGCCCCCTGGAGCTCCGAGAGGAGCGCTCTGATCCCGTTCCCTCCGTTGGATTCCGCTGCTGCAGCGGAGTCGATGTTGACGTCCATCGCGTCGACGCCGTTCCTGCAAAAGAGAAGAGATTGTCGACGACAAGGGGGGATTCGTGAGGAAAAGAAAAAGCGTCGATCGAAACCTTGAAATTTTTCTTCCTCCGCTTTTCCTCGTCAGAGCCTCTGTTTTCACCTATGGCTCAGCGGCCTGATGCCTTGGGCGCGTACAGAAGAAGAGGGAGGCCGCTGTGGTGGGGGGAATTTCATCGCCCGGGAGGAGAGAGAGAGAGAGAGAGAGAGAGAGAGAGGGAGGAGAGAGAGGGGAGAGAAAGACCCTCTCTCCCGGGTGCGCACGACGACGATGAAGTGGAGAAAGGGGAAGCAGGGGGGAAAACACTCCTCTTTCTCAAAAAACGAGGAAGAGCTCGATTTCTCTCGCCAATTTCGGCTCTCTCGCTCGCGTGCCTCCTACGCGTTTCTCTCCTCTGCATTGCGCTTCATTTTCGTCAACAGATTGAGGGACGTCGACTCGTGCCGCCCCCCCCTTCCTGGAGCACTGCATTTGAGCGAAGCGAGCGTGCTCAAGGGCTCCCTGTTCTCGTGCGAAGAAGGGCGTCAACTCGACGGTCCGCGAGCTGCGAAATGCCCAATCGCGGCGACAATGACAAGGTTGTTTCGCGCTCGGCTGAGGACGCGGCGGGCAGCAGCAGAGCCGCTGCGGGATCTTCTTTCCCATCCGAGCAGCAGCACCAGGGAAGGACGTGGCACCACGCCGACGACGCCAACCGGCATTCGAACGCTCCGAGAGCGGCTTCCGAGAGCGGCGCAAGCGACGATGTCGCCGCCGCCGGCAACGCCGCCGCCTCCGCTCCTCGTCGCGCCGCAGGCGACGCCGCCGGCGGCAGCCTTCACCCTGCGGCACACCCAGCGACGGCGCGCTCCGCCTCACAGCGCCGCCTCCTCGCCTCCCGCGCCGGGGTCGCTCTGACGATCGCGCCTCCTCCGAGCGCTGCAGATGCTGCTGTTCCTTCGGGATCGAAGGCCGGCGAGGATGACGGCGTCTGCCTTCTCGCGTCGCCCGCGCCGGCAAACTTTGGAGGAGCCAGGGGCGGCGGCTGCGGCGGTGCCCCCGTCGTCCCCTCCTCCCCGCCCCCGGCTTCCACGCCGTCCCTCATCCTGATGGTCGACGGGGACGTCGTCACCCGACGGCCCGGGAGGCATCTCGGAGGGAGCAGGCCGCTGCCTCCCTGGATGCTGGAGGAGAGGGAGGCCGAGGAAGCGGCGGCCAGGGCGGCGGCAGCGGCAACAACGGCGGCGGGAGCAGTTCCCACTGCTGCTGCTGCTGCTCCCAACCACCCCCCGAGGGGCACCGCGGCGGTCTTCCTGTCGACAGACCACGCCCCGAGGAGGCTCGCAGTCGGCGGCGGCGGCGGATTCGGAGGAGGAAACGGGCGGCATCGTCCTCATCAGCGAGGCCCCGCAGAGAGCGGCGGCGGCGGCGGCGCGACCTCGGGGCGGCAGCACCAGCAGCAGCAGCGACCCGGGGGCGGCACCCACCTCCACCACCTATCCGCGGTCACCTACGCGAACGACCACCGGCCGCTTGCTCCTCCCCGCTTCGCCGCGTTCGGCGGCGGCGGCGGCGACGAGGGCGCCCCCGGCGGCGCAGGGACGGCCGGCAGGAGCCCCTCCAAGCGCCGCTCGCCCTCGCCGCCAAACGCGAGGGGCGGCAGAGGGGGCGCCGGGGCCGCCGCCGTCGTGCTCGTCACCGCGACGGCGCACCTGCTGCCCGCCCCTCGCACCCCTCTCAGGGCCGCCCTCGCCGCCCCGCTCCCCACCCTCACCCGGGAGCTCGAGGCGCGCATCCAGTCCCTCGGCACGGAGCTGCCGAAGACGCACCGCGCCATTCTGTGGGCGGGCGTCGCCCTCGACGTCGCGTCCAAGGCGGCGGCCGCAGCGCAGCTGGCGAGGTTCGCGCGCGACGGGAGCTGGGTCGGGCTGGGGAGCCTGGCCGCGTTCGTGGCGCTGTCTTCAGCGGCCGTCACGGGATACTGGCTGACGCACTACTACCCTGGTGCGTTCGCCGAGAGGGCGGCGAAGGCCGCGCGGGCGAAGAAGCAGCAGAGCGGCGGCAGCAGGGGGCTCAGGAGGGACGGCCCGCCGGCGGCGTCGTCGCCGTCGCCGCCGAGGGAAAAGTCGCCCCGGGGGCTGCTGCTGACGCTGCAGCAGCGCAAGGGCGCAGCCGCCGCGACGAGGGCCTCCCCGCCTTCCCCCGGGACCGCGGCGGAGGCGGACGCCTCCGGCTCCTGGGCGGCCCGAAGGGCCTGGGTCCGCCGCGCCGGCACTGCCGCCGCCGCGCTGCAGCTCGGCACGGCGTTTGCCGCTGCGCGCGCGCTCCGCGCCTCCGAGGTCCGACAGCGCGCCGTCGCCATGGAGCTCCGCGGCATGCGGCTCGCCGACACGGTGTTCCTGACGCTGGGGGTCGCCTGCCTCAACGCCTGGGCGCAGGTGCGCTGCGCCGCCCCCGGGACGCCCTGCGCCCCCGGGGGCGGCAGGGCCGCGCTGCGGCTCGCGTCGGTCGCCGGCGCCGTCGCGTCCGCCGCGATGTGCCACCTCGCGCTCGAGATGAATGACCGCAGGCTGGCGGCAGGGGACCGGCTGCACGCGGCGCAGCTGGCCGCGCTGACGGTGTACCGGGCGGCCGAGGCGGGAGCACGCGTCGCGCTGCTGGCGGTCTTCGCGGGCGTGTTTGGCGCGTGGCTGTTTGCCGTCGTCGGCGTCCACGCGGCGGCGACGCTGCTGCTGCTTTGGCTGCAGCCGCGGAGGCCCAGGGGCGACGACTGCGCTCTTGCCGCCGCCGGAGCCGCCGGGGCGCTCGCTCCCTCGCTCATCGTCCTCGGCCCGCGCCCCTGGGACAAGGTGTTCGCCCCCGCGAGGGCCCCGGGGTGGTGGAGGCGGTGGCTGCTCAGGCTCTCGCGGGAGCGGGAGGCGAGGAAGAAAAAGAGGGCGAAGAAGATACAGAGGCAGCGGCGGGAGGAGCAGGAGCAGGAGCAGCAGCAGCGGCTCTCCCCATCCCCTTCCCCCAAGGACCAGGGACGGAGGCAATCTTCTGCGTTCGACAGGGCTGACGCCGCCGTCCAAGCCGCCGCGGCGACGCTCGGGGGAGGAGCGAGAGAAGGGGCAAATGACGACCCCGAAAACGGCGACGACGACGACGGCAACGGCCTCGTCCCGGCTCTCCGAACCTCCGCCGAGACGGACAGGACCCTGCTCCCTCGCCCCCCGCTCCCCCGCACCACCGACGCCTGCCTCCTCGCCGCCTGCCTCGCCTGGCCCCCCTCCTTCTACGTCTCCGACGCCACCGACGCGGGGGGACGCTTCTGGTGGAGGGCCCGCATGCTCGGCAGGCGCTCGTGCGCCGACGTGCGCCCGGCGAGGAGCCTCGTGCCGTTCTGGGCCTACACGCTCCTGGTCGCCGCCGAGGCCGTGGTCATGCTGGGCGTGCTGGTGGCCCTTGCTCCGAGCTGGGCCGCGCCCTACGTCGCGGGGGCGCAGCTCGCGCATGCCGCCTGGGGCCTCGCCGCGGCGCTCTGGCTCGCAGTCGAGGTCGCCTCCGCGGCCGAGGGGAGGGACGCCGCGCTCGACAGGCTCGCCGCGGGCAGGGACGCCGAGGCGATGCTGCAGGAGATGGAGGCCGAGGCAGAGGCTGCTGCCGAGGCGGAGGGCGCCGCCGCCGCTGCCGAGGAGCGGGAGAGGAAGCTGGGGGTGGGCGGCGGCGGCAGAGGCGGCGGCGGCGCTTTGGGGGTCAGAAAGCTCTCTGCCGTCGTTCCTCGAGGCGACGAAGTCGAGGAGGAGACGACAATCACGACCACCTCTTCCTCGTCGCCCTCTGGCACGCCGCAGAGGCTCCTGCGCGCCTCCGAGGGCGGCCCGCTGAGCTCCTCGTGCAATGCGGACGCAAGCGCCGCGGGCGGCGCGCCGGCGTTGGCCTCGCCCGAGGGGAGGCGGCTCGCGAGCGACAGCGGCGTCGCGCCCTCGAGCGGGGGAGGAGGGGACGTCTCGATTATGTCTCCCCCGCCTGATGTTCTGTTCCCTCTCAGGACGAGCTGAGGCCGCAGGTCGAGCGGGAGCATTGGCAGCGGGAGGTAGGGAGAGAGAGAGAGAAGCTGTCTTCTTAAAAAAAAAGTCCCCTCCGTTTCAATTATCAGTAGTCCCTGCCTTAGTCTTTCTGTTCCTTTCTTTCTGTGTGTGTGTCAGGCAGCGCTGCCGCTTTCGGAAAGAAGAAAAGAGAGACAAGAGACAGAGAGAGACAGCTCGCTCAAAATGAAACACTCGTTTCTTTTCTTTTTTTGAAGAAAAAAGGCGAGCAGGGGGACTCGAGCGTTCCTAGGGACCGCGCGGAGCCCTCCCAGAAGGCCGTTTTACGAACTCTGCTTTTTACACGTCATTTCCAAAACAGCTCTCTCCTTTTCTCTTTTTTTTTTGAGTGGGGGTAACCGTGGGGGGACGAGCGAGTTGAAGAAGAAGGAGCAAAACGCAAGAGTTGCTCGACGTCATTCTCTCGGGAAAAAAGAGCGCGCACCCTCTCAGGTTCTAAGAAGAAACCCGAAAAAAAGCGCAGCAAGCTCTCTCCTTGAAAAGCGACGACGACAAACAAATCTCTTACGAACTCGCATTCCCTCGTCCCACTCTTCCCCTTGGTTGATGTTTTCTGCTCGCGGGGGGGGAAAGGGGGAAAAAGGAAAACAAAGCATCATCTTCGGGGCACCGCGCGCTCTGAGTAGAAATGTGAGGAGAGAAAAGTTTTTCTCAAACTCAAGACACTAACCACTCAGCCCACGGGCCGCGTTTTTTTTTGAAGAATCGGGGGAGGTCTCGAGATCGGGGAGCCAGGGAAGGAACCAGAAATCTAGGGGGCGAACTTGCTGGCCGACGCGAAGCCGTTGTTCTGTTTTCGTGTTTTTTGTGTTTTTTTGTTCTCGATGGTGAGAAATCGAGCTTTTTTTTTTCGCTTTCTCTCCCTCTCCCTCTCTTTTCCCGCCTCGCACTCACAACGGCGGGGTTCGCGAGGTGGTCGTTGAGGTTCTCGATGGGGCCCTTGCCGGTGACGATCGACTGCACGTAGAAGCCGAACATCGAGAACATCGCGAGGCGGCCGTTCTTGAGCTCCTTGACCTTGAGCTCGGCGAAGGTGTCGGGGTCGTCGGCCAGGCCCAGCGGGTCGAAGGGGCCGCCCGGGTAGAGCGAGTCGAGCCCCTCGACGCCGGGGGCCTCGCCGGCGGCGCGGAAGGCCTCGGCCTGGCCCATCACCGCGACCTGCACGGCGACGGTCGCGATGATCGACTGCGCGTGGACGAGCGAGGGGTTGCCCAGGTAGTCGAGGCCGCCGTCCTGGAGGATGACCGCCCCGCTCTTGAATCAGATCGGCTCCTGCAGCGGGACGCCGTTGCTGGCGAGCAGCTCCGGGACGACGCAGCCGAGCGCGCCGAGCATGGCCCAGCGGGCGTGGATGACCTCGATCTCGCGGTAGCGGGAGAACGTCTCCGGGTCGGCAGAGAGGCCGGCGGTGTCCCAGCCGTAGTCGCCGGGGTACTCGCCGTTGAGGTACGAGGGCGGGTCGGTGAAGGGGCCCAGGAAGCTTTTTGTGTGTGTGTGTGTGTGAGAGAGAGAGAGAGAGAGAGAGAGAGAGAGAGAGAGAGAGAGAGAGAGAGAGAGAGAGAGAGAGAGAGAGAGAGAGAGAGAGAGAGAGAGAGAGGGGGG
>Ga0114918_10002379_pt1 | contig 16891 bp, 31 predicted proteins | sample LantaG_FD_87015 | JGI IMG/M metagenome (GOLD analysis project Ga0114918, IMG submission 87015) | Deep subsurface microbial communities from Baltic Sea to uncover new lineages of life (NeLLi) - Landsort_02402 metaG | ecosystem: Environmental > Aquatic > Marine > Oceanic > Sediment | place... | reverse complement strand
TTATTTATATGTTGATGAAAAAAATGTTTGGTGTGGAAAAGATACTGGTGAATCTGCCGAAGATAGTGGGACAGGTTCTGTAAAAGTAGGAGAAAATACTTTAGTAGATTCTGGAGCAAGTTGGACTAAAGATCAATGGAAAGGTTATGCTTTATGGATAAATCCTTCTGGTGGTAGTGCTGAAAAACATATTATTTCTCAAAGTTATCCAACTCAATTAATAGTAGAAGGGTATGATCCATTTAATACTACTGATGCTACTTGTGATTATGAAATACATAAATTAGTTTTACGTAAAACAACTAAACTTAATAAAACAGGAGCAACTGCAGATTCTGGATCTACAACTACTTTAGTAGATAGCATTCTTACTGAAGCAGCAGATTTCTGGAATGGCTTTGAATTAAAAATAACTTCTGGAGATAATATAGGACTTACAAGAACTATTACAGATTTTGTGGCAACTGCGGATAGATTAGTTTTTGATGCTTTGCCTTATGCTATTGCCGCAAATGACCATTATGAATTATATCTAAGCTCTGAAACACAAATAATGATAGCAACTGGAGTTCCTGCTGATGATGTTGCTAAAGAGCCAAGTATTATTCCTAGCGTGACAGCAGTGGAAAATAGTGCTTTATTTGATGCTACTGAATTTATTTCAAATCATACAATTACAGCTGACCAAATTTTAGCAAATACAATTACTGCTACTGAAATAAATACAACAGCAATAAATATAGGAGATTGGGCAGGTGATTTAGATGATGTGTCAGATGGAACAACTTATGGAAGAGTTGCTAGTACTTCTATTACAGCTGGCAAAATTGTTTTATCTGGAGGTGCTGGTGTTAGTGGTGCTTTGCCAGTAGGAAATACAGATGCAAAATGTACTGATCCAAATGCAGATCAAACTTCAGCTAATGCTCAATCTGTTGGTTGGCTTACAGATGCAGGAGCAATGGCTTATGAAGATTTAGTTGAATGGTCAAAATTAGGCACTACAATTATAGAAGGAGCTTATATTAAGACTGGAGTAATCGATGCATCTAGAATTGATACTGGAACCTTAAATGGAAGAACAATACAAACAGCAAGTAGTGGTAATAGAGTTAAAATAACAGGAGATGGTCATGAAATATCTTTTCTTTATGATAATACAGAACATTCTAAAATCGATCAATATGTTTGGCCACAAGGTTATGGATTAGAAATTGAAAGTGCTGATGCTTCTCTTATTCTCGAAAGTGGCACTACTCAATTCAGTGCTTTGTTAAAAAATAATGATGCAGCATGGGGGACTATTGGTTCAGTAGGTTTATATATTAATGTAGCTGTACCAGTACCATTTAATAGTTTAAATTTTGTTTCAGATTACTCAATAATACCAGGCACTACAAGCAGTTATAATATAGGGCATTCTGCTTCTAAATGGAGACATTTATATATGTCTGGTGACATATATCTTTATGGAGGAAAAATGTATTTAGATGATAGTCCATCTGATATTATTTTTCAAGCATATAGCACTGCGGCTGGTGATAAAATAAATTTTGCAAAACATTTAGTTCCTTGGACTAGTGGTCAATATAATTTAGGAGCCACTTCATATTATTGGGATAATACATATACAAATTATATAAGATTAAATTCTTCTTATGGACAAATTTATCATGGTAGTTATTTAATGCTTGATTTTTTTGGAAGTTCTGATAAATTATCTTGTAAAGTTCCATTTGGTTTTGAGGTAAGGTCAGGAACACCTGGTGCGGCAGGAAGTTTTCAAGGATATATGTATTATGATACTAATCAAGTAGATTTAGTTTTCAGTAATGGAACTAATTGGTATAAAGTAAATGCTACACAAATTTGACCTATTTCTTTATATAGTTAAACTAAAGTAATGTAATTATGAAAAATAATGAACAACAAAATATAGACATAGCTCTTATTAAAAAAGATTTATGTTATCTAAAAAAAACAACAGAGGGATTTGAAAGCAAACTTACGATTTTTATTAATTCTTTTAATAAAGATAAAGAAAATGATAGAAAATGGATACAAGAACATTATGTTTCAAAAATAGAATTTAAACCTATTGCAACATTTATTGGTAGAATAAATAATTTCGGTTGGGCGATTATATTTATTATTTTAGGAGGTATTAGTTCAATGTTTTTATTTATTAAAGATCAATTCAAATAAAAGCTATTATAATTGACATTTATCATTAAAATTGTATAATAAAATAATGAAACAAAAATTAGAAGACAAAAAAAAGGCTCTTCAGGGTTTACTTCAACAAAAAGCTCAGCAGTTTCAAAACGCAGATAATGTTAGAAATCAGTTATTAAATGAAATAACTGGATTACAGGCAAACATTAAATTGCTTGAAGAAATAATACAGGAAAAAGAATCTAAAGAAGTGATTAAAGAAGAGACTCCAAAAGAAATTACAAGTGAGAAATAAAGGTCGTTACAAGTAAGTAACTTAATATATATTATGAAAATTATAAATTTCGTTTATAATCTTTTGATTGGACTAAATGGTATTTTGTTGGTTTCAGGAATTTATGGAATTGCTACATTTTTAGGAATTATTGCTATTTTATATTCTGCAACAAAAATGATTTTAGTAAAAATTGTAGAATAACGATAGAATAACAATAGAACAATAATAGAACCTAGGTTCAATATAAAAAACATCCTTATTTGGATGTTTTTTAGTTATATTGCTATTTTACTATAATTATTACTATAATTCAGGATGTTTGTTACCCTCAGAATCTCTAATTGTTGTTTTAATTTCTATGCCATCGTCTTCTTCTGTCGGTGTATCCACTGGTGCTTCTGGTGCTTCTGGTGCTTCTGGTGCTTCTTTTTTTCCTTCTATTTTAGCTTGCTGTCCTGATCTTATTTGTGATGCTACTAAATAATCTTCAGCTTTTTGAACTACTCCAACCATTGTTTTTTCTCTAAAAGACACTTTTTCTCCCTTTTCATTTTCAAAGACTATCATAATTTCTCCATTTTCCATTATTGAAAAAAAATAATATGGTTTTTGAAATGATAATCTTAATTGTTTAATTCTATCTACAAATGATATTTGTTTATTTTCTTCCATACAAAATATATAATAAAGGCATTTAAAATTACATAAAAAGTTATTTTGTTGAAAAATATCTTTTTTAAATATTTTTGGACGACAATCGACTCGTCCAGATGTTGGTCTTGGAGAGTAACCGATGTTTTCAAAAATTATAAAATACAACAATTGCCAAAACAAATATTATCTCTTTATAATTTTGCCTTTATCAAATTTTAAAAGAATCTCTTTTATTCTGTTTTAATTTCTGTTTTAATTTCTGTTTTAATTTCTGGTTCGACCTTTGCTTTTTTTAAAAAATTTGAAATTTCTTCTGCGTGTTTAACACATAATTGAAATTCCTCTTGTTTTAATTCAGGAATCATTTCTTTAGTTATTGGATTAAGTCTATGTACTTTTGTAACTAAAGTAAAAGTTCCGCCTCCTTCGCTTTGATTTATTTCGGCACCACAACCTGCTTGATCACATATAAATTTTATAGCCATATTTTTTATTAATCGTTAATTTTTATTTTCGACCATTTATAATTACCTCCAATTATATTTCCCTCTATTATTTTTAATTTTTGCCCTGGCTCTAAAAGAGTAATTTTATTAGAATTTATAGTAGGACTTTCTCTTAAATTTAAATTAGTAGTAGGAGTTACAATATCACCTAATTTAAAATTATTAGAAGAAACTTTTTCAAGATATTTTTCTGCTACATATCCGATTGTTGGTTTAATATCAAGCAGAACAGATGCATTCCAAATTTCGTGTTTATTAAATTCATTAAATGGAATATAGAAATATCCTTGATTACCGAATTTAGTTCCCCATGAATTACGAAACCATAATTTATTTTTAGTCCATCCTATTGCCGAAACACAGTGTCCACCTATTTTTTTTGTTCCAGGTATTGGCAATTTACCATCTTTTTGAATTGCTCTATAGGACTCATGCCACATCATTCCAGTTATAATTGGAGCTTTTTGTTGATACATTGCTTGTTTAAAACTTTCTAAAGTTTTTCCAACAGACCAATATGTCTTACCTTTATATTTTTCTGCTTTTTTTTGAATTTCTAATGAAGGCTCTTTTTTAACATAAGTTTCCCAATTTTTTTCTCTAGTATCTGGATAGTCTTCTATCAATGGAGCTCCATATTTACAAATTGCTTTAAGAGCTGACCTTACATAATCGCCCTGTATGCCCCAAAGTCCACTTTCAACCTTTGTAAAATGATATACAAATTTTTCTGATAAATTGATTATTTTATGATATTCTTTATTATCTAAATATTCTTTAACAGAAGTAGTTCCCCAGCTAGTACACGATCCATAGTTTTGATATCCAATTGGTGACATTTTGTCTCTTAAATCAAATTCTTCTGGTAATTCAGTTGCTTCTGGTTGTATATCGCATAATTGATAATCTCGCACATCAGTAGGATCTGGTGCTAATACTCCAGCAACAAATTTATTTCTTTTAAATATATTAAAAATGTTCATAGTTTTATTTTAGTTAATTAATTTATTCTTTTTGGGTTTTCTCTATCTAATTCTTCTACTTGTTTTGCGGCATCAAATATATTTATTATCCAAATTATAATACCAGGAATTATAAAGCAAATATATCCTATAAATGTTCCAATAAAGAAAATAATCCCTCTCCCTATTTTTCCAGCATAAATTTGTCCTAATCCAGGAACTAGAAATGAAAGTATGATAGCTAATGTTTTGTCTTTTGTTTTTTTTATAATTTTTGTTTTAGTTAATTATCTATGACCTTTTTATTTTCTCGTCTGTATTTTCTTAAATATTTTTCTACTTGTTTAATTTCTTTTTCTCCAATAAGTTTTTCTAGTCGTTCACCTATTTTCTTACATTGAAAACATCCTCCAATATTGCTTCCTAGTCTCTACTCTTAAAAAATAAGAGCAGAGTTAAAAAACAACTATTCTTATTCTGTATCTTTCTCATCGTCATCGTCTGTATCTTCTTCTTTTGTATCTTCAGTTATATCACCTGTAACTTCTTCAGATGCTTCTTTAGTCTCTTCAGTTTCAGCTTCTGGAGTAGTGGTTTCTGGAGTTTCAGCTTCTGGAGTAGTGGTTTCGTCTTGTAATTTAAAATTTTCCATAATATATTTTCTTAAATTTTTCTTAAAATTTTTCTTTTCGACCTTTTTATTTTTAATTACCAGATGTTGTAGTAAATGTTATTGGAATATTTTTCAGCATATCTAAACATGTTGGATTTTCTAAAATAGAAAAATCTCCTTTTTCTAAATTTGCTTCAAGTTTTTTTATTTCTTCTTTTTCTATATTAATTTTACTTTCAAAATCCTTAATTAAACTTTGTTTTGCTTCAATTAATCCAATCATTTCTTTAATATTTTTTTTCTTTTCTATCAATTCTTGTTCTGCTTTTTCATCTGCTATTTCTTTTTTTACTAAAATAATTAATTTTTTCATTGTTTTTAGTTAGTTAGTTGCGACCTTTATTAGTTTCTAAATGTTTTTTTACAATTTCAGAGTGCCCACACGATTGTTTCATCAGCCCAGCAAAACAATTGCATTCTATTCTTTCATCCTTATAAACTTTAACTATATGAAATTTTCCTTTTTCAGATTTACTTTCAACTTTAAATTTATAGACTGGTGCTAATCCAGCTTTATCTAAAATTTGTTGAAGGATTTTCATATTTAAAAGTTAAGTTTACTGACATCAATTTCTCCATCATCAATATTTTCTACTGGAGCGTTTTCTACTGGTTTTTCTGTTTTAGACTCATTTACAGATTCATTAATTATTGGTATATCATCTGTATCATCTGTATCATCTGTATCATCTGTAGTTTCATCTGTATTTATAGTTGGTATATTTTCTGTTGATTGAGCAACATTTACAGAACGAACTTCTGTAAATGACCTACCCCCTTGGCTTTTACCTTCTAAAATAACTTCTGAACCCTCTGGAAAATCAGCTAATCTTTGTACTAAATAATGTATATCTCCTTTTTTATCTTTCAACGGAAAATCATATTTTTTTTGTTCACCACTTTCTTCTACAAGTAATCTAACAATATATATTTCTTTACCTGTTTGGAATTCTGTTCCTTTTATAATCTTACTGTCTATAAGCTTAACTGTATGTGGTCCAGTTGTTTGTGTTCCTCCTCTATCTTTTTTAGTAAAGAGTTTAAGTTCTTGTATTACATTTGCCTTTTTAAGCACATCTTGTAAAATTTTCATATTATTTATTTAGTTTAATTATTTTAATTATAGCACTTTTTGATGATTTTCCAAGTCCAGGATGTTCTTTTACCATAATTTCGTATGCCTCTTCTTTAGTTTTAGCTAAACATTCTGTATGAAAATCTGATACTTTATTATCTCCTTTAATATCTAATGTATAAGTTTTCTTATCTTTATCCTGTTCTTTTTTTTCTTTTTCTATTTTCTTTTCTACCATTTTTGTGCTTTCTTTCTCTGGTCTTTTTTCCCAAGTCTTAGATTCTGTTTTCCAAATGTTTTCAACTACCTCTTTTGCTTCTTCTAAAATTTCTTTACTAGAAACAAGTTTATCATCTTTAAATCCCTTAGAAGCATAAAACTCACATAATCCTTTAAAAACAGCTTGAGTAGCAATACGTTTATCTTTTAATTCAAATGGATAATTTTGAGCTTCACGAAACGATTGAAATGCGATCACAAGAGAATCTAACATCCCTTGTTCACTTAAAAAATGTGCAAACTTTGGTGATAAATCTAAATCTTTTGAATAAGTCATATTATTTTTATTTTTATTTTAATTTATTATTGCCGATCTTTTTATACTATTTTAACTAATTTATCCATTAAATCTATAAACTGTTTTATAGTATTCAATTTAATTAGTTTTTTATCTAATAATACTTTGGTGATTTTAAATGCTTGTTCTGTTTTATTTGGTTCATTTCTCCACCAATAAGAATAATAATTAGGATAATATGGTTCCCAAGGAATTGTTTCTGCTTGTAAATTGCTTTCAGTTCCAATTTGCCATAAATTATTAAAAGAATCAGCATTTAGTATTTCGTTTGATATATTATTTTGATTCATAATTTTTTATTACCAACTTATGAAATCTGATTTATCTTTTTTAATTTCTTTTAATGTATCTTCTGTTGCCATTTTCAAAATTTCTTTAGTGCCAAATGCTATTCTAATACTAGCACTATCATTAAATACATCATCTTCTTTGTTCTTTAACTTTTTTTCATCAAATGTCATAAAATCAGCGATAAAATCAACATTACCTTTATTCTTTTTCATCCATTTGTCAATGGCTTTTAAAATGTCTTGTAATTCTTTTTGTCTTTTCATAATTTTTTATTTATTTAATTAATTATTATTTTATTAAGAGCTACCAGCAAATTCTGTTATAACTATACCCTTTTTACATTTTGGACATTTTTTTCCTTTTAATTCGTCAATTGTTTTTACTTTTTTTGATTTACAAAGCGGACATTCTCTTTTATCTCTTGCTGGCTTTGGTCTATATCCTAAATCTAATCTGAACCTTGTTAAACATTTTAAACAAATACAATCTGAGAGATAACCATGATAGCATTTTCCTGGCTTATATCCAAATGCATTTTTAAAATATGTCCAGTCCCATTCACTCGGATGCGGAGTATTAGCTCTTTTCCCAGTTTCAATTTCTTCCAGATATGCTATAGATCCAGAGCTATATTCAGCAAAAAGTTCTCGACATTTATTACATTTATAATGATATATTGGTGGCATAATATTTTAATTATAAGGTCCAGTTCCCCAGCTGTTGTCATCACTTGTCCAATGCTTAATTCCATCAATTTCTAATAACCATTTACAAACTATTAAATGACAAGTTGGATTAAAAATAGGATGGTTTTTATTAGGGTTTATAGTAACGTTTTGCCAACAATAATTATCCATTATAATATTATCTTTTTTCATCCTTTTTAAAGTAGAATTCCAAGTGCTAGATATAAATTGACATAATCCCATCCCTTCTCTGCAACTATTGTAATTACAAACACTAGCATCTCCTCCACTTTCTCTTCTAATAATTTCTGCTAAAAGTATTTCAATAGCTTTTTCCCTAGCTTCTGTTTCTGGATTAATATAATAAGGTTGCGAATATCCTATTAAACTATTTTTTTGAATTAAATTTAGTTCAATTATTTCTGGATTTTTAAATTCAGCATTTGTATTTAACTTACAAAAATATAAAATTAAAATAAAAATGAAAAGTAGAAATAGAAGTAATGCTTTATTTCTTAATACGTGCTTTAACTTTTTGATAAGTTTGTTTTGTAACATACACTATTGAATTGAGATTTGAGAATAACCCACACGATGTGAGTCCAATCATACCTCCAAACAAAATAGTTTCTGAAATAGTCACATTAAGACTATTCTGTGCCAAAAATGCTATTCCAATTCCAGAAAATACTGAAATTATTGGCAAAAAACGCTTATTTAATTTTAACGCTATTTTTATTGTTTCTACAAAACCTACTGTTATTGCGATTAATGTTATTGTGTCATATGTTATGTTATACATAATTTTATTTTATTTCTCTCTCTAGAAATTTTTTTGTCTTAGTTACTTCTTCGTATAATTTTTTATATTCTTTTTTATCTTTATTTTTTTTGAATATTTGATAAATCCGTTGTCTTGTAAGATGGAGTATTCTTCCTATCATTTCAAAACTATATCCTTTGATACGATACATTAAGATTTTTTCAATTATAACTGGGTCATTACTATTTCTTTTCATAATTTAAAATGTTAATATTGATTTCTGTTATTATTATTATATTGTTACTATATTGTTACTATATTATTACTATACCAAAATTAAAGTCCCTTGTCAAGTGCTAAGCTGTGGAAAACTCTATTGAAAACTCTATTGAAAAATCTATTGAAAAATTTATTGAACATTTTCGTCAAATGAATCCATCTCATTTTTAAGATTTGGATTTATTATTGGCGTAGATACTGGATCGGTAGTAGCTTCTGTAGTAGTAGCTTCAGTAGTAGCTTCCGTAGTAGCTTCAGTTTTTTTAGATGGTAATATTCTAAACATTTTAGTTCCACATTCAAGACAAACTCCTGTAATAGCTCTACCAGTTTTACCTCCTTTTTTTTTCATTACAACTTCTTGTGGATTAACGATTTTTTGTTTTTGCTTGCATTTTAAACAATAAGCCTCTGTTATTTGATTTGTCATATTTTTAAAATAAATTAGTTAATTATTTACGATATTCTGGTGGCATCTCTTTTTTTTCTTCGACCTTTTCTTCGACCTTTTTTAGTTTTTCTTTTGATACTGTTGATTTAACAATCATTTCTTTTTCTAATAGTTTTTTATATTCATTTAATGCTATAGGAATATCTCCTCTTGGAAAAGTTTGAGTAAAATAAGTATGAATTAATTTTTTATTATTTAAGCGAGTGACTAAAATAAGATAACCCTCACTTCGTTCTGCTTCTTTTATTTTTTCATTGAAATTTTGATTCATAATTTTTTATATGCATTTTTAATAATTATTTTTAATTGTTTTAAAAAAGATTCCATTGTCATAACAATTATAGCTCCTACTGTAATTATTGCGACAATTAAAATTGATTCAATGTCAGAATGTAAAATAAATTTTTGAAGTAAAAATATAGGAAGTAACATTATAAAAATATTAATAAAATAAGTAAAAAGCATATTGTATTATTTTTTTATTCCCAAGGACAATCTAAATATCCGAAATGACCTTTCATAGATGCATTCTTAAATATTGGTCGCCTAAGTTTTAAATTATTTAATACATCAGAAACATTTATATTTTCTCTAACAAAATTTTCTCCATTTACTTTTAAATATAATGGCTCATTTCTACCTATCACATAAGCTAATTCAATAAAACATTCATTTAATCCTTGTTTTTCTAATTCTTCTATTGCTATTTTTCTAGCTAAGTAAGCACCACTTCTATCTACTTTGCTTGGATCTTTCCCCGAAAAATTCCCACCTCCGATAGGTATTCTTGGCCCATAAGGCGTAATCAATTTACGGCCACTTAGTCCAACGTCAGCATCAAATCCACCTATTACAAAATGAAAGTGTTCTAAATTATAAGTAAATAAACGGTCTTCGTTGTGTAAATTTATATCAAGAATAATATTATCAACTACAGTTTTTATATAGTTATATTCATTTTCTTTTGCTTGATAAGCAACGACTACATTTTTTATTAAACCATTTTCCAATGTTACTTGAATTTTTCCATCTGGTAATAATATTTTATCTTCATCTAATTTATCAGCAATTCTTTTTGCTAATACTACTTCTAAAGGTAATTTTTCTTTAGTTTCATTACAAGCATAACCAGTAACTATTCCACTATCACCAGCTCCTTCGTCTGCCAAATCACTTATTTCAGGAGATTGTTTTACTATATTTACTTGAACTCCTATTGAATCATTATATCCTATTTCTTTATAAACATCTTTTACAATTTGGCTAACATTTACATTTGCTTTTGAAGTTACTTCACCGCCGACTGTTATAATTCCATGGCAACCGAAAACTTCTATTGCCACTCTTGAATTTGGGTCTTGCTTTAGATATTCATCTAATAGACTATCAGCCAAAATGTCGGCTACACGATCTGGATGTCCACAACGTGCCCATTCCGCAGTTCTAATTTCATTATTATTTGTCATAATTTTTTTTATTATTAATTATAAATCTCTCTAACCTTTTTATATTATCTTTATAATATTCAATTGTTTTATAACTTGATTTTTGTTTTTCTTTAGCTTTTTCTTCTAATTCAGAATACCATTTTTTACCTCGTTTAAGAACTATATCTACTGTCATTGATAAATCATAATTTTCTAATTTAAAATGACATGGCCAACAAACTGGAACTCCATTTTTGATATGATAACGAAGGTGAGCATATCCAGACTTTTTTTTGATATGATGACATATTTGAGTTGTTCCTAAACAATTTTTTGCTTTTTTTGATGAGTTAATAAAAAAACATCTATTTCCATATTTTTCAATAACAGCTTGATGCCATAAATGATCTGCTTGTTTTTTTAATTCTTTTTTTGGATCTTTCTTTTTCTTTGGATTTTTCTTTTTCATATTTATTTATAAATTTTGTTTCTAAATGCTTCATCTATTATTATTCCTTCTCTTTTTTTAATTATTGATTGAGTTAATTTAAGAAGTTCTTTAATATTTAATTCTTCTATCGGTATTTTTCTTCTATCATATATTTTACCAGCCCAAAGCCAAACCCAATTACTATACTGATTATCTATATCTTTTTCTAAGAAAAAATTATCAAGTTTTTGTAACAATAATGGTTTTTCAATATAAATACTGAAACTTTCAACATGAGAAGTTTCGGCAACTATTTCTGCTTCTTCATTAACAGTCATGTAAGAAAGTTTTCCAAAAGTATTTAATGTTCTAAATTCTCTTGTTTTTGGATAACCTTTTTCATCACATTTTAAAAAATATAAACTATCAAAATAATCTTCAATTAAAATTGGCACTAATCCAGCTTTTCTTTTCTCTATGAATTTATTTGTAAAATAATCAGCAATTATATGAGAAGCATTTCTTAAACAATATTTTTTAATATCTTCTTTATTCATAATAGTATACTTATTTTGAGGCAGCTTTAATGCCTCAAATAAAAATATTATTAATCTAAATTAACTTCTTTCATAAAATTCTTTAATTGTCTTTCAAGTAAAATAGTAGTTCTTTTCGCTTCTTGGATTTCCTCTAACAATTGTTTTGCTCTTTTAGTTAATTCTTTTTCTTTTTCTTCAGACAATTCTTTTTTCGCTTGTCGAACAACTTTTTCTGCCAATGAAATTGATTTTTCTATTTTCTTTTTAACTAACATAATTTTAAGAGCGACCTAACTTGATAGGCAATGGGGTAAGCCTTTACCTATCAAATAAGATACCCCATTTTTTATTTATTTTATCGACCTTTTTTCTTTTTCATTTTTTAATTCACAACTATAGCACATGTTACCTTTTTCGCCTAATGTAAAAGCACTGTATATGGAACCACCACAATAAGCACAAATCGGATATTCTATAATATCTATTTTTAATTCTTTACATAATTTTTTAAATTCTTCTTTTTCACCCCAATATTTATAGAAAAAATCGGTATGTTGATCGCCCTTTCCTTTGTATGACATATCTATACAATTACAAAAACCCATTTCTTCATTTCCGTGCTTATCTTTATCTATTGTAGCAACTATATTATCCATTTCTTCTGTTGTATCAGCTTCGTAGGGATTATATCTTTTAGTTTTTAAAGGTATTTTTATAACAAGATTATTTTTTTCTATTGATATATTGTTTGTCATATTTTAAATTCTTTTAACACCATTAATTTTTATATCTTTAAAATTTTGAATTTCTTTTTTCATATTAATTTTCATTTATTATTTCACTATTAGATGGTTGGATTTTAAATCTTTCGTGGCATTTTTGACATTTATAGAAAATTACCTTTTCAATTTCTTTATGCTTGCATTCTAATTCTTCTGAAGAAGTTAAACCAGATTTCAATTGTTTTATTTCTAAATCAAGATGACTTCTAGTAAGAATGCGTGCCTTACTTATTAAGTCTTTTATATTATGAGAATTCACCACAGGTAATAGCGATCTCAACGCAGTCCAGTATATTCCTGCTAAATCTTCTGGCTTATATCCATATTTTAAAATAAAAGTACTATATATCTGTATAAGATAATAAGCTTTTCTTAAATCTATATTTATATCTGATGAGGAAATATAAGATTCAAAATTTTCATATTCAGGACTCTCTCCAAGATATTTATAAAGTTCTTCATCTTTAATTTTCTTTAATTCTCTGCCTATATGTAAAAATGAAAAACTAGCAATATTTTTCCATTTAATAAGTTCATCTTGATGTTTTTGTGCTATTTCATTTTTTTGTTTTAAAGATAAATTTTTTTTCATTTTTTATTTGACCTTATTCAATTCATTTGTTATATTACTATAAAGCTTAGTTTTTAACTCCCGAAGTATTTGTAATATTTTTCGTACATCTACTAATAATCTAGGGTCATCAGGTTCTCCAAAATGAAAAATCCGCACCATTTCACTTAATTGGTCCGAATGTTCAAATATAAAAGTTTTTCTTTTTGAGCCATTTTCAATATCTAACAACTTAAAATCTTTAACACATAAAAAAGTTGCCAAATTTAAATTGTTCGTTTTATAATTTTTATCTTTATTCATTTGAATTATGTTAGAATTTATAATTCTAGGTTATTATTATAATATCATAATAATAACCCTTTGTCAAATTTAAATTTAAGAACTAAATAATATGACAAAAAAAATTAAAGAAAAATCTAAAAAACATGCTGGTCGTCCATCTGTATTTGAAGATGAAAAAATTTTAGATAAACGAATTAATATTTTTATTAGTCATTTCTATAGGAAGCTTCCTTATTGGGAATTACAAGCAGAATATGACGTTTCTGCTTCTACTGTAAAAAAAGCTATTGAATGGGTACAGAAAAACTTTGTTAAAATTCCTAATAAAATTTTATTAGAAGGTGCGATGTTTTCTATAAAAGAAAGAATTAAAAAATTAACTATTTTATTAGAAAAGGAATTAAAAAAAGGTGAGCCTTCTATTAGAAATGTTAAAGAGTTAAATTCTGAATTAAGGTCTGATGAAATAGAATTACATAAACTTCAAAATATTTACAATGAAAGGTATGAAGTTCAATTAGAAGAAAGTGGTTCAATCAGAGAAATTTTAAAAGTATTATCTGAAAAGAAATGAAAGAAAAAATAATTTGTGGACAATGTAATAAAGAAATTATTTTGAAAGATAAAAAATTGATTAATGGTTTTCAGTTAGTTTATGATACGGGAAATGATATAGGAGATGATAAAAAAATTTCAGTTTTTAGATGTAAGGAATGTTATAAGAAAGATAAATCATTGACTGATTATCAAAAATGCCAAGTATATTCTAGAGTAGTAGGATATTTAAGTCCAGTTAATCAATGGAACAAAGGTAAGCAACAGGAATATAAAGAAAGAAAAATATTTAAAATAAAATAATTGAACATAGGTGCACTTAAATGCACTTAGATGCACTTAAATGCATTAAATTATGGCAAAAAAAAGAGAACAAAATTGGATAACTAGTAAAGAGCTTATGAAGGAAATGAGCAAACCTATTCCTTGGTATGAAGAAATCTATAATAAAATATATAGATTTTTTTATAAAATTGAGGATATTCCTCGTGAAATAAAATGGTTTATTCAACGTGGCAAAAATGGCTATGCCGATTGTGATGTTTGGGATTTAAGTAATTATTTATCAGAATGGTTGCCTACTGCACTTAGAGAATTAAAAAAGAATAGTTCAGGTTGTCCTAATGACATATATGATAAAACTAGAAAAGGAAATGAATGTTGGAAATGGAAAGAAATTATTGAAAAAATTGCTATAGGATTTGAAGCATCATATAAAATAAAATGTAATCATTTTTATAAGGGCAAAAGATTTGAAAAGTTAAAGCAAAAAGAAAAAGAAGGGCAAAACTTATTTATAAAATGGTTTCATGCATTATGGAATTAAAAATGAAAAATATAGAATTCAAAGAAAAAATAAAAACATTACAAAAATGCCAGGGTAATTTTTTTGCGTTTACAGAAAATATTTTTTCTAAAAGTTTTACTAATTTTATTAGTGGGAAATATGTTGAGGAAAGTTGCAACCAATTAAGTAAGCATGATAGAACTATGAGGATTGCTTTCAGATCGGGTTTCAAAAGTACGTCATTTTATTCTTACGTACAAAATTTAATCATGTTTAGGGGCATTAAGGAAGATTTAGACATAAGATATTTTTCATATAACGAGACGATGGCATGCTTTGACAATAAAACAGAAGTTTTAACAATCAATGGATTTAAAAATATTTCAGAAGTAAAAAAAGGAGAAAAAATTGCTACTAGAGCGAAAAGTGGACAAATTAGATATGAACCTATTAGTGAAAAATTTGAATATTTATATAATGGAAAAATGTATAAAATTCAAACAAAAAAATTATCTTTATTAATTACACCAAATCATAACGTATTTTATAGAACATTTAAAAATAAAAATTATAGATTAGGAGAGATAAGATATTTACATAAAAATATATGGATGCAAAATGATAAACAAGAAATTAAAATAAATAAAAAAAATATTCAACAGGTAAATTATAATGGAAAAGTTTATTGTGTTAATGTGCCAAATCATATTTTATTAGTTAGAAGAAATGGAAAAATGATTTGGTCTGGTAATTCTTTTCATGTACAGCAAATCAGAAGTCTTATTCGAAAAAATCCATATTTTAATGAATTAATAAATTTAAAACCTATTGCTGAAAATTTAGCGGCATATACATGGGATAAAAAACATATAATAAAAATTAGTCCTGTTGGTGTTATTAGTTTTAGTAGGGGTTTAAAATCGGATGTAATTTTATTAGACGACATCCTTTCAGACCCTGTAAATCCGATTCATCCTACTATAATTTTAAAAATTAATGATATATTTAGAAGTGTTATTTTAGAATCTTTAAGACCTAATGGTGAAATACATATTATTGGATCACCACTTTCTGCTTCGGATCTATATTTTGACCCTGCTATACAAAAAGAATTTCATTTTAGACAACATCCAGCTATTATAAAAGATAATGAGGGGAATGAAGTTCCAGCATGGCCTGAATTTTATTCATTAGAAAAATTAAAGAAAAAAGTTTTTATAATGGGCGAAAAGGCTTTTCAAGCTGAGATGATGATGGTTCCTTATTATTCTACTGATTCTTTTTTCAAAAAAGAACAATTAAGAAAAGATATAGTTAATCCGCAACTTAAAAATATTCGTTTAGTAGAAGGATTTAATACTCCAAATTTGGTTATTGCTGGATTAGATATAGGACGTAAAAAACATATTTCGAGTTTTTCAGTTTTCGAAATTAGAGATGGTAAGGCTATTCAAATTCATCAAAAGAATATGAAAGGATGGAAGTATTACAATGGAAAAAAGTTTGACCCTTTTCATCCTACACAAGTTGAATATTGTAGAGAAGCAATTAAAAATTTTTGTATTGGTTATTTATATTATGATAATACAAGAGGCGAATTTGAGGGAGCAAGTGATAGTGGATTATTAACTACACATTTTGTGCCAATTGTTTTTACATCAAAAATGAAAGTTCAAATGGCTACTGATTTTGAAAAAATAGTTTTGAATAAGCAAATAGAAATGTTTGATGATGAAGAATTATTAGAATCACTTTGTTCTGTTACAAATGATTTACAAAAACTTGAAGTTGGAGATAAGCATAGTGATGTTTTTGATAGTTTTTGTCTTGCTATGATAGGTTTTACAAAGTTTGGTGCTAGTGGTAAACAAGATAAAGAAATAAGAGTTGGTGCGAAAAGTATTTTTCATGGATTATTGCCCAAAGGTTGGTAATTAAAAAAGCACAAAATGATGTGCCTTTTTTGTTTGGTTATTTTTCTAATTTAATCGTTTGCCTTTGTTGATTTACTTGATTACCAGCCCAGAAAAAATCTCCACAAGTATAATTAGTTTCATTTTGTTGATTAAAAATTCTTGCTTCTTGACAACTTGAATAATAATCAAACATTATAATTATTGAAAAAATTATAAAACCAACTCCAAGG
>Ga0114918_10002378_pt1 | contig 16893 bp, 37 predicted proteins | sample LantaG_FD_87015 | JGI IMG/M metagenome (GOLD analysis project Ga0114918, IMG submission 87015) | Deep subsurface microbial communities from Baltic Sea to uncover new lineages of life (NeLLi) - Landsort_02402 metaG | ecosystem: Environmental > Aquatic > Marine > Oceanic > Sediment | place... | reverse complement strand
GCGAATTGAAAAAAAAATTATATGAAATAAACCAACAGTTATTTGAGCAGGATAATATTTTACAAAGATTAAATTCTGCAATATATGCAAAAAGATTCCATGAAGATATAGAAATTACAGACCATGCCATTGTGCGTTATTTAGAGCGGGTCAAAAATTTAGATATAGAAAAGATAAAAAAAGACATTCTTGATGATTTAACCATTGAAAAAATAAAAACCAATGAATTTACAATAATTAATAATAGTAAAGGGTATCAGCTAAGTCTTAAGGGTAAAAAAGTTGTAACTGTATTTTATGGTGATAATTAAAATGAAAGACAATCTATGTGCAATCTCATATTTTTGTAATGCAACTAATCATAAAGATTGTGTGTATTGCAAACTTAAAAAAGATAAATGTAGATATGAAAAAGATGGATATTGCATTTCACATGTAGCTAGAACAAATATGATAGTAAGAAATTACGAAATGATGACAGGAAATAAAATATAAATATATGTTTGAGGTAATCTAATGAATAAAAACAAACTCTTGTTTGAATTAAAAAATTTTAATTTTAAAAATATCAAAGGGTTTAATAATTATTTAATATCTAAAAATGGAGAAATCTACAGTTTGAAAAGAAAAAAGTTGCTATCATGGAATGTAAAAAAAGATGGGTATGCTATAATCGGATTAATGCAAAACCCAAAAAAAAGAAAGTTTTTATATATACATAGATTAGTTGGGTATCATTTTTTGATGGAAGTAAGCGGCAAAAATGAAATAAATCATAAAGATGGAAATAAGTTAAATAATAATTATAAAAATCTTGAATGGTGTACTAGAAAAGAAAATCAAGTCCATGCGTCACGAATCGGAAGTTTCTCTAAAATGAAAAAAGGTGAAGACCATTGGGCGACAGAGTTAAATGACATTAAAGTTATAAAAATAAAAAATCTATTAAGGAAAAACAAATTAAGTCTATCCGAAATAGCTAAACTTTTCAGCACAAATGTCAGAATCATTTCTGATATAAAGCGTGGCAAAACTTGGAATCATTTAAACTAAAGGAATAAAATATGAACCTAGAAGAACTCAAAGAAAAGTATTTATCTGAAGATTACGCACGGGAACAAAATTATATTTTATTCCGGGAAGATATTAAGGGAGTCCGGTATTATATCAAAGTTGGTGACGGGAAAAAATTATCAATAGCTCCCTCAGTAACTTCAATCACATCAAGAACCCGTCCATTGTCTCAATATTTGATTGACTGGATGATTAAAAATGGAGCCGAAAAAGCGGATTGGTTCAAAAAGCAAAGCGCCGATTACGGGACTTTTCTCCACGTTGTTTATTCTGAAATTATAACCGGCAAAATATATGAAATGAAAAAGGAATCATTGCTCGATAAAATGAAAATATTTTTTAGTAATGATGAGTATGATTTTGAAGAGTGCATGAGGTGGTACCGGCAAGAAAAAAGAGACATTCAAAAAGACATTTATTCTTTTTTGAGGTGGGTCAAAGATTATGAGGTTGAGCCGATTGCCGTTGAATACCCCATTATGTCAACGAAAACAGAAAAATGGTACTGCCGAGAAGTTGAAAATATAAAATTTGCAAACCTCCCAATATGCAAGCAAAAAAAGGGCGAAAATAAAACTTGCGAAGAATGTGAAAATGAAATTTCAATAATGGAGGTGGCCGGAGCCATTGACCTGGTTTGCCTGGCCAGACTTAAAAAAGGTGAAGACAAGCAAAGGTTAATAGTCGACTGGAAAACCGGGTTGAAAGCGTTTTACGATGAACACGCAATTCAACTTAAAATGTATCAAGATATGTGGAACAACGAAAACCCGGATTATATCGTTGACCAGATATGGAACTTTGCTCCGAATAGATACAGGTTGCCTTTAGGAAAAACTGCAAAATATTACAGCTTTAAAAATCAAACCGAAAATGAAGAAACTGAGCTTGTCGACTCATACCTTAAAATCTTCCACATGCAAAGAAAATATTTTAATTTTTCAAAAAGAGTTATGTTTTCTGATTTTGAAATAAGCAGTGAACTTGAATTGACTGATGAAAATGTATTCATTTCAACGGATATATTTCAAGAGGTTATGGATTATATAAACCGGGAGGAGTTTTAATGGAAGGCAGAGTCAAAACTAAAAAAACAGGAAAAGGAAGTCTCCCAAAAGTTGGAAACATAAAGATAGGTCAGATGATTGAAAAGAATGGTAAAACTTTTCCCTCATCAACGGACTACTTTATACCGAAAAGTAAAAAAGAAAATTATAATCAGATGTTTCGTGACGTTTACGGAGACAAACCGGATTCAATTAGAATTATTTTTTTCTCAGAAGATTTAAAGGAATCATGCTGGGAAGAGTTTCAATATAGAGACTCACAGGGAAAAAACTTTGCTTATGGTGATGGTGAAAATTATTTCGTATACTCACAAAAAGAAAAGCAGTACAAAGAATTTTCTTTATCGAAAAGAAAAGATTTGATAAAAGAAATTGAAGAGCGTTCACCAAAAGGGAAATGGTCACACATATTAAAGTTAAAGTTTTTTATTGTAGGATTAAACATTTTCGGACACTGGGAATTTGATACAAGAGCGGAGTTGACTTCTATCCCTCAAATCCGTGAGACATTTGATTTTGTTAAAAGTGAGCGGGGAAAAATTATGGGAGTTGAATTTGATTTAAATGTCGTAATGGCAAAATCTGACAAGCCGGGAGACATGCGAAAATTTCCTGTAGTGGTTTTGGTTCCTATAATGCCGGAGCAAGACAACTTATTACTTGAAACACCAATAAAACAAATAGAGGGTTAATTAAAATGACTAAATCAAAAGAAGTGCCAGTAGAAAAAAAAATAGATTATAATAAATATATAAATGAACAGCATGAAAGAATGAGAAAAAAAAGCTTTTATGATGATCTCACCATTCCACTTGAAGACCGGTTTTTCATGATACAAGCCGAAATATCAGAATGTGGGGAAGCATGGGTAAAAAATAACTGGGCGAAAAAAGAAACGGTTGAGCAATGTTTGAATAAAGAAATACCATATAATTTTGAAGAATGGATAAAATATACAGTCGAAGGTAAGTTAGCGGATGTTATATTAAGTCTTTTTGACATTTCCGGGTTCCTGGGCGTAGTTATAGTCAAAGATTATCCCACATCATTTACACTTGAAAAAACATTTCTAAGCAATTTGTCAATGTTTAAGAGATTGGTTTATAAGTTGCTGGACAAAATTCAAAATAATTGCGCCAACGAATGGGTTGCTTTTTATTTCTGGGAAATATTTGAACATATAAGATTTTTTTCTGAATGTAACAACATTGATTTATTTCAGCACATTAATATGAAAATGGAGTACGACAGAACCAGACCGCACAAACACGGGAAAAGGTATTGACATGAAGATTACAAAACTAAGGTCATTTAATAAATCAGAAAACAAATTTTATTATTTTTTGAACGGCGGTTATTTTGACGAAAAAGGGCAAATTGCAAAACCATTTCGTTTTGATTGGGAAAATGCTGAATGGTACTCAGGGCTCAGAGACAAAAAAGATAAAGAAATTTATGAAGGCGACATACTAGAATTTGAAGAAAATGAATGGGGCGGAAAAGATAATATATTTGTTGTTGAATGGGACAAAGAAGACGCTTGTGTCATAGCAGGTGGCGGAACAAACAGAGAATGCAGTGAATATAAAAAAGTTATCGGGAATAAATATGAAAATCCAGAACTATTAACGGGGTGTTAATATGAGAGAGATAAAATTCAGAGTATGGTCTAAATTAAACAGAACAATGAATTACTGCGGATCAGACTTAAGCCGATATGGTAAAAAAAAATTAGTCTATATGCAATTCATTGGGCTAATGGATAAAAACGGAACAGAAATTTATGAAGGCGATATAATAAAGTCAACATACGATAGGGATGGTTTTGATTGTTTTCATTTAGGGTTTGTAGAATATGATAATTTTAATTCTATATTTTATTCACATTCAATTAAAAATGAAATTTCTAGAAATTTAGGAAAAATAAATAAATCTATCGAAGTTTTTGGCAATATTTATGAAGACACAGACATATTATCGGGAGACAAAAAAGTATGAGCGTAAAAATCCAATACGGAAAAATGGGTGTCAGCATAAACCAGGTTGAAGTCTCAAAAAAAGAAGTAAACGAAGGCCTTAAGAAAATAGACAACGACTCAATACAAATGGCAAGAATAAAGTTTATCGTAAACGGCAAAGTGATATATCTTTACAACGATAAATTTTCTGGTAAAAAAAATATTAGTTTGGAGTATATTGATAATATCGAAGCGGCTCTGGGGATTGCTTGTCAAGGTAAAGCAAAAAGTTTTTTGGAATTAAATCAAGAAATTAAACAAATTTTAAAGGAAAAATAATATGGTAAACGCAAGCTTACATATCATTTGTGGTAATTGTGGAAGTAAAGATGATTTTTTATACACAATAGAAAAAGATTATTTAGATTTTGGAGATTACCAAGAAGATGCTACGGTTATAAAATGTAAAAATTGCGGGACGTTACATGTTCTTGATAATACCATAGAAAAAAAAGGAAAAATAACATGAGCGACAACTTTTTAATAAAGACCGCAAAAGAAAACAGTTTAATGAAAATAATAAATGAAGAAAAAAGCGAAGATTTCCCGAATCTTTTATGTAGTCCCATCACCGGGAAAGTTTTGGGATATGAAGAGAGCGACGAACATTTTAAAAACAGAGTTATGAAAAAAATAAAAGGGGAATGATATGGATATAAATAAACTGATTAAAGAGTGTCACGAAAACGCAGTTGAAAAAGGTTTTTATGATTGCCCAGAGTGTAAGGGCTAAAAATTCGATTGTTCTGGGTGTGAATTTCAAGACGGTCATTGTGATTTTTGTCAACATCAAGAGCGGAATTTTTGCCCAAACTGCAAAGGTACCGGCATCGACCAAAATAAAAATATTTCTGAATTGTTGATGTTGGTAATTACTGAGATTAGCGAAGCGGTTGAGGCTTTAAGGTGCGGGAATTTATACGGCAAACTTAAATGTCCGGAAGTCATTACAAGCCAGTTATTAAATTGTTTTGAATATGAAATCGCAGACGTTTTCATCCGGCTTTTTGATTTGTGTGGGTATTTAAAGATTGAGAGTGAAGGCAGAATACATCCAAAGTCTATATTGCCTAGAAATATAACAGAACAATTATTCGATATCACAAAGGGTATTTGCTTAATGTCTAAAAATTTGGCTTTATTTAAAGATGATATTTTTCGCATAATTTCAGACTTAAAATGGTTTTGTGAGCGCAATAATATAGATATTGAAAAGCACATTGACGCTAAAATGGAATACAACAAGACCAGACCCAAAAAACATAATAAGGAGTTTTAAATATGTCAGATTTAAACAAAGTAATTCTAATCGGAAGACTTGTTCGTGATCCCGAGATAAAACAAACTCAAAGCGGAACTGCGGTTGCTAACTTTTCTTTGGCTTGTAATAAATCGTATGTTCAAGGCACTGAAAAAAAAGAAATGGTCTCGTTCTTTTCATGTGTGGCCTGGACTAAACTCGGGGAACTCATTGCCCAGTATTGCAAAAAGGGACACCGTCTTGGCATCGAGGGGCGGCTCCAACAAAGAAGCTGGGAAACTCAAAACGGTGAAAAGCGTTCGACTGTTGAAATCGTTGTTGATAACGTGCAATTTCTTACTCCGAAAAATGGAATTGAGCCGGCTCAGTTTTCACAGGATGACCCCAGTGGTGCTCAAAATACACCGGGTGACGTTGACTTTGATCCTGATGCGATACCTTTTTAAATGCCCTCAATGTGATGAAGAGGTTTATTTTGAAAAAGAATTATTGCGAGAAAATGAATAAATGAAAAAATATGAAGCAAGTCTAATAATGGAACTTTTACTAAAAGATTTAAATTGTGAATATGTAAAAGAACACAAATTCCATGATAAAAGAAAATGGCGTTTTGATTATGCCATACCGGGAAATAAAATTGGAATTGAGATCGAGGGTGGAACTACTGGGAATGTTGTCACATGCAACCATTGCAGACAGAAAGTTGGACGCAAATTGAAATCTGGAAAATACGTTTTTATTCGTGAAGGTGGTCGGCACAACTCCATCAAGGGATATGAGAAAGACTGTGAGAAATATAATGCCGCTGCGGTTTTGGGTTGGCGGCTGCTACGGTATACAACGAATATGATTATAAAAAACCCGGCTCAGGTCTCAAAAGATATTGAAAAATGTATGGAGAAACAGTTATGACAAAGAACGAATTAATAAATCAGTTTGAAAATGGATTTCCAGCAGATAATATAACAAAAGATGAAAAAGGGGAATATTTAGACTATATTGTCCTTTGTATGTGGCGTGGATATCTTTGCTGCGCTGACATAAATGGATTAGTTCCACCGGGGACATCTTTAGAGGGTTGCTAATATGATTTATACATGTGAGAATTGCGGGGAACCGTGTCTTGATCGAGGGCATCATAAATTTTCCCAAACTAAAGCAAACTTGGAAAAATACGGTAAGAGACTCGTTCATGATCGAAAAAATATAAAACATTTATGCCCTCAGTGTCACGGGAATTTAAAACCGGATGATAAATACACGGAGCGGGAATTTTGGAAAGTAATGGGGCTTTTGTCCTATTGCAAAAAGAAAATAAATTGCCCCATGGGTGGTTTTCCCTCAGAAGCTAAGTGCGGGGAATGCCGGGAATACGAATTTGACAAGGAATATTATTATTTAACGAATAAGGTAAAAGAAAATCAGTTAGAACCTGGCAGTTACGGGTATCAGGAATGACATTTGTTGACATATGGGTTAACGTATTAATTCAAAACACATCAATAGTCGCTTTATTGTTTTTGTTGAGTCTAATAATTAAGTTTTGGAGAGAATTATAAATATGAATGATGAACTTGATGAATATGGCAGAGGACACGGAAAGATTAGATTCACAGACGGAAGAATAATTTTTGTAAGTGGCGAAGGTTTTGAATCCAAACCTTGCAAAGAATGTGGTTTTGAGTCTGATTATTTATGCGATTACCCAGTGGGAAATAATAAAACATGTGATGCTTTATTATGCGAGAAACATGCTAAAGAAGTCGGAGTTAATATTCATTATTGCCCCGGTCATTATAAAGAACATCAAGATTTTATAGAATCAGGCGGTAAAGTTAATTATTACGAAAATGTGTATTTGATAAAAAAATAAAAATGGAGTTGAATCGTGAATGAACAAATAGAAGAACTAATAAGACTGTCAAAAGAAAATCCTCATCTTGAAATCAAACCGGTCGTTAACTATGAGATAGTAGATGAAGATTCCCTGAACTGGTTGGGGAATATAAATAAAATTGAAAAGGATTTTATTTATATTTTGTACGATAGATGGATTTGCGGCTATGATGACATAATCGAAAACATAGTTGAACATTTGAACTGTGATGAAAATTTAAGCTATGATGAAATTGAAGAAATTGCCAAAAAAGAGTTTGAAGAAAAATTAAAATCTGATCAGATAAAAGAAGCAATACTTATATATATTATTGCTTAGATAAATTAAAAAGGATATAAAATAACTATTAAAGACCATTGTGATTTAAAGCAATGCGTATGTAAAAATGAGGTCTGAAATGAATAAAACAACGCTACTTTTTGAAATAGATCAAAACGGAGTAATGCAATTTAGCAACACAGCTTTAAAAAGACTGGATAAATTCAGGAATGCAAACATCCTTAAAAACGGTGAGGTCACTCTTGAAATAGTGGATAGGCCGGAATATTATCAGCATAAATTTTACCGGAAGTGGATTCTGGAGCCTATCGCTGAAGCTCAGGGGGAAAAAGATTTAGGGTATTTACACGAATTTATTATCAAGAAAGAATTCCTTTATTTTGAAATAAATGATTTAAGGGACATTCCTGAAAAACACCGGCGGCGATGTAGAGTGTTGACTAAAGAAGTCGATGGAGAAAACGAAGGTGAAAAAGTTGAAAAAGTTGTTGCATATATCCCGTCAACGGCTATACTTACATTTGAAGAAATGAAAAAATTTATCGAACAGACCGAAGCTCTCCGGGACGGGTTAACAGATTGGTCGATAAAAACAAAAGAAGAAATAGAAGAAATGAGGGATACGAGAAAAAAAGCATTCGGAGGTGTTTAGATGGAATTAAAAGATTTAGTGGGAGAGCACGTTTTAACCGGGGTAGGGTTTGGAGAATTAGAAAAAAAAGAATGCTATGATGAGGCTCAGAATGTCATTGATTTTATTTTAGATGGTAAAATTATTTCAGCAATAGAAGACCCGTCTGACGGATACAGGTCAATGATGAAGGAATTAATTGAGAACAGACCAGGTGTAGTAATAAACAACCGGTTTGATTCAGTAAAAGTTGTCGGTTCTCTTAGAAATAAAGCCGAATATGAAAGTGAAAGTGAAATAATTGATTTTATTGATTGCATAACAAAAAAAACAGTTTTGTCTGTTGGAACTAAAGATATACAAGATGACTATCCTAATTTCGTATGGGACTGGAATCCTGAAAACCTATGTCATAATCAATAACAATGGCCGAAGTTAAAAAATATGAGATAACAGAAGATAATCTAAATCTTTTCTGTCATCATTACAACGAAAAAGGTTATGACGTATTATCCCATGAACTTTTTTCACCGGAAAAAATATTGCTTGAAGAGATAACTCACATACTTGAATATCAATGTGAGTGCGGGTATAGCACTATATTTTTAGAAACAGAAAAGCCGAACAGACTAAAGAAATGTTTTGCTTGTCAAAAAGATATTACAAAATTTTTATCAATGAATTACCTGGAGGGAAACAGTGAACAAAGCAAAAAGAAAAAAAATAGCTAAAAAATTATTTAAGTTAATAAAAGGCAATAAGCGAGATTATGATTTTGAAAAAGATATGAACAACATTTCAGCTTTAAATAGGCCAATAGGCAAAAGGGAGAACGAACTCAGAAGAAAAAAAATAAAAGTTGTGAAGTTAAAAATAAGTAATAATAATAAATTCAACAAGGGGTAGCTATGAATGCTTTAATATTTGCGGTATTTACTATATTGACTATTTTTGTGGCAACGGTGGCACACTATAAAAAGAAGCTCAGAAACATAGAGAAAAAAGTATTCAGAATTGAGTTTATTGGAGCCGCTACGAATTGCCCCGGTTGCGGCCAAAGGCTTTACGGTGAAGAGAATTTTTGTCAATCTTGCGGAGCTAGTATGGAATGGATAATAAAAAAATGAAATCAAATGATAAAAAACTGTATAGGTTTGAGTTTAATATTCCATGGGTTGTTAAATTTAAAGGTTGTTTCATTCACAGCGAAAAAGATTTTATTGAGAAAATAGGTCAAAAAATAATAATTTCAGAGTGTGCCGGGGAATGCTCTGGACAAAATAGAAAAATAGAAGTAGAAATTAACACGGAAAATATAAAAGAAATAACAGACGATCAAGATTTTATTAAAAAATTTAAAGAATATAATTTGGAATCGGGAATAAATCCTTTTAATATATTGGGGGTTTAAATGGAAGTCAAAAATAAAAAAATTAAATTTACTGAATTATATGAGCACGGGGAATATAAAAAGGAATCCGGCGAGGGGTTTGTAATAGGTAGCGGTGAAAAGGAAAGGGACGGTCAGGAATACTATTTAGTAATTAATGGTTGCCGGATATTTGAAGTATCAAAGGAAAATGCTATAATTTTATAAAATAAAAGAAATTATTAAATCAAGACGGGAGGGTTTTATGGGCATACAAGAAATCTTAGACAATGAAGTAAAGAAATCAAGGCAAAAAATGTTATCAAAATCAGATCAATTGACAATCGGTTTGATTTTAGAAAAGTTGGATCCTATTTTATTAAAGCAAAAAGAACGAATAGAAGCTGGTCTAGGTGAGGCAACGGTTTATTTTGATTTTGAATATCTATTCCCTGATAAAATAGATAGCTGGCGTGGAAGTTATTCTGAATTAGCGTTAAACTTCACTTCAAGTGATGACGGAGACGCCCCATTACCAGTAACAAATTTTCATATAATGGTCAAAAACTCAATAGGATGTACTTTTGGAGGATACAAAGGCGGGTATTTTGTAATGGATGAAAATACACCGGTATGGGTAGCTAATTATGGGAACTCAGGAAGTACCGCAGTTATAGACATTGTTGATTATGGTTATCAGGTTGTTATTATAACTGGATATAGAGAATTTTCATAAAGAATGGAGGTTAATATGAGAAACCATTAAAAACCAAAATAACCCCTGGGTGAACCGGAAGTACGCCTGGGGATTATTTAGTTTTTCACATATTTATTATAAATTCAAATCAGGAGAAAATAAAAAAAAATGATAGATATTATAGTTTATATTATAATAGGTATTGTAATAGGTTATATTGTTGAAGATGTTTTGATCCCGTATTTCAAAAAAAGTGAGAATCAAATTAATTCGTGTCCAAAAGACGACAAGAGTGAAATGGAAAATTTTATAACCTATTATAAAAACAAGATTGGCATAGATAGATTTAAAAAGATTGAACCTGTATTAAAAGATATAAACATACCAACAACAAAAAAAGAAATAAAAAAAATAATTAAGGATATAAAGGAGGGGCGCTATGATGATTCGTTTGATATATAGGAAAATTAAATAAATGTTTGGAGGTTGTTTTTTTTCTTGACATTTTATTATAAGTTTGTATGCTTCACAAAAGTAACAAATAAAAAAACTCCCTTAAATCTTGCAAGGAACAGAGGGAGCCTTTCGTAACTCTTTTTCAGATAGAATAGGGCAATCAAACCATTCTTAAACACATTAAAAATTTTTTAAGACCTACCTGTCGAAAAGCCCGGAATCGTCGCTAAAACCTTCCGGGCTTTTTATTGTAAAAATTCACTTGACAAATACAACATTATTTATTATATTTCAATTAACTTTGCGAAACTAATTTTTCCCTGGGTGTCCCCTCCCCCCATTTAGCACCCAGGGAATTATAAAAACCATGAGAAACGAACAATATATCAGAAAACTGAAAAAAACCTATGAGACCAGAATAAGCGAAGTAAAAGAGTTTATTGGCACCAACCACGGAAAACACATAAAAGTACTCTCTGAATTATACGTCCTTAAAACAAAATACGAGAATTTTCTTGACATTGTTCAGGTAGTACTGGGCGAGAAAGACATCAAGGATTTAAGCTAATGATAAATGCAATAAAAGTGCTATTTGTGGGGTTTGTGAATGGGTAAATCTTTGGAATATACAGAGAGCGAAGTGCTTGAAGCTATAAAAGGCTGTTCGGGTGTAGTGACAAATGTAAGTGAAAAACTTAAATGTTCATGGAATTCAGCTCAAAAATACATAAATGAATATGAATCGTGCATACAGGCCTTTAAGGATGAGGGAGAACATCTTCTTGATACCGCTGAAAACAAACTGAAAGAAGCTATTGAGGGCGGTGACATGCAAATGGTCAGATATTTATTATCAACAAAAGGCAAAAAGAGAGGGTATACGGAAAAGCAGGAAGTTGAGCTCACTGGGGAAAAGCTAATTTACCTTGAAAAGCAAGATGAAGGGTTGTAAAATGAAAGGAGAAAAAAGGCCTTTTAGTAAAACAAAAAAACAAATAGAAGTCATTAACTTAATGACTAAATTTGTGGAAGTTTTGCTAAGGGGCGGCTGAGTTCACGTTCAGGAAAAACTTTTATCGCTATTTATGCCATTTTTGTTCGTGCGCTTAAGCATGACAAATCAAATCATGTAATAGTTAGAAAGCATTTCAACCATGTGAAGCTGTCTATTTGGGGTCAAACTATCCCGGCGGTGATGAAAGTAGCCTTTCCGGGGCTAAAAGTAAAAGAAAACAAATCGGATTGGTATATTGAGTTTAATAATGGATCCCGTGTTTACATAGGCGGCACTGATGACAAGGAACGTATAGAAAAGATTCTCGGGACTGAATGGGACACCATCTATATTAATGAGGCCTCACAAATCCCATTTGACACCTACGATACCCTTAAGACTCGATTAAACCCGCAGGAAGGGATTAAACCTCTTTTCCTGATTGATTATAACCCGCCGTCAACAAATCATTGGGGTTATACTATTTTTACAAAGGGGTTGAACCCGGAAAACAAAGAACCGCTAGAATTTCCTGACCGGTATGCCGAGATTCAAATGAATCCTACCGATAATCTTGATAATTTGTCACCTGGATATATCGAAACGCTTAACTCAATGAGTGAGAAAAAAAGGAAGCGGTACCGGGACGGGGAATACGGGGATGACTCAGAGTTTGCACTTTGGAAACGTGAATGGATAACGGAGCACAGATTAACCGATATTATTAAGAATGCAAAACTTATCCGCAAGATGGAAAAAGTTGTTGTTGCGGTTGACCCCGCAGTTACAGGAAAAGACACCTCTGATGATACCGGGATTATTATAGCGGGTAAAATAGGATACGGAGACAACGAGCGGTATTATTTAATTGAAGACCGAACCTACCACGGATTAGTCACGGGATGGGGTGAAGCGGTTTGCAAAGCGTATGATGATTACGAGGCCAATATTGCGGTGGGTGAAGTTAACAACGGCGGTGACCTCGTTGAAATGAATATAAAAAATTATAACAGGAATATAAATTACGCCTCAATCAGGGCAAGCAAGGGAAAAGCTGTCAGAGCTGAGCCAATAGCGGAATTATACCGGCGTGGACTTGTTCACCATATCGGAGAATTTCCGGAAGTAGAAGATATGATGTGCACCTGGACCCCTGAAGCGGGGGAGTCTCCGAATAATATGGACGCTCTCGTTTGGGCGTTTAGTTACTTATCGGGAATATCTGAGCCAGATGCGGGCGTATTGTATAAATTTTAGTTGCAAAAATAAAGGTATGGTTTTATAAATAGTTATGAAAGATATAAACAAGTACATATTAAACGAAGTCGTAACTAAATTTAATGTCGGTGAAAAGCAGTTAAATGAGTCCTTTGCTGAAATAGGTACCGTCGCTGAAGATTACAATGTGAGCTATTTAGAAACGTGCCTTGTTTTAGGAATTTTAGGTAGTAATGGGATTCACGGGAAAAGAGCTGGTGAAATAATTAAAGAAATAATTAAGGAAATGTTTTTGTATTGCCGTGATGAAAATATAGATTATCTGAGGTTTGGCGGATTTGAAAATTATGGTTTTTATAATTTTCTCTTTAGCCTTAGTTTTGAAGAATCTGAAATAATCAAAACTATTAGTACTAAAAATAAATTATATATTAATTACATTATTAAATCAAAGAAAGCCCTTCAATCTATTTATGGAATAATATTAGAAAGTTCAAGCAATTTAATAAAAGGTATACATGGAAAATAAAAACGACGAAACAAAAGAACCCGAGGTAAAAGCAGAGATAAAACAAGACGCCTGGGGAAATGTAATAGCCGGTTTTAATCAAGCGGGAAAAGACAAGACGGTTGGAAACGATTTCGAGCCGCCAGACTTGCAATTCTTTAATGACAAAACTCTTACAGATATATATGTCAGCGAGGGACTGGGTGCAACAATAATCAAGCGTCCCGCCGACGATATGACACGGGAATGGATCACTATTAAAAACGACACCGATGGTAAAATCCAGGAAGAACTTAAAAGGCTTAAATCTCACAACGCAATTAACACGGCGATAAAATGGGCAAGGCTTTACCGGGGGGCAATTGTCGTGATGTTTTTTGAAGGTGATAAGAGCGACCTGGAAAAACCCGCTCCGGCAACGATCAAAGGAATAAGAAGCCTCCGGACGTATTCAGCCGCAAGAATTGACTTCATGCCAACCGATATAAATGAAAAGTTTGATAGTGAATATTACGACGAACTGGAAGTCTTCCCAATTCGTAAAAGAAACGGCGGGGCAATGCGAGTCCATGCGAGCCGGTGCCTGGTGTTTAAAGGAGAAGTGGCGCCGGATTATGACAGCGGTATTGATTTAAAATTTAGATACTGGGGGCTCCCTGTCTTAGTGGGCATATGGGATAAACTCTCAAATTACGGAATTGTTGAGAAAAGCGTAGCTGGGTTAATGCAGGAATCAGTTATAGGGAAATATGTATTCAAAAACCTTTTGCAGATGTTGGCTCAGAATGACAACGAAGGTATTAAGCAAATATATAACCGGGTTCAAATCATTAACATGGCCAAGTCTACAATCAACGCAGTTATCCTGGCCGAAGGTGAGGAGTACTCCAGGGATAGCATAACTTTTTCCGGTATACCTGAAATAATAGACCGGATGATGATGAACCTAAGTTCGGTCTGTAAGATTCCCGTTACCATTCTTTTCGGGCGTTCCCCTGCGGGAATGAATGCAACCGGGGACAGCGATTTCCAGGGGTATTACGACGACATCCGGGAAACTCAAAAAAACTGGCTGTATTACCCGATGAAAACATTAGTTGATAAAATCGCCATGTACACAAAGGTCAGCGACCCTCAAATTGAATTTAACCCGCTCAAAGAAGAAAGCAAAAAAGAAAAAGCTGAGACACGGAAATTAAATACTGAGAGCGATAAGATTGATGTTGAGATAGGGGTGTCAACGGCAGAAGACATAATTGAGAAAAGAGCTGAGAAATCGGAATGATAAGACGATTCATATTCTGCCTATTTAAAAATCTTATCCGTGAAGAGATCGAACAGGCAATCGCCGAAAAATCAATAAACGCTCTTGACTCTCCGAACGTACATGTATATGATAGCACCATGGAAAATTACACGAAGCAATGTTTAGAAGATAACAGGAGAAAAAGAGATGAGCAGAAATAAAAAAAGATTTAAAGAAAAATATTTAAATCATGTCGGCAATGTTTGGGGAATATTAAAAAATACAATTGTAGCAATAACCGAAGTATTTAAAAATACAATAGCCGTCATAGGCAATGTGTGTGTCAATGAAGCAAATAATTATAAAAACTGGACTAAACAAAATGAAAATTAAAGCAAAATGGGTAAAATTAGTTTCATATATAAAGGCGGGGTCAAGGAAGATATTAATTTGCTTGGTTAGACAGTTTGTCAAAGAACAAAGCATTGCTACAATTGTAAAAGAGATCGAAACAGCTTTTGACGATTTATGTGTCAAGGAAGCAAATAATTATGGTAACTGGACTAAACAGATGGGAGGCAACAAATGAAAAAAAAGAATAAAAAATCAAGTGAGCAGTCAGTAAAAGAAGATGGTGTTTTGTCATTAGATAAATTTAAGGCTGAATTTGCAAAACTCTCTTTAGAACGACACGGGAGGGAAATAGATGAAACGTTCTGGGATTCATCGGAAGGGGTTGCGATTTTATCCGCATTTGAACAAGGTGAGAAACTATCAGGGTATAATAAAAAAAATCTAGACAACATGGTAAAAAAAATAGGTGTTTCAACAATAGACAGACTTAAATCTGAATTTGCAGAACATGCTCTGGAACACGGGAAAGAAATAAATTTTACTTTCTGGGATTCTGCTAATGGAATTATGCTTGAATTCATGTTTAAGCAAATCGAGCGAATAGAGGGAAATAACGAACCACAAAACCAACACGATGAAGACTTTGACAAATTATTAAAAAAATATAAAATCGAAAATGACCAAAAACAAGATGTAGATATAGAATCTTTAGTAGATGGAATAAAAAGAAAAGTCAAAGAGATGGAATAAAAAGGAAAAAAGAAATGGAAAACCATGAATCAGATTGCAACTACGCTAAAGAATGTACAAAAAAACAAAAGAATTGCAACGAATGTCTTCGTGTTGATTTGAAAGGCGGAAGGTCTGAAATAGTTATTGAGTCAGGTCGAGATCGTATAGATGTTCTAAGATTTGATAAAAACGAAAAATTATTAGATAAAGGCTGGGTTGACGGAGTTTGTAATAATTGCGGGGGCTATGTTTATGAATTTCCTTATCCTGATTTTTTCTCAGATGAACTTTCTCATTCTGATTTTTATGTAGATGACGAGTCCATATTGGCTGATTATGTAAATTATTGCTCTAATGAAAATTGCAAAAATCATAAAAGACATTACGTTGGGGATATGGAATCTCTTGATTATTACAGGCATAAAGGATAAACAAAATGGAAAACCATAAGAAAAAATTAGTTGACGGCCTTGTTGAACATTTGAATGATTTAGAAATCAGCACAGGTACATCCGAAGCCCCAACCATACAGTACATTTTAAACGAAATGGCTAAGATGCAATGTCGGATTGATGAGCTTGAAGAAAACGCTTTAACGGCCATAAACACATCCCATTCAATTGTTGTTGATAAAATTTCTAATTTTAAAAAATCAAAAGAAAACTATACACAGTTTAAAACCTCTGACGGTTACGTCGTTGAAGTTACTAAGTTTGATGTAGACGGAAACGGTGTAGGGTAATGAAAACAAACAAAGAATTATACAAAGAATTAAACGAAAACGGCCATAGCTATACGTCTGGGTTTGACTCACTCATGGAAGAGTATAAGAAATCAAAATGTAATGATTTAGATCATCTTGCCGAAGCCGGGAAAAAGGGCGCTGAAGCCGGGATGAAATGCCGTGAAGCTGCGGAACGGTTAAGCGTGACTATGCAAAAATTGATATGTCCTACTCGTGAAGGTAGAAAAGCGCTTAAGTATGTTGGCATTGAAGAAAAAGATCTTCCCCCGTGGAAGCTCCCTGAAAAATATTTTACTAAACGGGAGCATTTGAACTATGATATATATGAGCATGAAAAAGATAATTTG
>Ga0114918_10002377_pt1 | contig 16894 bp, 25 predicted proteins | sample LantaG_FD_87015 | JGI IMG/M metagenome (GOLD analysis project Ga0114918, IMG submission 87015) | Deep subsurface microbial communities from Baltic Sea to uncover new lineages of life (NeLLi) - Landsort_02402 metaG | ecosystem: Environmental > Aquatic > Marine > Oceanic > Sediment | place... | reverse complement strand
TTGGTTTAATATTTGTTGTTGTTACTTTAGTTTTAATAACTTCTGTTTTTGGGGATATTGAAGATGGTTTTGGAGGGGTTGGTTTAGGTAATTCCTGAACAAATTTTGTTGTTTGTCTTTGAATAGTTTTATCAAAAGGAGTTTTTTTAATAACTTTTGGATAGATTATATTTGAATCAGTTATTGTAACCCCTGAATCTTTTTTAATAATAATCTCAAAACCTTTATCCTTACTAACAATTGGTTTTTGATATTCTAAAATAGTTGTTTTAATCTTTGGAGTTTTACCAACCATCCTTGTTTCTTGTGTTTTTGTAATATCTTTAAAAAAGGATTGTGCCTTTGAAATTTTAACATCCCCCACTTGTTTAAGAGTTTTAATTTCTGTTGCAGTTGCCTTTGCTGTAACTTTCATATCATAAGGTTTAACGGTTAAAGTTCTTGTTCTTACATTTAACCTACCAATTCTTCTTTGCATAACAACCCCCCCAATTTTAGTAGTTTCTTTTTCTAATACTAATGGAACATTTTTAAGAGAAACAGGTCTCCCCACTTTTGTTTCAGCCATTCTTTGCCATGCTAACCTTTCTGCCTTTGGTAGTGTTCTTAATTGTTGTAAATTTCTTGGAACTTGGACACCCTTCATTCCATAAATAGTTCCAAACTTTCTTCCCTCAATAGCTTCCATAACTAAAAATGGTTTTTTATCTTCAACAGCACCGATTGTTTTAACAGAGAATTTTCTTGGTTTAATAATAGTTTCTTTTTTAGGTTTAAGTTTTAATATCTCTCTAAATCTTGTGGTTTCTATTTTCTTTATTGGAGGAGTATATTCTCCTTTAACTTCATAAGAACTTAATTTAGTTGTTTTATCTCCACTTAATTTAGTCCATTTAAATTCTTTACCTTTAGGAATTTTAGTTGGTCTAATAACTTCATACTTTGTTATAGTTTCTTTTAAATATTTTTTACCAGTTTTATAACCAACCCAACTTCCTAAACCTGCTTCTACAATTCCAAGAGTTCTAATAAATGGTGATTTAGTTTTATCCATCATAGTTTTAGTTCCTCCACCAATTAATGTTATCGGAATTATTGCCCCACCAGATACTACAGCTAAAGCACTATAACCTCCTATTGTTCCTCCAACTCCTGCACTAATACCCCCCCATTTTATAACTTTCTCAGTTGCCCCTGCTTTTGTTAAACCAGTTTCAGTTAATTTTTGAGATATTGCTCCACCCTCCTGAGCCATTTCTCCAGGAGATGCAACAACATCTAAGATTGAACCTTTAGGAATTTCAAATTTAGTTTCTTGACCTCCTCCAACTGTAACCTTTGTTGGTGGAGAATAATCTTCTTTCTCACCTTTATCTGTTAAGAATTTTTTAACTTTGGCAGGTATTCCACTACTTAATTTTACATCAACCTTTTTCCAAACTCCTCTTTGAAATGTTTTTAATTTATCTATTGTTGTTGGAACATATTTACTTACCCCTATACTTAACGCAGCCATTTTACTAACCCCTGTTACTTTTTGAAATTTACTAACAACTTGTCGTTTTGATTCTGCAACTTTTTGTAATCTTTCAATTTCTTTATTATAACCTTCAATGTGCATACTCATTCCAAGTGCACCAGATTCAACACCAACAACTTCTCCTTGTTTATTCTTAATTAATTTTTCAGAAGGATATTTCTTTTCAAAATCTTTAAGGCCTATTTGTGCTTCTTTATAATCTTGAACAGCTTTTGCATATTCTCTAACATCTGTAGCACTTCTTGTTCCTGCCTTAACTTCTTGATAATATTTTTTTAATAGTGGGTCTTTACTCATTGCTACAACATAAGCACCCTGTGAACCTCTACCTACTAAACTCTTTGCTTGTTCATAAGCTTTTTTATGTTTTGATTGTTCTGTTTCTGCCTTTGAAACTTCTTTTGATGCCTTTGTTAATTGTTGTTCATAACTAAGTAACTCCCCACTTAAATCTCTTATTTCTGCTTGACCTTTTTTAACTCCAACTTCAACTTGTTTTCTTTGAACCATTGCACTCATTCCATTTCCTCTTAATGCTTCTTGAGTTCTCACACTCTTTTGTTGTGCCTTTAATTGTTGTTCTTGAGTTTGTAATTCAGCTTTTCTTTTTGTAACATCTAACCTTGCTTGTGCAATTTCTTGTTTAGCTTGTGCAATAGATACCATTAGATTAATTTCCCTAACTTAATTTTAATAGAATTTTTTTTACTTATTTGATTAATTATTTCTTTACTTAATTTCTTTTTTGGGAGATAGAGATTTATCTGTCCATTCTTTTTATTTATAATTGGTTTAACTTTAATAAATTTTTCCATTATAAAATACATGTAGAATTAGTTTTTAAATAGGCCTTGAATTATTCTATTTGAGTTAATGAAGATATTAACATTCCAACAAAAAGTGAACCACCTGCAATTTGATTCCAAGGATTCCAAATTGGTGTTAATAACATTGTGAAAATTCCAATTATAGAAATTACAATTCCACTTAAAAATAAACTATCTTTTAAATCCATATTATTTTAACTCTATCAAACTTTATAAAACCTTTATATTGATATTATTACTTAGAAGTAGTAAAGGGTATTACCCCTTTAACCACTTCAAATCTTTTTCTTTTGAAATATCTATTGTAATATTATATTTATTTTTTAAAGTTTTAAATATATAATTTAATTTTTTGGTATCACTTATGGGACAACGAAAAGAATCTATTTTTTGAAAACTTGAAGACCTAATAGTGACTTCTATTATATCTCCACTTCTATTATAGTTCATCCAATTACTTCCCATTATGCACCTCCTGTAATCAAAGCGTATATTACAACTGCACCAATTATTAACCCAACAATTCCAACACCCCATCCTAAATTCTTTTTACCTAAAATTCTATCCTTCTCCATACGAGCCATAACATATTTTTGTCCATAGGTTTCATGTTCACCTTTTAAAGGATTATATGGATTTAACTTATTCTTTGCTTGAATTACAAAAGGTTTACCCTTATAATATAAAATATCCATATCTTCTATTGCATGATAAGAATCTCCTAATTGAATAGTTCCGTCTACAATTGGTTCTTTTCTAAAACTAAGAGAACCATTTTCTTCAATAATTTGGATAGTTACATAACCTTTTTTTAATTTACTATTACCTACTCTTGCACCCCAAGGTAACTTAAACTTTTTAGGTTTCTTAACTTTCTTATTAGTTCTTAAAAGTTCCTTAATTTCTGCTAATTCTTCTGTTAAACTACTTGACATTTTTTGCACCTCCTTATAAATTATCTACAGATTGAGAGGTTGATTTTTTCTTAAACCAACCTTTATTCTCAACCTTGGATTTAGTTTTATCTTCTACTTCTTTCTTCTGAATAACTGCTAAATTTAAAAGTTTTGCATCTTTTGATAATGATGTTGATGTTAAAATTTCAGCTTTTGCATCAAAGTATTTTGCAAAGTATTCCATGTTTGCGACTTCTCTACAAAATAAAGATAATTCCTTATAAGTTCTAACAGGTAAACTTGGTAATCCAATTTCATCATTTGTTAAATTACCAGTTTTAATAGTGTCTGTTGCTAAAGCAACCTTATTCAAAAAAGAGTGGACACTATGAGTGTTATCTCTACTTGGTATATTTCCATATTCTTCTTCCATTTTTTACCTCCCTTCTATCTTAAAAATGCTACATCTAAAGCACGATATAATGTTGATATAATCCCTGTAATAATAAACATAGATGTATAAAATCCATCTAAATTGGTTATAGTTATTATAGCTAAACTTAACATTATAGGTGTAGCAATATTAAAAATAATATTAGTAGCACCAAATATTGCAATAATAATTTTCATTAACTTATTCATGGTATAAATTCCTCCTGTTTATCTTCAAATATTTCTCTAATCTCTGAAACAAAATTAACAAGGGTTCTTCCTGTAATTTTACAATAGGCAATAATTCCTATGGAAAATAATACTCCAATAACAATTAAATTATCAAATAGTGTCATATTTTTACAGGCCTAAACCCTTGTTTTTGTTTTAGTTTTGGAATGTAATTATATTTTTTTAAATCGTTTATAATATAATTACTTATTTCTTCTTCAGTTGATAATTTATTAATTGATTCTTTAAATCTCTTTATAGATTTTTTTCTCCAATCTGAATCACCTTTCAAATCTGGATGTTCTTTTATACAACCAGAATAATTTAATTGAAGCCCATCTATTGTAGTTGTTTGAGCACCATAATCCGTTTTCCCAAATCTAATATTTTTTCCATCTATAATTATAATTACTTTTTCATTTAAATAATCAAATAATAATTGTATCATTTATCCTAAAGCTTTTCTTAGTTTTGTAATTTCATTAAGAATTTTACAAAGCATAGCTTTCTCATCATAAACAGTTTCATTATCATCCTTAACAAAAACACCTGTTTGTGTTGGGAGTTCAACTAAATTATATTTTTCCAATTCTTCTTTTTTTTCTTTTACTTCCTCTTTAGCCATTTTAACCTCCTATTATTTAATTAATTCAATACTACTCCTTACAGCAATATATGAACCTAAACCAAATGTAACCCCTGCAATCATAACACTTACAAAGTTATTAAATATATCTATTCCATTAATAAAAATAAAAACAGAAATTGCCATCATTAACATTCCAGTTAGGATTGTTATAATCTCACTCTCCATAAATACACTCACTAAAAATAAAATATATGCTACAGAAATAACAAGATAGATAGTTGGTATCATTAATTAAATCCCCCTATTTCCATAGAACTCCTCGTCATAATATATGCACCAATTCCCCATAATACAAAAGATAATGCTTGTTTTAACATTTCATTAGTTAAATCTGGATAACCTATTGTCCAAAAGATTATTCCCAATACAATAAATATAATTCCCCCAAATAAAGTTATGATTGAATCACCCATATAATAACCAATACATAATAATAAACAAGCAATTAAAAAAGTAAATATATATAAATAATATCTTGAATCAGTAGTTTCTATTCCAAAATTAAAACTATTTGTATCACTTCCAATTAATCCAGTTGTATCATTACACCAAGTTGTTACAGAATAAATTGTGCCTAATGTTAATCCACTAATTGTTGTAGAGTTTGGAGTAAAAGTATTATTTGTTCCCCCAGTATCTATACTCCACCAACAAGTATCTAATGGTTCACTTCCACTAATAGTTAAAGTAATTGGTTGGATTGTTTCATAATCATCTTCAATAGGATTAGTAATTGTAATTGTTGGATTTGGATTTGTTACATTTAAAAACCAAGTCATATAACTTGAAGAATAATTTGTTGTTCCTTGATAAATTAAAGTATAATTAAAATATCCAATACCTGGAAGGTAACTTGTATTTGTTAATGGTGAAGAACCATTATTAATTAAAGTTCCATTCTCATAAAGAACACCATTAATCTCACCATTAAAATACCCTGTAAGGTTTAAAACTTCCCACTCCTCCAAACTTAAATTATTCTGAACTCCATTTAACCATAGTTGTGCATCACTATCATTTTGAGTAACTGTATAAGTATAGGTTGGAGTAACTTCCCAAGTATTTGCACTATTATTTGCTAACCAATAATAATCATAAACACCCACTTCTAATGTAGTAAATGTTTTTGAGTAATGTCCATCACCATTTCCAATAGTTTCATTTGTTCCATCCCAATTAAATAATATTGTTTCTGAATTATCTGCCCAATTAATTCCAAAGATGTAATTAAATAATTGTAAATAAACTTTTGGGTCTGTTGGTTCTGTTACATTAGAATAAGATGGTGATAAAGTATTAAGAATTATAGTCCTCGTTGCTGTATCATTACATCTATTTGTAGATGAACAAGCTGTTGAATTTATATAATAAGTTCCGTCGGTCAATGTTCCATCAAAATAAGAATACTGATTATCACTTCCACTTGTAAAATTACTTTCAAATAAATCATGAGTAGAATTATATATGTTTGTTGTTATATTTGAAATAGTTACAACCCCATATTCAGTAGCTGTTATGTTAGCAATAATATAATCTTGATTATAAATTCCTGTTGAAGTAGAACCTGTATCAAAAATTATATCTGGAGGATTATTATCAATAGTAAAATTATTTTCACTTAAATAACTTTGAACATCATTAGCATTATCTCCAGAAGTTGCAGTAACATTCATTTTATATAATCCATCTGGAACATTATTTGTATCAAAATAAATATGAACATCTGAATCATCAGAAGATTTAAAACTTCCATTGATAGTATAATTAAAAGTTCCGTCAGTATTTCTTAAAGTTAAATTGTGTGTTACATTTCCAACACTATCAGGGTCAATAGCAGTATTAACATGAATAGTCATATTATCATAATAAGTTCCATTTAAATTTTGATTTCCTTCATCAGCTGAATGATTATCAAAACTAACTAATCCTTGCATATAAGAAAATATACTTGGGTTATTTATAGGTAAATTTGCATCACCAATTTCATCAAGAACAAATGTTGTATTATAAAAGAAATTTCCATAAGTATCTTCTCCAAAAAATCCAAATTGAACAATATCCCCATTACCTGAACCTGCTACATAATAATCTGCTGTAAATTCTGCCTGTGTCCAAGTAATTCCTCCATCTGTTGAAGTCCAAGCAGTTTTACTATCTTTAAAACTTACATTTGTTCCACTTGAACCATTAGTATATCTTACTTTCCAACTTCCTGCTGGTTGAGATGTAAGACTTTCATAATATACATAAGCTTTTGGTGTAGTAGTTATTCCCCCAATCTTTCCATTAGTTACAGAACCAACACCTTTTGAATAACTACTATTTCTATCAGTAAAATAAATATTATCAACTTCTGTTTCATCTAAGGAATTAACAAAAACACAATTAATTGTATCAGAACTTGGAGAACTTCCCCCTGTTTTATTATAACTTGAATTACAATAATATGAATTTAATAATTTATTTGGATTTCCAGTATATCCAAAATTTCTCATAATTGTTCTTGTATAATTTTCAATACCTCGTTCAGTTTCTAAATCCCAAATCTCAATTAAAATTGGATTATCTTTATAAATTGAATAATTATATTTTTCTGCTCTTGCTAAATATCCTCGTGATAAAGGAATACTTGTTCTTAGAACTGCAGGTTCAAGATAATCTGTATAATTATATAATGCCCATTCACTTCCATTTGTTATTGTTACTTTTGAAGAATCTTCTCCAAAGGCAGACCAAGTATAATTATCATCAAATAAATAAGTAGAACTATTAATCATATAACTATCAAACCATTTATTATCTCCTCGTCCATCTGCTAAAAATACATATTCTCCAGTATAATATCCATTGGTTGAACCTTTATTATTACTTGGATATCGTAAACTTCCATAATTTGGTGGAGTTAAATCTGTGCTTATTGTTTTCATAAATACCATTCGTGATAAATTTATTTTTGAAGTATCTGTGCAGTTAATTATTACTTCAAAAATACCAGTAGAATTTTCTTCAATATCTGTTGGTGTTATAGAAATTAAATTACATATGGGTTTAATATCATCATAATCTTCATATATTTGGTCGCCAAAAAGAACAGGAGAATAAAAATTATATAAATCTGAAACTAAATTCCAAGTAGAAAAAATATCTGTAATCCCTAATTCTAAACTAAAGGTTACATTATCTTGATATTCTTTTGTTTCACTATAGTTCCAATTATTCCTACCTTCAACATATAATTTTGAAACTTCATTGGCTGATAAACTCCGATTAAATATCATTACTTCATCTATTGAACCATTATAATTATATGTTGGACTATAATCTTTAATATATCCAATAGATAATTCCTCAGGACTACCCATACTTCCACTTAGTGAATTATCACTCTCATAGAAAACCCCATCCACATAAATAGATGTTAAATTATTATCTCCAGAACATAAAGCATGATGCCACTCACCATTGTGAAAATCACCCACGGCAGATATACTTAAAGTATCTGTTTTATTATTAAAAGAAGTATATACCGAACCACCCCCAACTCCAAGAGTATAACCATTGTAAGGAGAACTATGTAGATATTTACTTATAATTCGTTTTGTAGAACTTGGAACTTCATTAGATTTAAACCAAAGACTTAAAGCAAAATTATCAGCATTTAAATCTAAACTATTAGAATCTGGAACATATATTTCTTTACCTGCCCCAAACTCATAAGCTCCACCCCATTTTCCACCTGTTAAATTTAAAGTCGCACCATCCACAATTCCATTATTTAATCCCAGACTATCATTAGCATCAGTATCTAAATGCCAATAAGAAATTAATCCATTCTTTGAAGTATCTATATCAGTATTATTATAACCATAAGATAATTTCCATTTACCAATTAAAGTTGTAATATTAGTTCCTAAAAATCTTTGAATACCTGTTGAAATATTTATTTTATTACTATCACTATTAACTTTAAAAGAAGGACTACTTTGTTTAGCAGGTTGTTTAAATTTATTAGATTGATTATTATAAATATTTGTTATTTGAGAAGAATTTAATACATTACTAAATATCATAACTTCATCTATTGTTCCATTAAAATATAATGTCCCAGTTGCATAATTCCCAATTTTCAAAGATTGGTCAGTTACATCTAAAGTTCCAGTAGATAAAGTTCCTGTTCCTTCTAATGCACCATCAACATATATTTCAGCATTTGTTCCATTATATATTCCAACTACAAAATGCCAATATCCATCATTCCAAGTATTAGTAGTCTCTGCAGTACTTTGAACATCTAATGTATTTTGAATTGCAAAAGTTAATTTACCTTCAGTAGCCCAAGAAGTTACTAAAACATATTGTTCTTTTGATGTAGTCCATTTAGATACTATTCCTTTATTTTTTCCTATACTTGTATATTTAATCCAAGTAGAAACACTAACATAATCTGGATTTAATGAGGGGTCATCTGCTACACTTATATAATCATTAACACCATCAAAACTCGCACCTAAACCATAAATACTTGATTCAGTTAAAGTTCCATTATAAACTCCATCATTATCATTACTTGAAAAATCATAAGCAGTAACATTATTATCCATATCAAAAGGATAATAAGCTTGTAATCCCAATATATCATAACCATATTCTACATCTCCTACTAATGTTCCATTATTAATTCCTTTACTATCAACAGCAATAGGTTTTGAACTATTATCAAATTTCCAAGAACTAACTTCACTATTATCTGCATAAGTATTTTGTTTTCTTCCTAAACCATAAATTCTTGTAACATTTTCTTGAGAAAAAGAACTATTAAATAATTGAACATTGTCTATTGAACCATTAAAATATTGATTAATTACCTTATAACTCCCTATAAACCAATTACCATTCACTATACCTACTTTTCCAGAAATAGTTTTAATATTAGATAATTCAGCAACTCCATTAATATAAAGCCAAGCAGAACTTCCATTATATGTTACAACAGAGTGTGTCCATTCATTAGCAGTATATACATTTTTTCTTGTTGTTACACCATTAAGAGCTGTTCCATTATTTATCAACATTTGAAAATCTCCATCAGAGAATGTAGCAAGAGTTATTTCATTAGTTCCTTTATCATAAATTCTATATGCTCCCAATTCATCTGCTTTAAACCAAGCTGACATTGTAAAAGCATCTAAATCTTCCATTGTTGAATGATTACCTAAACCAACATAATCACCAGCACCATCAAAACTTGCATAAGAATTATCATCATCTTCAAAATAAGGTTCGTTTCCAATTCGTCTTGTTAAATTAAAACCTCTTAATTCATTATATAAATTGTTATCATACATTTCAATATGTGAAAAGTTTTCTTCTGCTCTTATATTTTCAAGATAAGAAGAAGTATATAAATCTTCTTCGGCAATAATATGAATACTATTCTCTCCTAATTTTATAGAGGGAGTTTTATAGGGATTAGCTATTTGAGTAAAACAATATTTATCCCCTGTTTCAAAAGTAGTTGGAGTTTTACTTTTCTCGTCGGTCTTTTCTAAAACTTTGTCTATACTTTTACTAATTGAACTTTCTAATGTTGTTGGAACTTCATAAGTATAATTATAAATTACTTTGGTTGTTTTAGAATCCAACAATAATAAACCAAAAACATATTCATACCAAGATTTTGAAACTTCTACTTGAGAAAAAAACTTACTTTCTTTTGTTGAACAAACTTTTATTTTTATATCATTAGAATTATTTAAATGTTCAAAAGTTATTGAATCATAAATTTGTTCTATACTTGTTTGTGATTCAACAATATAGTTTCCTGTGAATTGTGTGTGTGGTGCTTGGTTTGTTATTGTTGTTGGTGGTAGAGCTGTGGCTAATGTAATAACAAAAAGAAAAAGAAAGAAGGTTAGAAATAAACCTAACCTTCTTTTATCATAAAATAAATTTTTTAACATTTAATAATTTTCCTTTATTTAAATAAGACCACTATTTCTTAATCCTTGTGCAGCAATTCCAATTGAAGAAGTTGCGATTGCAAGAGCGAAGAATAAAGTAGTTAATCCAACTAAAGTATCTGCAGCACCTGTAACATTACCATCTGCTTGTGCAGTTCCTACTTGCTGAGCAACTGTTGGTAAAAGAGCAGTTCCTACAAGAATAACTATAAATCCACCGATTATATTTCCTAACATTTTGACATCTCCCCTCCTAATAAATAAAACCCATTAGAGTTTTGAATTTGAACCATATAAAAATTACTTGAAATTAGTTTTTAAAGTGGCCTTATGTTTAAGGCCACTTTAAAAACCCAAAAACCTTAAAAAATTCAAGAGGTTAATTTATGGAATATGAAAAAGCTGATGATGGTTTACAAAAATCTAAATACAATTCTGGACAATTTAATAATATAAGATTACATAATCTTTGGTTAGATTGTCATAAACATGCAAGGCAAGGAAATCTTATTAAATGGAATGCAGATTTAGATAGGGTTTGGTGTGAACTTGCAAGTGATGAAAAAGAAAAAGGAGAATCTGATGAAAAATTTGAAGACTTTGAGAGTAAATTAGATAAACTTGGAGTTTTATGGAATGGTTCAAATGATGAAGGTTATGGGGTTAAAATTAAGGAAGATATTTTAAAAATTAGAAGAAATCAATATAAATTATTAACAAAAAAAGAGATATGGATTCGTAGATTACAGAATAAGCAAGGAAAAGGAACTGCTTATGATGAAAATGAAGGTTGGAATGATTAATGGTAACTGTAGATTTTCCAGAAACTTCCTATTTTATGGAACCAATGTTATATAATCAAATCCATAAGAACATTAAACCAGCATTGAATAAAAATGATGAAGATTATGTAATGGTTATTGATGGGAATGAGGGAGTTGGTAAATCAACACTTGCGTTTCAAATAGCAAGAGCAGTAGATAGTGATTTTTGTTTAGATAGGATTGTATTTTCTCCAGAAACATTTAGAGATGCAGTTATGAATGCAAAAAAAGGTCAAGCTATTGTATTTGATGAAGCTATAACTGGATTTAGTTCAAGAGGTGCTATGAGTCGGATTAACAAAATGTTAACAGCCCTAATGATGCAAATGCGACAAAAGAACCTTTTTGTTATAATTGTAATCCCAACTTTCTTTCTATTAGATAAATATGTAGCATTATGGAGAGCTAAAGTATTAATTCATTGTTTTAAGAGTAAAGGAAAGAGAGGTTTCTTTAGAGTATATAATTCTAAGAAGAAGAAATGGTTGTATCTATCTGGTAAGAAGTTATATGAGTATAATAAAGTTAGAACAAGGTTAAGAGGTAGATTTTATGGGAAGTTTGCATTAGGTGTTGAAATTGATTTAGTATATAGGAAAAAGAAAGAAGATTTTCTTAACTCTACAACTGATAGAGATAACGAATCAAATTTAGGAAGATTAGAGAAAAGATATAGGAAAGGGATGATTATACTTATAAATACCTTAATTTCAAAGTTTAAATTAACACAACAAGGGGTTTGTGATATATTAAATAAGTATAACTATAAATTGGAAAGGTCATCTCTATCTTTAATGTTGGATAGAGAAGGTTTAAAGGATAATGTTGATTGTTAAATGTTGCACTTATATATATAATAATTGTTAAAAAGGATTATTTTATCCATCACTATAATATATAACACAATCAATAAAAAAAGTAAGGCAAGGTTTGTTTACTATAGTAAACCTAACTTGGCTCTAAGTATATGTAAATTATCTATGGGATTAAGGATTGGTTTAGTAACTTTATAATTTAAATTACTCTTTGTTAATTTTAATATATTAAAATTAAGAAGTTCCTTTATTAATAAAGGCCTAAGGCACTTTGGTATATGATACCTAGAACCAAACAAAGCCACTAAATGTTTTTTAGGAATAACTTTTGATTTAGATAATTGATTATAAATATAAGTCTGCAAACATAAATAGATTAATCCCCTCTCTTTCATTTTGTTATTCTAATCTAATTTTATCCCCTTCTGAAGTTAAGTGTTGGGTAAATATATTTGGTTTAATATAATCTCTTTCACAATGTAATTCTCCAAAATAATCACATGGATTCTCTCCTAAATTTTTACAACTATACATTATATCTTTAACTCCCATATAAAAACTACCGAGGACAATAAATACCATAATTAACCAAACTAACATTCGCTTTCCACCAAACAATAAATTTATCCAATTTATAGTTCCATCTTTATTTCTCATAGGATTAACTATTCTATATCCCCAGGCATCTTTCTTTAGTGCAAGTTCACAATCGTTTATTTTAACATATTCTATTTGATTATCCATTATCCTCTCTCTACAAAAAAATATGCTGCACCAAGTTCTGCTAAAAGAATAACAAGTAATTGCCATAATGGTAATGATTGCCATCCCATTTTTCTACCCCAAATAAAACCAATTAAAGTAGCTAAAACAGCCCCTCCACCAAGAATAACAAAACCTGCAGAAGTTAAGATTTCTGTATCTAAAAATCCTCTTTTATTATTTATCATCAGACACCTCCTTACAATCAATAGCTTGTAACTCTAAATCTTTATATTTTTTTAACATTATATATTTTTGCCATTGACCTAAACACCCCATTGAAGAATTAAATAATGCACCTACTAAAATTATTAATAACCACCATAATGTTTTAATTCCAATTATACACATAACAATTCCACAGAGAATACCGACGAGAGATATTAAACTTCCATTCAACTGCATTTTTGTTTGTTGTAATTGTGTAACTCCTTCTAATCCAGATTTCCATCTACTAAAAAATTCTTTTGGGGTAATCCATTTTCCAGTTTTATCTTTCCATACTTTCATTCTTCAAACTCAATACAATAAAGTGAATCACCTGTTGATTCAATAACACAATACCCATTTAATTCATTATCCCAAATTGTAACATACCTATGGCCTTGAGTATTATCTTTTGTATAGATAGAGGTTGTTTCTGCTTGATAACCAAGTTCAATTGCAAGGTCATGATATAAATTACTCCAGTCATAACAATCCCCTCCATTCAAAATTAAATCTTCAAGAGTTCTATTTTCAACATCATCCATTATATTATAAGAAAAAATAGTATTTACATAAGCCCTTAAACAATAAACCATTTCAGTATTTGTTAAATTTGAACATTCATTATAATCTGTTATATCTAAAGAATCAGAATAATCACAATCCTCATAAGTTGGTGAAACCATATATCCAATCCATAAACCTATACTCAGGGCAATTATAACTACCCCTATCATTATTACTGAGGGTAGTATATAAAGTCCTGTTTCCCCTTTTTTTCCTTTCATATTATACATATATTGTGCAATATATTTAATCCCTCTCCTCGTGGAGTGGTTTTAGTTTCTGCACATTTTGTTAGTTTTTTATATCTTTATTTACAAAATAATACTTACCTTCTACTTTTTTAACCTCAAATTCACTATATTTATCAAAATTATCATAGGGATTTGAGGGGTTAGAACACATCTACTGCTCCCTCAACTGCTTTCTTCGGAGATGCTCGTAAGTAAATCCCAGTTGTATTTAAATTAGAATGCCCCATTAACATTTGAACTTCGTGCATTGGTCTACCTGCATTAATTAAATGGGTGGCAAAACCCGCCCTTAATGTATGAAATGTTAACCTTTTATTTAATACTTTTCTACCTAATTTGGTAATAAAATCCTGCAGGGTTCTTCTTTTGAGTGTTAAAGGTAATAATTTGATTGCATTTGCATTTATTCTTTTAGGTTTTGGAACTACCCTATCTTTTCCACCTTTTGCTCCAAGTAATCTTATTTGAGAGTTATTTTCTATTTGAAATGCTTGTAGAGGTTTTATTTTCCAATTACCATTAATTTCCAAACCCAAAATCTCGGATATTCTCATTCCTGCTTCAAAACCAAGTAACATTGCAATTAGAAATAATTTTTTATTCTTCTTTTTAGTTTTAAGAACAAATTTAAACATTTTTTCAAATTCTTCTTGATTAATTATTGTTGGTAGTTTTTTCATTCCTGAAACTCCCCATTTAAACCAAAAATCAAACCAAAAATCAAACCAAAAATCAAACCATTAATCAAACCACTAATCAAACCAACACTCAAACCAAAAATCAAACCAAAAATCAAACCATTAATCAAACCACTAATCAAACCACTAATCAAACCAAAAATCAAATAAAAAATCAAACCACCCTCTTTAAAACTTTTTAATTTCTTAAAAATACTTACAAAACTACAAATGGTTAAACTAATTAAAAGATATTGTAAAATCAATAATTGAATTATCATTAAACCATCTAATTGATATTCTATTTCTTCAGTTAGAGTTCCTAATTCTAAGAAACCCCCACTATCAATAATTACATAAAACATTTCAATAACTAATAGTATTCCAATTATTGTTAAAAATAAAGGTAAAATACTTCTTTTAGGAATATGTAAGTTAAGTTCTTCGTGTTGTTTTATTGTTTTATTTTTCATTTTTACCTCTTTTTATGCAATTTTATTAATTCTTTATACTATATAAACTTATCTATTATTACACATTAGTATAGTAATGTGTAATAATTCCTTCTCTTTTAATTTAATATAGGGTGGCTAATTCCCCAAAGCCAAATAAGTATTAATCTTCTCTCTTTCCTCTACCTGTTTTTCTTGTAGGTGAACATCCCCCTCTGCCTTTATTGGCTCTTGTTCCTCTACCACTACCATCTCTTTTAGGTATTCCTTTTTTATTTTTCTTTGTTTTCATTTTCCCTCCTTTCATTTGATTATTAAATTTCATCTTCTTAACTTATTAAGAGATTCCTTTGCTTTTTTAGTTTTATTTTGTAATTTATTAGTAAACTATTTAGTTTAATGTGTAAACTTAGTCTATTAACTCACAATAATCCTGCCTTTTTTAATTGTAATTGTTTGATGTAATCTCTTAAACTGAATGAATCAAGCATAAATAATTTATTTAAAATCTGGGTATCTAAAATATCTATTAAATACTTTTTGATATATCTTAATATCTCTTCCTTCTCTGGTCTAAACTCTACCATTATAGCTCTATCTAAAAGAGATATAACCCCCATATTTTTTAATCTTGTTAATGAGTTTGAAGTCATAATCACTTTTGATTTTGTTAAGAAACTTTTTGGAGTATCGCTTATTTTATCCATTTTCCAAGAAGTATTATATTGTATTTCTTTAATTGGGGTTGTTTCACATAATTGTTTTAATAATCCTATAGTTTTATCCTTTTCAAATAATCCTTCAACATCATCAAACCAAAGAGGTTCATCAATATGTTCATAAGCTTTTTCATATAATCCAAGAGGGGTTGTTCCTGAATTAATATATCCAACTTTTGAACCTAAAATCTTCCGAATATTATAAGTCTTACCTATTCCTGCAGAACCAATAATTATTAAAAAATCAAAAGTCCCTTTCTTGAACTCTTTAGTTAACTTTTTTAAGTCTGAATATTTGGTTATTTTAATCATCTTCCCCTCTCATAATATCCCAAATATCAAACATAATAATTGCAGGTAACCATTCTATATTATCACTTACAACCCCATAACCTTGTTCATAAGCACATATTCTCATTTCGTCTTCTAAATTTTCCATTAGACCAATATTCTTTCCAAAGTCCTTCTTTCTTTCCATTCTTATATTCTCCTTCACCCAAAAGTTTTCCATCAGAATAATATTCTTTCCAAAGACCTGTTCTTTTTCCGTTTTTGTTTAATTGGTTTGTTTTCCTTCTATTAACTCTCCGTTTTTATATTTTCTCTCATATATAAGTTCTTTCCACTAATTCTCCGTTTTTATATTTTTCTTTACTCAAAAGTTTTCCATTCTCCCGATAATCTTTCCAAAGTCCTTCTCTTTTTCCGTTTTTGTATTTTCCTTCCCGCCAAAGTTTTCCGTTAAAATAATACCATTTCCAAAGTCCTTCTTTTTCTCCGTTTTTATATTTTTCTTTATATCTAAGTTTCCCATTATCCCAATAATATTTCCAAAGTCCAGTTTTTTCCCCGTTTTTATATTTTCCTACACAATAAAATTTTCCATTAGACCAATATTCTTTCCAAAGTCCTTCTTTCTTTCCATTCTTATATTCTCCTTCATCCAAAAGTTTTCCATCAGAATAATAATATCTCCAAAGTCCAGTTTCTTTTCCGTTTTTGTTTAATTGATTTGTTTTCATTCTATTAACTCTCCGTTTTTATAGTTTTCTTCCAAGTAAAGTTCTCCATCAGAATAATAATAT
>Ga0114918_10002375_pt1 | contig 16896 bp, 18 predicted proteins | sample LantaG_FD_87015 | JGI IMG/M metagenome (GOLD analysis project Ga0114918, IMG submission 87015) | Deep subsurface microbial communities from Baltic Sea to uncover new lineages of life (NeLLi) - Landsort_02402 metaG | ecosystem: Environmental > Aquatic > Marine > Oceanic > Sediment | place... | reverse complement strand
AAGGCAGAGAAATTAAAGAATCAGCGCTCGGAATCAATGAAGAATAGGATTGTTTCTGATGTAACAAAGAAGAAATTATCTAAAGTAAAAAGGACAAAAGAGTGGAACGAGAAAAACTCTAAGTCAAAAAAAGGCAAGAAAATATCAGACAAGCGACGAGCGGAAATAAAGGCATACATGGCAGATGACAAGAAAAATCATAATGTGAATCAAACGGTTTTTGTCTTCAAGAATAAGAACACAGAAGAAGTTATCCATTGTAGGATGATAGATTTAAGAAAGAAAAAAGGATGCGCTAGTGCTTCTGCTTTGGTTCGCGGAAGAATAAAATGTTGTAGTAAAGGCTGGATGCTTTTAGGAGAGTCAGATGGAAAAGCTTAGTGGTGTAAATGTTGACGAGTGGGAAATTGTTGACAGTGAAAATGCCAATGAGGAGGGGTACGAATATCAAGAGATATCCGTAGAGGAACTGCTTGATGAGGCAGGGATGTCTGAAGCTCAAAAGGATAGTTGGGGAAGAAGATATTTCGCAATCAATATACACCTGCTCATATCGTCAGAGACCATGCCGTTCGTAGCAGAGGTTTTAAACGACCGACTGCACGACCCACGGCTTGCTAAGATGAATGCGATTGTGTTCCTCGGTGTAAAGCCGAAGGGTAGAGCAAAGGGTGCGTATCATCCACTCTCTTCGGAAAAATATGCATCTTTGGTTAAGCTTTGTCTTCGACTTGGGATTCCATTCGGTTTCGACAGTTGTTCTTGTTTTGCTTTCTTGAAGTCTGTCGAAAGTTTAGATTTAAAAGAAGACTTTAAGAAATCGCTTTATGAAATGAGCGAACCTTGTGAGAGTACACTCATGTCTGCATATATTAATACTGACGGAGTGTTCTTTCCTTGTTCTTTTACTGAAGGTGAGCAGGGATGGAAAGAAGGAGTGGATGTTGTTGGCTGTAAGGATTTTCTTAAAGACGTTTGGCATAATAGAAAGGTCACAGAGGTAAGAAGAAAGATAATGAACTGCCGTGAATGCCGAGAGTCTTGTTTTAATTTCAAAGAGATTAATGTTAAATGGGAATAATCTACAAAATCACAATCATATGTAGTCGAGCCATTGCATGGGTTTGTAGTGATCTTTCTATTTTTAAGGTGGGTTTTTAACTTTTGTAGTTATAACAGAATAGAGAAATAGTTTAAGAAAGGAAATACAATGTCATTATGTCTTTTTCATGGGGATCTTGATGGTCACACTTCGGCGGCTATTATTGATAAGAGGTTTCGCGTTGATAAATTTGTAGTTGCCAATTACGATATAGATTTTCCATTTGACAGAATTTGTAAAAACGAAGAAGTATACATTGTAGATTTCTCTCTTAAAAGCAAGGAAGTGATGAGTAGACTTCTATCTGTTACCAAAAATGTAGTGTGGATTGATCATCATATAACGGCAATCCAAAAATTCAAAGGGTATGAAAACATTGAAGGAATAAGAGCAGACACATATCCTGCTGCTTGTCTTCTTTGTTGGCAATATTGTTATCCATCAATCACTCCTCCAGCTTTTGTTTCTCTTGTTTCTGATTTTGATACTTGGACATATAAGTTCGGGGATGATACTAGAAATCTTGTTACGGCGGCTCAAAGCATGGAGAATACACACCCATTGAATAGAGATTTTTGGAAACTAGTTTTAAATAATGATAAAAAAATAATTGAAGGGTTAAAATTAAATGGAGAAAAAATTCGTTTAGTCCAAGAAAACGATAGAATTAATTTTGCAAAAAATAATGCCTTTGAGGTTAACTTTGAAGGATTAAAAACGATTGCTTGTAACAAAAGAGATGGTGGATCTCTATTATTTGAAAATCTTGAGAATATTGGCGATTACGATATTATGATGTCATTTCAATATTGTGGAAAATCTAAGCTTTGGGAATTTTCTATATACTCAACTAAACCGAATGTAAATTGTTCGGAGATAGCTAAAAAGTATGGCGGCGGCGGACATCCTGGAGCGGCAGGGTTCTCGCAGACCAAGTTACCCTTTAAATTGTAAGGAAGGCACAGATGAATATACTGATAGATATTGATAATGTGATTGTTGATTTTGTCTCTTCTATGATTGCATATATCAATGTCAAGTACAGTAAGAGTTTTAAAGCGTCAGACGTAGAATGTTGGGATTTTGTAGACAGTCCAAATATTGACATAACTGAAGCTCAATTCTATGAGGCGTATGAAGATTTCCAAAAATTACAGCTATGGCACACTTCTCCGATTTATCCAGACTCAAAGAAGGCTCTAGATCATCTCTTTAAAGACCATTATGTAATATATCTATCGAGTAGACCAGTAAGCGCGGCAAATGCGACGGTTTCTTATTTCAAAAAACACAGTCTTCCTTTTAATGGATTACAAATATTAGAAAATGAATCACAACCAACAATGCGCGGAAACATTGCTTTTTGTGAAGGGATGGATAAGGGTGTGATTGCAAAAAATTGGATGGCCGATATAGCGATAGAGGATCGACCTTCCACCATTCAAAGCTATATAAATGAAGGAATCATGGTTGTCCGGAAAGAAGAACCATATAACGACGTAGAATATACAGGAAACGAAGAACTATTAAAATCTTGCGTGAATCTAACAGAGTTTAAGAGCATAGTCAACTCTTTAAATAAGGAGAAATAAATGAGTTCTAAGGGAAAGTTCTTAGTTTTTGAAGGGATTGATGGTTGTGGAAAGGGAACGGTCATAGAGAGCGTTAAATCACACTTTGACGATAATGATATTGACTATATAGCGATTAAGGATCCTGGGTTCACAAATATCGGAGAAAAGATTCGCACCATTTTATTAGATCCTGAAAACGAAGAGATGGATAGAGAGACTGAGCTTCTTCTGTTTCTTGCCGCTAGAGCTCAGTTGGTTAATGAAGTAATTAGACCAGCATTAAAAAGTGGTAAGAATGTAATATGTGACAGATATGATTCGTCGACATATGCTTATCAATACATAATGGGTGGATGGGGTGACGAATCTCCGAGTGAGGCAAATAAAAGATTTCATTGCTTAGTTGATTTGTCTTCTTCAGATTTCCCTATTCCCAATCAATATTTTATTTTAGACATTCCCGTATCTATTTCTGAAATTCGATTGTACGATCTTGATGAAGGATTGGATAGATTAGAGTCAAAAAACACTAGTATTTTTGAAAAGATTAGGAATAGATATTTGTATTACGCTAAACATCTTTCTAATGTTTCTGTCATAGACGCATCACAAGACAGAGATAGTGTTGCAAATGATGTTATTTTTGAGATTGATAGGATTCTAAATAAGGAGTAGGCTATGGATCTTTCAACAGAACTCCTTAAACGCTTAGGAGCAAGGCAAGTTGGTTGCCTCAAAGAGATGGTGATTGGGCATAATATTATACTTCCACAGTATACAATTGTATGGACGGAAATGAATTTAGAAGGAGCTCCAAAAGATACAATTATTGGATGGAAATATTTTAATGGAAAAAATATATTGTCGACGAACATAAGTCAAGAACTCGTTACAATAATCGAGAAAATAGAATAGTTATAAATATTTATATTCTACAAACCATATCCTCCTATGCAACAATGCATTAGGAGGATTTCATTTTAATTTAATTTTTTCCGTTATAATAGAAGATTATTCTTGCAAAACTGAGATTTTGTGTTACTATGAAGGCAGAGAACGAAGAGTAATTTTTGACTCACAGTACTGGAAGGCGTTGATATGGGACTATTTAGTGAACTTCGAGTTAGATATGCGAAGACTCTCTGCCGCATGATGGATTATGGTATGAGCAGGGAAGAATCTCCTCGTCCATTGAGAATTGCGTCTGTTTTACTCATGATTTCTGCCTCTGAGAATTTGGACGATCTAGTTTCTGGGTTTTATTCAGAAATCAAGAATGCAACTGTTAAGCCAATGACAGAGATCAAAAAGAGCGACCTCAAAAGCGTTTCAAGGTATGTCAATTTTTTGAATAACATTGGAGCGATGACTCTATCTATCATAAATTTTCTTGAAACAGAAAAAGAGATTGAAAATAATAGTCAAAAAGGTGATTCCGAACTTCTAGTTAAGTTTGTCTCGCATTTAAATAACTCTATGCAGAACATTAAAGACATCTCAGACTCCGTTAAATTGAGACAGGGCAAACAACTTTATGGGGTTTTTGAACACTCTGACATTCATGACGCTACGGAAGAAATGATTCGCAGTATAGAGAGTCGAAAAGTTGTGGAACTTCTGAAAGAAAAGGGTGCTAAGGAAGTGGCAAGAAAGATAAGTAAATCCAAAGAGTCAATCGAAAGACAGCTTAGAAATGCTGAAAGATTATCGAAAATGAAAGAACGTCAAGGAATTCCAACTTTAGATGCGTCAACAGATGTAGATCTTATATCAGGAGCGGCATGAGCGATCAACTAACATTTAAAAACACAGAACAAGCAATATGCACCCTGTCTTTATTGACTGGATGTAGAGTTCGTATTGCTAAAAAGGGAATGTTCGATAGAGCTAAGGATTGGTTGAAGGAGAAGTTTACAGGCTTTAAAAAGTTTGATTTGGACGGAGATAGTAGTGCAATTTCCTATGTTCGTTATAATAAAAAGAAAAAAATTCTAGAAGTAAGATTTAAGGAAAGAGGTAAATATCAATACGTAGGAGTGCCTGAGTCTGATTTTCTTGATATGATGAAATCCCCGTCTAAAGGTGCATATTTGAATAAGAAGATCAAGCAAAAATACAAATATAAAAAAGTAGCCAATAAGATTCGTATAGCAAAGAAGTTATCTCAATCTATTTTTATAGGTCGAATTCTGGCTAAAGAAAAATATATACCGTCAAATCAAGATAAATAACTCTATTCTTTAGACCAAACTCTTATTATAATTTCTTGTCTTCCCCATCTTTTAGCTTCTTCGTGAGTTTTAAACCGTACATCAATTCTATTTTTTTTAATCTTACCTCCTGTATCGTCACACAACACCCAAGAACCGTTGTTGTTGCGGTTGTATCCTGGAATATCTATATGGCTTCCTAAAGGGATATAACGAGGATCTACTGCAACTCCTGGTAACCAAGCACTTCTTCCTGTCTTAGTAATTCCTGGACTTCCTCTTCCGCAACATTTAGCACACGGACAATATGCTGTTGCTGTAACTTTTATTTCTTCATATTTATAACCATTTTTGATATTATTTTTTTGAGGCTTTGTGATGACTTTAGCCTTTGTAGTGGTTGGTGGTAACGGAGGCATCGGCAGTACATCAAAGACTTCCTCAACTTCTTCTCTCTTTAAATCTTTTTCTTTTATTTTTATATTTGAATAGTTTTTAGACGAATCATGAAGATAATATATTACGACTGTAGTTGGTTTACCTTTAAGTAGTAAAGAAGTCATAAGGATAATGTTGCATAAACCGATACATACTAATAAGATGTGCAATTTTGATTTCATAATGATGAGTTCCCTTCTAATTATCATTCTTCTTCTATTATATCGGAATAGCCACCAAAAGTCTACAATATTTTTTTATTTTATCTAATTATTTTTTTGTTATATTTTTCCTTAAGTAGAGAGTTAATTTCAAATTCTTATGGTTATAATAATTGGAGCTTAAATATGGGAAAAAGTAAACCTAAGGGTGGAAAACGATGGATTCAAGAGCTTTCCACAAAAGATACTGTTGCTGAATCTGAGGGAACATTTTCAGAAGATAATGCTGCGGAAGAGATTGCTGTTGAATTAAAAAGAAAATCTCCAACGTTTCAGGCCGCAATAGGAAAAATTACTCTCTATTTAAATAGAGCAGGAAAAAGACTTTCAAAGAGTAGAATAAAAGAACTTGAAAGAGTAAAGATTATTTTAAGAGAACTCTATAATCGAAAAGATCGTCAAAAAGCAAATAAAGATCGCCCAATCAAAATTGATATAAAGAAGGCATCATCTATGAAAGTTGCTATGCAACATGTCGAGTGGGAAGACGATTCAGGAGAAATCCATAGGGGTGATCAATTTAGAGAATTATTGGTTGCAGATGAGGAACAAATAAAAAAGCATTATTCTAATTTAAGTTGGGAAAATCTTGAAAAGTGGAGAGATTTTCTCATTAATCATTATTTTGGGAATAAAAATCCAAATATAAGTCAAGAGAGCCGAAATAAGATGCTTGGTCTTATTGATCATAAGTTAGCAACAGATTATTGGATGCAGAGCAGAGACTTTCCAGTTTGGGACTTAACTGATGGATATGATAAAGCAAATTTTGAAGTTATAACAAATGAACAAGATACAAAAAGTAAAAAGAAGGATGATAGAGAGTTGGTTATGGCATCTAAAGTAAAAAGTGTCCATAGAACTTATGACAATGGAGAAACAGAAATAACTTTTGCAAGCACGAAGGAAGCACTTCGATATTTAGCAGACTTGATGGAAGAACCCATTATAATTAAAAAACCTACTGTGAGATGAATTGCTTTGTAGATTTGTATATGCTTGCCGTGGGCCGATCTTGTGTCGGCCCAATTTCAAGATTGGCTAACTTATGATATATTTTCTTTTTATTGCCTTAATCACTCTTTTTTTGATATTTATACTATTAAAAATTCAGCCATCATTCATAAAAAATCGTGGTGACGATTTGACTAGCAAGAAAGATGTTCGGGATATTTTATGGTTAGCAAATCAAAAAGAATGCGACCTTATAGAAAATATTATGGTTGGAATTAAATCATATTTTGACGCTGAAAATGTTTTTTGTGCAATTTCGAATTCTAAAGATGAAGTTTCGATAATATCTTTAGAACTTTTTACAGAAAAAGAGGTTGAAAAATTCTGTTTCGCAGCAATAAACAAAAAATCCTTAACTAATTATTATGAATTTAATGGAGAGTTTTATACCTCATATCTTTTAAAAGTTTCTGGATTCAATATAGGTGTTTTATTGATCAAGCACAAGAAACAATATAAGTTGTTAGAATCAGATTTGAGTGTTTTGCAGTCTTTTTCGGACTCTCTATGTTTGAAGCAAAAATTAGAAATAACAGAAGAGGCTCTTTGTAAAAGTGAGGCAGATATTGAAACTATAATGAATAATGCTACGGATGGAGTTGTGTTTTGCGATAAAGAAGGATTTATTCAGAGAGCGAATACAAATAGTATTATGTTTAGTGATTATACTAATTCTAAAGATATTTTAGGAAGACATATAGATAAAATATTTAAGTTAACAGAAGATGATGAAATAGTTTGTATGGAAGAATTAATAGAAATCTCAACATATCAAAAAAAATCAATAAAGACACAAAGAGATGTGCTGCTAAAAAAAGAAGAAAAAAACACGCATGTAGATATAAAATGCATTCCTATTTTTAGTCTTGAAAATGATAATATTGAAGGTTCTATTGTTTTCTTTAGTGACATAGAAGCAGAAAGAAAAGTAGAGATCGAAAAAGAAAGGCATTACCTAGAACTTCAATCAGAGGTTTTGCAAAGAAAGGAAGTCGAAAAAGCTCTAATTCGGTCAACAGCATTGGCTTATGCAGGTACGTTAGCAACAGGTGTCGCTCATGAATATAATAATATTAATTCAATTGCAATGGGTAATTTGGATGTTTTATTAAAAATGGATACACTGCCTCCGTTTGTTTTGGATTGTATTTCAACTATTCGTCGTACTACCGCTAGAGGCGCAGAGATCACTAGGAGTTTGCTAAATTACGCAAAGGATGGTGTTAATGGTGATTATAAGAGAGAATCGGTATCTCTTGTTTCGTTAGCAGAAGAAACTATGAATCTGGTAGTAAGAGAGTTTTCTAAGGAAGGTATCGAATTTTCTTCTAATTTTGACGAAATTAAAAATGACCATTTTGTTTCTGTAAATTCTTCTCAAATAAAACAAGCAATTTTAAATCTAGTTTTAAATGCAAGACATGCCGTATCGGAACTTGATAAAAAAATTATATCATTTAAGATAAATTCTGATGATGAATATGTTTATCTTGAAATATCAGATACTGGTCATGGAATACCAGAAGAAGATATTGAAAAATTATTTCATCCATTTTTTACAACAAAAGGTAAATTCGCAAAGGAAGAGTCTCAAAAGAAATTTGATGGAAGCGGACTCGGTTTGGCCGTAACAAATATGATTATGAAGCAGCATGGTGGATCAATTGATGTTTCTAGCGATATCGGATTAGGTACAAGATTCCTTCTTAGTTTTTCAAAGATGACAAAGGAAACAGAAATAAAAGAAAATGAAATAAAAGAAAATAAAGATATTGAGATTCACAATGGACAAAATAAAAAAATTCTAGTTTTAGATGATGAGATAGAGTTGTGTAAATTATTATCTGATTCTCTAACTGGAAATGGATATAATGTTAAGTATACTGATGATGGCGTAGAGGCTTTAAAATGGAATTCTAAAGATCCATTTGACCTTATTTTGACAGATATTCAAATGCCAAAAATGTCTGGTACCGAATTTTTGAATAATTTACCTATAAATGAGAATCAAAAAAGAATAGTAATGACAGGACGAGTAAACAAAAAGGATATAAAAGGTATAGATATGGATGAGTTTGTCTATAAACCTTTTGATTTGTTTTCTCTAATAGGAAGAATTCAAGAGATTTTAGGGGTGTAAAATGCAGAATCTAATAAATAATATTTCGACTATAAATCTTTCAGATTTAACAAATTTAGCGAATATGATTGCTAAAATTGTATCTGATCAAGTATCTAGTGGAATTGAAATGTTTCATTATAAGGTTGCTGCAGGGATTATTGGAACGTTGGTTTCTGCGTTGATATATATATATCTTACTCAAAGGGCAGATAAAATTGATACATATAATAAGTTATTTTCTGTTATTTCTGATGCAATTAAAACAATGGAAACTGTAAAAAACAATCTAAATTCACATATAGAATCTCAAAAGAAAATTGAAGAGTCGGTTGGCAAGCTTCGGGCAATCGTTCGAGGATGTAAAGAAAGAGATACAACCAACGATGATGAAATAGATTAATAAAAAGGATGTAAATCATGAATAACAAAAAATTTACAGAAATAGACAATGCATTGAAACAATATTTTAGAGCATCAAGAAGAGTTCGAATTAATGGAAGAAAAGGATCCTTCGTTGTAGTTGATGATAAGATGGAAGCAGTTAATCTTGTAAGAAATATGTTTGTTTCTAGAGGAGAGAATCAAGTTGTTCTTGATGCCTCTAACGTTTCAGAAGCGAAAGATGTTATTCAAAAAAATCAAATAAAAGCTGTTGTTATAGATCTTAATTTAGATGGAGAAGGGCAAGATGGAGATGGATTTAATCTGGCTGATTGGTTGAATGAAGAATTTCCAGATATTCCTTTCATATTCGCAACGGCAGGAAAAGAAAGAGTTAAAGAAATTGAAAGAAACTTTCCTGGAGTTGATATATTTATAAAAGGACTCCATAATATTGAAGATTTTGCTTGTGCTCTAGGAATGGAAGAATGCCCAAAAGAGACAGAAGTAATTCCTAAAGATAGAGATTTAAAGAACAAGGAAAAAAGTTCACTTCTTAAGAGAGTATTGAACTTCGCTTTTTAGAGGATCAAAAAAAATGCTTAGAATTGAAAAAATTGCAAAGTCTTTATATGACGATAGTGCTAGATACGCTAGAGCATCAAATATGTTTAACAATGTTGTGTCGCAATTCTCATCTTCAAATGGTGTTACGGTTATAAAAAAACGTCCACATAAAGGTGTATTTGAAGTGAATGGATATATGAAAGAAATAAAAAAATGTATATCAAAATGTAAAAATTCTATACCCGATTGCTCTGTTGTAGTGACTAAACCCAATTCTAATGAAAAAATGCGTTATATGATAGAAATTAAGCCAAATTTGAACGGTTTACCAGAGAGAGCCAAAGTAAAATTCAATGAGGATACCGCTACTTTTGCTGACGGAATATATAAAGGGGAAGAAGTGGTTTGGAGTTCAAGAATTCCCGATGAAGATATTCCGTCTTTAGAGTCTTGTAATGATGATCATCTTATAATTGTTCCAGATGTACATAGATCTACTTTTTATGGTTGGAAAAGGAGAAATTAAATGTCTTTTCAGTTTATAGCTTCTAATAGACATTGGGTTTTCGCAAAGCAAAACATTCTAAGTCCATTAAATGATCAATTAGCTCAACGTCACGGAGCTCAATATACTTTTGAAGTTCCAGAATCATCGTTTGATTGGGATGTTGAGTTTTCTGTAATTAAAGATAGAAGCGGGAACACATTAAGAGAGCAGTATATGGCAGCTTGGGTTCAACCATCTCTCGTTGCTCCTGGAGAAAAAATATACCAACTTGGAGCTAGAGTTAATTGGAGAAACCCTGATGTATTTGGAAAAAATACTCAATTTAATCAAAACGAAATTGCTTCTTTAATGTCCAAAGTAGATGAGATTCTTGGTAGTCCAATTAAAATCGAAGAAAAAAAAGAAACAGAAGAGAAATTAGTAGAAAAACCAACTTCTATAACAAACCAAAAGAAGGAGACTTTAACATTGAGTTCAGTTAAAAGAGTAATCCGTATAGCAACTGAATTAGTAGGGGAAACATCTGAATCTAAAGAAGTAGCAGATTTGGTTTTTAATGCAGTCAAAATCGTAAATAATGCCAAGAAACTTAATTCAACAGATACACAGCAATTAGAAATTCAAGATGCGTATGATCAACTAAACGAACTTAATTCGTCTCCTTCGACAGCTCTTATTGGAATTATTGGAGTCATGATTTGCGACAAACTGAGACAAGGATCCATAAAAGACGAAGACCTTTATGATATATTGTCGAGAATCACTCGTCAAATTTTAGATTCAAAAAATCTAATCGGAAAAGCGGCAGATTTTAAATTAAAAGCTATTGGCGATATTGAAAAATCTATAATGAATCTATTTAATGACACGACCGTAAGCCAAATTGAAACTATATATTCCGACATAGAACAAGAACAATTAATGATATATTTAGATAAAAGCTTGAAACAAATAAGCGAATTGCGAGATATGTCACTCAAGTTTGACATTAGTGATATCCCAGCTCCGCAAGTGGTAGAGAAATATATTGAAGAAATAAAAGAAAATCCTACCTCTTAATCTCAATTAGACGGTTATAGTATGAGTACCAGATTGCTTTTGAATGCATGACGGTACTCATTTTATTTTGAAGACAATAAGGAGAAATTAATGAAGGTTGATTCTGTTTTTACTTCCTCGATGACTAATGATAATATTTTTGATCAATTATCTTGGAAAAAATTTAATGTTTCCCTAAAAGACCATCGTTCAAATAAGGTTTTATTCGAGCTTAATAATATTGAAGCACCGTCACATTGGTCGCAACAAACGGTTGATATTATGGCTTCAAAATATTTTCGTAGATCCGCAATTCCATTCTCGACAAAAAAAGAAAATCGTATTCCTGAAAATTCACAGATTTCAAAAAAGGATGCTAAAGATATTCCAGAATGGCTTTTGCCTTCTGTTTCTAATGATGAAGAAGGAAGAGATACTAAAGGTAATGGAGAAACAAGTGCCAAACAAGTATTTCATCGTCTAGCAGGAACATGGACATTTTGGGGTTGGATTTCTGGATTTTTCAAAGATAAAGATGGAAACAATTCAGAAATATACGCAAGAAATTTTTACAATGAAGCTATTTATTGTCTATATCATCAAATGGCCGCTCCTAATAGCCCTCAATTTTTTAATACTGGAATTTGGTGGGCTTATGGAATTGAAGGTAATTCTTGTGGTCATTCTTATGCCGACAAAAATGGAAAAATATATAAGTCAAAAGATTTATATTCTAGAAGTCAAGCTCATGCATGTTTTATTCTAGGTATTGAAGATAATTTGCTTGAAAAGGATGGAATTTATGATCTTCTCAACAAAGAAGCAAGAATTTTTAAATTAGGTTCGGGATCTGGTACAAACTTCTCAAATTTAAGAGCAGAAGGAGAACATCTTTCTGGTGGTGGAACTTCTTCTGGCTTGATGTCTTTTCTTCGTATTTTCGATAGAGCGGCAGACTGTATAAAGTCTGGAGGAGTTTGTCTTTGTGAAGATACTAAGATACCAACAGAGGATGGGGTTTTTACCATTAAGCAGCTTACGGAGGTAGAATCTTCTCCTCGCATTTATTCGTGGGATGACGATTCTTCTCAGACTGTGTTTAGACCAGTCAAAGAGGTTTTCAAATCGAAAGACAAAGAGTGCGTTCGGCTTGTGTTTGAAGATGGACAGATATATGATGTAAGCTTTGATCATCCATTTTTATTGAGTGACAAAAGATACTGTCGAGCATGCGATTTGATGAGGGAAATGGAAAATCACACTTGCGTAGGCTTTGGTAGGGTAGAGCGTGTCAAACTAATATCTTGTGATAACATTGGAATTAAGCCTGTTTATAATTTGACAGTTGATGCCGAAAAAGAAGAAGATAGAAATTTTGCCATAATTTTCTAGATGATTGATAACATAGATGAACATATTTGCTACTGCTTTCGTTTTTTCTTTATAATTCTCCTCATTGTAGTTTAATAAAAAGGAGAATTTAATGAAAGTATGCGAATTTTGTGGTGAAAAATGTAAAGATAAGAGATTTTGTTCAAAGAGTTGCGCACTTAAACATAGAGCTAAGAAAAATCATGACAAATTCTATGAGGATAGAGTGTGTCCCATTTGTGGAGAGATATTTCATATAAGAAAGAAATCGAAAAAGAAAACCTGTTCTAAAAAATGCGGATCGAAATTAATAGGAAGTAAACTAAAACATAAAAAAATCAATAGAGTTTGTGAGATTTGTGGTAGTGTTTTTGAAATTATGCCTTCTTCAGATAGAGTTACCTGCACAAGAAAATGTGGGAACAAAAAAAGATGGAACCTAGAAGAAAAAGATGGACTAAGAAGAAAAAACGCTGCAGAAAACATGAAGAAAGTAGCATCAAAAAATAAAGGTAAAGATCCATGGAACAAAGGACTAAAGGGAAAACAAAAAGCTTGGAACAAAAAAAAGAGAGAGGATTTTAACTGTAAGATTTGTCATAGAAGTTACAAGTCTTATTTAAAAAAAGGCAAACCAGAAAAAATAACGTGCGGTTCTGTTTTTTGTAGGCAAGCAAAGACTCCTCTTCCGAAGGATCATAAAGTCGATGTAGATAATTGGGTAGAACCTATTAAAAAAATGAGATGCAAAATATGCGCAAAAGAATTTGAGGTTAATCTAGGAAGAAGTGGTTTAATAAAGGGATGGAAGCATAAACGAGGAAAAGGAAAGAAAAAACTATATACATGCTCTGAAGAGTGTTTTTGTATTTTAAGAGCTAAGTTGCTAGTGAACAACAATGGCTGCAAATGTTGTGATACAAAACCAGAATTAGAAGTAGAAAGGTTGATAAAAGAAAATAAAATAAGATACAAAAAGCAATATTGGCAAAGAGAGGGAAAAAGAATTGTATTTTATGATTTTATTTTTTGGGATTATAAAATACTACTAGAAGTTGATGGAGATTATTGGCATGCTAATCCTAAGTTCTTTTCAACAATGAATGATGCTCAAAGAAAAAATGTTAATAATGATAAGTACAAAGAAAAATTAGCAAAGGATAGAGGATTTTTGATTTTTCGCATTTGGGAGTCTGAAATACCAGAACGGTTTGAAATTTTAATGGAGTTGTTAAAATCTTTAGAGAAAGGGAAGTAAATGATTGGTCCAAACGATACCGTAGTCAATGTAAAAGATATCCAAAATTATAGAGGCGTTTTTACACACAATACTCGCAGAGCCGCTAAAATGCTTGTAGTCGATATTGATCATCCGGATATTCTCGACTATATTCAATGGAAATCTCATGAAGAACTAAAAGCGAAAGCTCTTATCGCCGCAGGATATGAATCAGATTTTAATGGCGAAGCGTATAAGACGATAAGCGGTCAAAATGGAAACAACAGCGTATCTATTTCTCATGATTTTATGAAGGCTATTAATTCTGACGGTGATTGGGAAATGTGGTCGAGGATAGATAAAAAGAAGCTCCAAGATAAAAATGGAAATGTGTCCCTTGAAGATCTAAGAAAAAATTGTAAACCAGCAAAAGTAACAAAAGCAAAAGTAGTTTGGGATGCTATGATTGACAGTACTTGGAAATGTGCAGATCCAGCAATTCACTATAATGGAACTATGAACGATTGGAACACACTTTCTTCTGATGGGAGAATCTGGTCTACAAACCCGTGTTCGGAATATATTTCACTAAATGATACAGCATGTAACTTATCTTCTATCAATCTTGTTAAATTTTTAGATAAAGATAATAACATTAAAGTAGAAGAATACAAGCATACGATTAGATTGTGGCAAATGATCCTTGAAATCACCAACTTTATGGCTCAATTGCCTTCGGAGGCTGTTTCTCGGAATGTTTGGAAGTATAGAAACACGGGGCTAGGGCCTGCGAATCTAGGTACTCTGTTGATGCTTATGGGTCACGCTTACGATTCCGAAGAGGGTTTGTCGATTGGATCCTCTTTGATGTCGATTATGACAGGACATTCATATACTGTGTCCGCAGAAATGGCAAATGAGTTAGGTCAATTCCAAGCATACGACAAGAATAGAGAGCATATGTTATGTGCTATTAAAAATCATAGACGGGCAGCATACGGACTCACTAAAAACCTTGAACCGACAAGCTATAGAGAGTTAATTAAACAAGTTGGAGAATATGAGGGGTTAGAAATCCATCCAATTCCACTTAGAGATAAAGAGTCATATACATCTTCAATTAATAATTTAGTTTTTGAATCTCGTAAAACTTGGGATGAAGCCCTTTCCCTTGGATCTAGCTATGGATTTAGAAATGCGCAAGTAACAGTGTGCGCTCCTTGTGGAACAATTAGCTTTATAATGGGTTGCGACTCTACTGGTATTGAGCCATCTTATGCTTTGGTTTCATATAAAACTTTGGCTGGTGGTGGAGTTATGAAAATTGTTAATAATTCCGTCAGAAAGGCTCTAACAAACTTAAATTACAAAGAAGATCAGATAAATTCTATCTGTAAGTTTGTTGAAGAAAATGGTCATGTAAAAGGTGCAGGGATTCGCAGAGAACACGAAGGCGTTTTTAAGTGTGCGGCTTCTCCATTAGGTGACGAAGGAATTGTAGATTGGAAGGGTCACATTAAAATGCTTGCGGCGTTACAAGCGTTTGTTTCTGGTGGCATCTCAAAAACTATAAATATGCCTGAAAGTTCTACAAAAGAAGATATTTCAGAGGCATTTAAGATGGGGTACGAATTAGGATGTAAAGGTATTTCAATTTATAGAGATAATTGCAAAGGAAGCGCACCTTTACAAACTAAAAAAGAAGATGGGTCCTCTTCCTGCGTTATGATTAGACAAATAACGGACAATGCATTAATAGATGAACTTGGACGCAGAAAGACAGAAAGTTCAATTGATGTTAGTAGTGTTTTAGAAAAGTTAGGAGTTACGAATCAGGATATAATTGAAACGAAGAAGAATTGGGGACAAAGAAGAAGACCAGGAAGTATCGCTCCAGGTATGAGATTTAGAATTAAAATTGGACAATCTCAAGGTTATGTTCAAATGTTCTTATATCCCGATGGAAAAATTTGCGAATTCTTTTTGACATTTGGGAATCCTGGGTCTCCTCTTAACAATATGCTTGAATGTTGGTCTATCGCATTTTCAATTGCACTTCAGAGAGGAGAATCGCTCTATAATCTGTGTATGAAATTTATTGGAGTTGAATTTGATCCTAAGGGATTTACAGGAAGAACTGATGATATTAGAAAAGTAACAAGTCCTGTCGATTATATTGCTCGTTTAATGCTTGAAAATTTTGATGATGAAGGGTATGTAAAGGACAAATCTTTATTTAAGAGTATGATAGAAAGAAGCCCAATGAATTTTAAACCACAAGAAAATATAATTGTCAAAGAAGAAACACAAGAAGTTGTTTCCGACGATATATTTTCTAGTGGATCAAGACCTGCTTGTCCAACTTGCGGATCCTCAATGACTTCTGGATCTGAAAAGTGTCCGTTGTGTCCAGTTTGTGGGTATTTTGGTGGATGTGGTTGATATTCATTATTTTCTTATTCTTTTATTAGAATTAAGAGGATATTTAATATGATTAAATAAATTATAATTGGAGAAGAGTGATGAACAAAGAAGTCAACAGAAGGGGATCTCTTGCTAAGCGTCTAGCTCTTTGGTCTATTTCTGATCAAATTAGTCACGAAGTGGTAGATAAAGAAGTTCTTCGCTTTTCTCAAGACAATGAAGAGTTATCTAAAGAATTACAAAATTTAGAAGTTAAAATTGCAGAGTTAATTATTAATCAAAAGAAAATTGCTCGTAAATTGATAGCTTCTTGTAAAGATAATATTTCAGTTTTGGAAGATCAAACACCGAATAACATTGCAAGACCTTTAGTTGATTTAGTATTTTGGAATAGGATGTCAGATTTAAACCCCGATCTCTATAATATGCTACACGCGAATATTGAAGAGATTGGAGACGAATAAAACAAGTCCATTTTGGACATTAGGATAGATAAATTAAAAAAACAAAGAAGAATTAAAAAAGGAGAAAATCATGCCAAGAGGTAAGAAAAAGAGTACTACTAAGAAGACAGCTACAAAAAAGACAGCAAAAAAGACTGTTGCAAAAAAGAAGATTGCTAAAAAAGCTACAGTTAAAAAATCAGTAGCAAAAAAAGTAATCAAGAAAAAGGCAGGTCGTCCAAAGGGTTCTAAAAATAAAAAGTT
>Ga0114918_10002374_pt1 | contig 16896 bp, 7 predicted proteins | sample LantaG_FD_87015 | JGI IMG/M metagenome (GOLD analysis project Ga0114918, IMG submission 87015) | Deep subsurface microbial communities from Baltic Sea to uncover new lineages of life (NeLLi) - Landsort_02402 metaG | ecosystem: Environmental > Aquatic > Marine > Oceanic > Sediment | place: Baltic... | reverse complement strand
TTTGGTTTCTTTTTACAAGGTTAGGATTTCCCCTACAATTTTACGTTTGAAAGATAGAATGCCTTTAGTTCTTACAGGACAAACCTATACGGTTACAGTAGATCGTTTAGGTGTCCTCACCCCTAAAGAAGTGACCGGAGAAGATGTTTCTTCATACTTCATCCTATAATCTTCCTATGGTTACCCTTTAAGTAGGGGAACTGAGGGCAAAAATTTGTTTCGTCTTTCCTCGCTGGAAAACGGATATTGAGAGGTAGGAATGGCAGCCCACATCCAGAGTGCAATACCAACAAAGCCAACGTTGCAGAACCAAAGTCGTGAAGACCTCCGAGTGGGTGACGTTGTAACCCTTTATTCGGTTGATCTTCACACGACTTATTCTTGGACGATTACGTTCGCCCCGGAGGACGAGGCAGGGAATCCTTCCGCGGCCGTTTTGACGGCACCTTCGGCGAGGACAAGTGCGTTTACGGTTGACCATGAGGGACCTTATGTCCTTCGCCTGGTTGTCGATGCCGGTTTGCCTACGGAAAGTACCCAGTTTGTCCGCTTACGGTACCTTACCAAGTTTGCAGATTTAAAACTTGTAGGGGCTGGAGAAAGGCGAGATCAGACGGCTGTTATCCCAGTTGATGCTTCTGCTGAAGGTTGGGCGAATGACCAGAACTTCAATCTTCAGAAGTTGCAGGATATTCTCGCCCGAATTTCGACCTCTGGACGAACTTTATTTGTTGATGCCAATAGGGGAATGGATAATACCAATCCTCAAAATGACCCAACAATAGCTGAGTCCTATGCGGACTACAGTAGCATTAATTCTGCTATTATAGCTGCGGTAGGTGCCTCTCCGGTGCCTTCCAGGGACAATCCTTTTGTCATTAAGGTCCAACCAGGTCTTTATGTGGAAGACTTGGAACTAGCCCCTCATGTTCACCTTTTAGGGCTCAGTCTTGACGGACACAAGTCTGAGGAAAGGTCGATTCTGGTAAGGACGGTTACCAAACATGAGGCAGATTTCACAAATGTCGGTGATTTCTGTATGGTTTCTGGTTTTCAGTTTGAGACAAATTTTACCACAACAGATCCTGTTCTTTACAAGACAGGTCTTGGAACCCTTTTTCTAGATAGTTGTACAATCCTTGTAACGGGGTCCTCCCTCACGCAGGGAGCCGGTGTTTATCAAGACATGGGCGGACTCTTTGCTCGTGATTGCTTGTTTACAAATTCAACCTCGGATAAAGAAAGAGTGGGCTTCTATCAAGAGGCCGACGCGGTAGCGGCCTCCGATAGTTATTTTGAGAGATGTAAATTCATTGGGCCGTGTGGAGTCGAGTTAGGTACGAGTAATCTTCCTAATGGAACATCCAGATTTGTGGGTTGTTTTATTGAGTCAACTCTGAGCGATGTAAGTTCCTTTGGTCTTCGTTCTTCTATGGAGAATCTCATCCTGGAAAGAACAGAGATTTCTACGAACGGAGTCGTAAATGCTCTCGACATTCACCCTTTGGGTGATGTCCATGGGTCGAATCTCGAGGTTCTTATTCTTTGGAGTCGGATCCTCGGAAATATTAACTTTAACACTACTGGAGTTGCTGGGAACACGCGCCTCGATATGGGGTCCGTGATATACAACACGGTTAATATTACGGGGTCTCTTACGGCACGGACCGCTCTCATTAAAAGTGACACTCTATACTTTGATAATACTATCTCAGGGTTCACAGCACAGAATGTCCAGGACGCCATTGATGAGATGGTGCCTTCCCTTGGGCTGACTCTTGACCGGGCCTATGACGGCCCTGGGGGGTCTGGTTCCGGTCGTACCATCCTTGCCGATTCGGGGGCTGTTGTTGTCCAGGCTTCCGGGGCTCCTCCTACAGTCCCCGTCTCGGGTCAGACCGATGGTTGGGTACAGGTAGAGGGAAATGTTCAGGTCGGTGGTATTAATAGTCCTGAAATTAACCTTCAGCCTAATCCGGATACTTCAGGTCCTTCTATCGTTATGGGGCAGAATGTCTATCCGGACATTCGCAGCGGTGTCCATCGAGGGATCCCTGCTGCAACCCTGAGGGCACATGCAACGGGAACTCCTCTCCACCACAACTATAATTTGAGGTTGGAGAGTGAAAGTACTCTGAGCACTTCTAACGGTCAGGTTGGGAGTGTCATTGTAAAAGCTGGAGAAGCGGCCTCTTCCAGTGCTGTCCTGGTTACTTTCCCTGATGGTAGGCAGGTCCATATTCAGGGTGGTAATGCAAAATATGATGCAACTCAGGTTCCGGGATCTATTTATTTAGCCCCGGGATATAATGATCTGGCTCCTCAAGATGCCTACGTAACATTGGCAAACCCGGCAGCAAATACCAGTTCAAATTTACGGGCTGCGGGAGCTTTTGTTGGAGGTGTGGCGGGAGATATTACTTTTTACGTGAGTGGTGTAGGCCCCCAAACAATAACCGTAGGGGCCGGAGACAATCTCACGACGGTGACGGGCAAGATTAATGCTCTCGTCGGAGTCGTTTGTGCAGTTGCTACTCCGATCCGTATTTATACAGATGCAACCGGACCTAATGCGGATATTTTATATGCTTATGATGATCAATTAGGTGCCCTCAACACGGCCTTAGGTGACCTTAGTCTTGGTGGAGGGGCCATTTTCACTCAGGGAACCTATGCGGAGACGGTTGATTTTGGTTGTTCCGCTGCGGACACCTTCACCATTTATGGTGATTTAACCGTCACCGGGTCCTATCCCGGTGGTGGTGCCCTTCATGCAGCAACTCATCTCTTTGGGGCGACAGATGAGATCGATGGTGATAAGTTAGACATCGATTACACTCCGTCAAATTATACTCGAACCACGGCACCTCCTCAGGTTACGAATGTTGCCGAGCTTACCGCTCACCTGGCAGGTATCGATACCGCACTTGGTGCCGGCGGCGTTGCCGCTCATGCCGCAACCCATGAGAGTGGGGCGGCAGATGAGATTGATGGAGATGTTCTGGACATTGATTTTGTCCCCGTGAACTACACTCCAAATCTCACACCTCCCCAAGTCACCACTACTCAGGAACTTACCGCTCACCTGGCCGGTGTTGAGATAGGTCTCCACACAAAATACCGGCAAACGACGGCGGTAGCTCTGTACACGGCTTCCGTAAACGATCACTATATTGGTGTGGACACCGTAGGAAATGTCGTAACGGTAGACCTCCCGTCGAGCACCCCCGGAGTTTGGGACGGTCGAGAGATTATCATCAAAGATGAGGGGGGAATCTGTTCCATTAATAATATTTTGATTCAGGCAGGTGGTGTTGGTCTTATAGATGGGTTAACTGTGTTTACCCTTTTGTCTGACTTCACCTCGGTTACGCTTATTTGTAATGGGCTGACAGGTGCTAGTTGTGTTTGGTATGTGATTTAATTCTAGGGGAGACTCCTACCAAACAAAACGATTCCTTTATTTATCGAATATCATTCAATAGAAAGAGCCTAAAGAGGGACACTTCATAGTCTCTTATGGGCTCCTTTGCCTGAAGGCTAAAAATGGCACTCCCACCTATTGAATTGTACCCATCAGAGGAATGCGTTGAACTGTCGAAGTTTGGCGTTGGACCTTTCCCTTCCGGTCTTCCGGTTTTGTGCCCACCAGCGATCCCGGCTTCCAGATATGGTGGAACTCTGTTTCCTCCCTTTGAGTTGGAAGGAGGGTATGGTGGTTACCTTTATGGGATAAACCCCTATGGGGGGGCCTCACTACCACGTGTTCCGATTGAGGTGAGCGGCGGGTATGGTGGTCTTCCCTACGGTCTTGGACCTTATGGGGGAGTGAGCCTTCCCCCACCACCAACCCCTCCTGTGAACGATGGATTCGGTGGAGTCAGCTACGGCTATGCTTGTTATGGTGTTTGCCGCCTTGTGGCTCCTTATGTTACGGCAGCCATCAGTCTTTCCGGAACGGAGATCGAAGTCTTTTTCTCTAAGGGGATGGATAAAAACAACCCCACCCTGCTAGACCCGACTTCTTATACGATAACCCCTGTTTTAGGTGCTGCGGCAGCTACCTCTATTTCTGTAGTTTATGGGGTTGAAGGAGATATTGGGGCCTCTTCAGTTATCCTCACCCATACCGGGAGTACGATTGGTGGGATCTATGACATAACCGTTGTCGGTCCAACAGATATTACGGGAGATGCCGTTGAATCTTCTGGAAGGAATACGGCAACCTTGCTCACTAAGGGGCAGGCTCCGACTTATACGGTCTCACCAGATTCTGACAATAGTCTCTTATTGCAGTTTACTGAAGGTCTGGTGTCTGAAGGTGTTTTCCCGGGAGTTGATAATCCCACTTCCTATTCGGTGACTTCTAGTTATCCAGTCCCGATAACTATTGATGACGTTGAGCATCCTTTCTCTTCTGATGCTTCCAAGGTACATCTTGAAATTTCTGGGATGACGGAGACGGAATATCTCTGCAACGTCAGCCCTGCTCTAGCCATTGAGTATGATGGGTCTTATCTCCCTGGTGCGGCTACTACTTTTACTGGGGTTGAGTTGGGGACGGGTACTTCTACAAGTATTTATAACTGGCTTTTGTTATCAAATAGTTTTTCCAGTTATGGTTGGGGTTTTGAGGACACCTCCGGAAGAATCGCTCCTTCTAGATCTTTTCGGATGGATTTTTCCTTTGATGTCCACGCAACTACTTTTAACCCTCCTCTTTTTGATGCTGTTGTAGGGGCTCTCCATTTTAATGATGGGGGAACTCAGCTCAGTATCTATGTCGAAAGAGTGACGGGAAACGATGTGTTGACGCTGGTTAGCGGGGCTTTTAGTTCTACCGTAAACGCAAGTTGGAGCGTAGCACAATCCAATTTAAGCATTCTAAGGAACCAGTTAGCAGACACATATTCCCTTCTTTATAATGAAACTCCTTTGTTGACCGTTCCGACGGCGTCTCTTTTGGGGGTTCCGGTTATCAATGAAGGAGCCCAGTTTATCCTTTCCTCAAATTATGAGGTTACGGATTTTAGGATTCGGGGCCTTCAGATAACTTCTACGGAAACTATTTTTTCCTTGGCCTGGAACTTCCTACACCAGCAAGTTCAGACTTTTCCTGGAGCCTCTCTTCAAGTCCAGGATCATATTCTCACTGAAAACGGACCCCTGGTGAAAGGGTGGGGGGATGCAACTCCCGCAACCGTTGAAGATGTAGAAGTTAGAGTAAACGGAATTTCGGTGGGGATAGAGTCCGTAAACCCGTATATTGGGGAGATTATTACCGAGATTCCGATCCCATTGATGCCGGCTGGGGTTGTCTCTGTAGAGATTGATTATAAATGGTTTCCCACTCCTGTTATGGAGATGGTGGGGCTCAACACTCCAGGGCTCGTACTCAACAAATATAGTGTTGGCAGGAACAGGAATAGCACCACGATCTCCGCTCTGGGTTATGGTGGATATGATGAATCAAGGTTCCCTTTTGCTACCGTTTTGGGGCCGATTGACCGACGTGCTCCGAAGTATATCGGGCATCGATATCTAGGATTTGAGAAAGAGTACACGGCTTCTCTGAATAGCCCTACAACTCTTCTTCTTAACCAGAATCCTCATTCTATTTCTGTAGACCGCTTCGAAGAGGAGGTTCTACCTGTCTTTGTTTCTTATGAGGGGCTAAAAACCCCCCTCGAAGCCTCTCCGTCATGGGAATTGGAGGGAGTAGATTCCGGCTCCTTAGAAGATGACGGGACTTATACCGTCATCGATGCAACCACGGGGAAATTTGGCACAGGATTCCCCGCTTTTTATTCTCGGTCTGAAAAAATAACTTTTCCGAGTGCTGTCAGTATAGCCACTCGGTTTATTGTAGACAATTACACACCTCAGGGGGTGTTTAGTGGGATTGGGTTTGGGTTCCATAATAACAGGACCCTATTCCTGGTTGGCGCTCTTGAAATAAATGGTGTCGAACACGTTGGGATGCTGACCAATGTCGCAGAGCCTAGTGTTGCGGAATCTTGGATAATCGGCCTCAGTAGACAGATTGAAATTACTGGAAACACAACCCTGACTCTTCCTAGTAATCAAACTCCAGTTTCCCTGGAGCCTGGAGATCGTTTCCAAATTTTGGAGGGAGACCAGACAGGTGTCTATATAATTGATTCTGTAACCTTCCAGACAGAATGTATAGATGGTGGGAACGTAACTACGATCGATCTTGACCCCTCGACTCCTTTCACTTCTGGGTGGGATAGTTATCAAGGAAATAACCCGGTAATTTATTTTGAGGTTCTCTGGCTCGGAAATCCTTTCACTTATCGACTTGTTGCGGTTCCAGAGGAAAAAACGGCACAGCTTTATATTGCAGGAGAAATTTCGGGGTTAGCTCTGGAAGCTTCTGGGTTGCCAGAATTGGCAATGCCATCCCAAAGTTGTTTTACCTTCTCAATGGAGGAGGAAGGACAGATCTTCTGGGGTTCTTTGAGCAGAGGTGCGATAAATGAGTCCTCTTGGTCTTTTTTCCGATATGGGATCACACCGGACCAGAGATTTTATCAGTCTCATGATATTATAGTTTCCAGTGAGATGAATGTTCTCCCGGAAGAGGACTCCGGTAGTGAGTGGTTTATACGAGACGGTTTTGGATACGCTGGATTGGCCGCTGATGACCGGGTTCTGCTAAAAAGTCTGGCCTCGGACACATCTCCGGGCCTTGCTTTTGGGTACTCACGAGTTGAGCCTTTCCTCGACAACCAGACGAACTCAGATCTAGATGCTAAGTTCAAAATAGAGAAAGAGTCCTTGGGGTTTGGCGATGCTCTCATCGTAATCCATGATGGACTTCGAGAAGTTCGGTTAGGGACCCTTCTTTACCATGAAGGTACGTCTAGGGAACTGATTTCCTTGCCTTCGGTGAGTTTACCGGGACTTCGTCTTCCGGAAGATGAGGGGTGGTCCTCTTCCCTGACCAACTCCTTGTCTATTTCTTCTTCTGATTGCACGTTGTCTATCGGGCAGGGGGCTGGTGCGGAAGGTTTTTGGTCTAAAAATGTAGACTTGGCTTCTTTCCCTGTGAGTGATGAGGGGTCTCGAGATTTTGAGGCTCTTTTCAGAGTTCCCTCTAGTACTATAGGGTTTTCTGGAGTTGCCGGGCCTTTTTTTGGTGGGAACACCTATGATTCTGGAAACACCAGGACAGTCTGGTTGATGCTCACCAGGGATGGGGCCTCCCTTACTTCGGACGGAATAACGAGTCTTCAAGATTTCTCCATTGATTGGGATGATGGAGAGTTTCATGATTATAGATTGATAGTTGATGGGAATGCCTCGACGGTATCTTTCCTGTTTGATGATACTCTTCAACTACCAGTGGTGAATCTTTCCTTCTTTTCTTATGAAACTGGGAGTTTTTTCACTACTCATTTTGGACATCTTGGGTCCGATGCGGTTTCTACTTCTGATTGGAGGTCGATCTCTGGTTTATTTAGAACCACAGACCCTTCCATAATGAGAACTCTTGGTTTTTACCTGGGGGGAGATAATACTGACATCGATTCCTAGGCCCTTCCCCGTTTAGATGATGACCCCTACTCTAATAGTGATTTATCTGCTCTTGTTGAGGAAATGGATTGGACCTCCGAGTTGGAAGTCAGGATCCATAGGGACATTAATTGGGAGATTACCCTTCTAAGACCCGATTTAACGATGCCTCCATGGCATACGGGGAACTTCATAACTCAGATTACGGAACCGGATGCAGCGTGGATTTCCGTTGAGTACGCTCTCCTACCCCGAGTAGCTAAGACTTTTGGAAGTGTGTCGTGGGGAGCTTTGGAGCCCCTTTCTCTGACTTCACAGAGATGGGATTATCTCCGCTACCGGTTATATACTCATTTTAATGAGGATTATCGGGCTCCTCATCATATGATTTTAAACCAGTTTAACACTATTGCTAGTGGGGAGCTGGTTAAAGACATTACTCCAGAATATTTAGATGTGACCTCTCTCTCAAGTACTTTGATATCGTTGAGGCCTACTCATGTAAATGCCAAGGTTATATTTAAAGTAATTGAAGGGACAACCGTACACCCCTTTGAATCTTGGACCTTTAATTCAGATTCCCAGACTATTTTTCTCCAGACTCCATTAAGTGGGGAACAGGTTCCTGTAACGGTTGTTTTCAGCCCCGGAAAGCCTGTAACAAACACGTATTTGGAGGACCAGCCTCTTCTTGATAGTGGTACCCTCCTAAATGAGGGAACTCCTCCGGTTCCGAAACACCAGGAGGCTGAAATTCTTTCGACAGTAGCATTTGGGTCAAGGATGAATGACCCGAATGATACATTGAATTCAGATCCTGATTTTATTCTTAATGACCCATACCGGTACGTAGATTTTATTTCCGAAGAAAATCAGTTATACGAGGAGATGGAATTTATCGAGGTAGATAACGGAGGCCAGACCGGTCTACTTTCGAGTATTTGCGACACTTCCTTTGCAGGACATGGTTTTTTAGACATAGCACTCAGCGGAACTTATTTTTCTGAGGCGAACTCCGGAAGTCTGAATAAAAAAACCTCAGATGTTGTGTATCCCTATAATGATTTTGTTTTTGGAGGGGCACATCTAACGGATTCCTTAATTGGGCAGTCGAATTTAATGCCCCTCTGGCCTTCAAGTCCTGAAATGTTTGGTATGGATGTGGGGGCTTTACAAAAACAATGGAGTTTTATTCTACGACTTGACGGTAATATATTGGTGTCTCCCGGAGTCGAAGAGCCTCTGGTCGAAGATGCCTCAATCGCAGCCACTGCAGATAATGTCCCACCAAGTTACTCCACCGATTACAACAATGTGCCTGACGGTACTCCGGGGTCGGGGTACGGGGCTGCTCTTGGTGTCATGGAGGAGTTTCAAGCAACTACGAAGATTGGTCCTTGGGGCGGAATGTCGTCTCTGGAACCGTCTTCTCTTCTTTATGGAGTCTCAACAGATCAACCTTGGGGAATCCCGGCCTCTGGAAGTGGCTTTACCATGAATCCCCCAGCCACTCTCAGCACGGTTACGATTCACAACATAACGATTTAAAAATTGGTCGTTAAGCTGCCTATTTATTGAACTGTTAGAGGACTTCGCCGCAAGGAAGGTTTAGATGCCCATTCATAGAGACTCGATAGCTCAACCAAAGACGGGGATAAAGATGGGGCTTTCCCAGGGTCATATAGAGAGACCTTTTCCTATGTCGGGAGAGTTTTTCCTGAAAATGGAAGACTCCCGCACCGGAGAAGTGCTGGTTGAGTGGCATAAAAAGAATCTTATTACCCTGGACGCTGGGATTTTAGCTGCACGCCTCTTCCGTGATAATCGGGAACCTAATAGGGGAGCTTATATGCTTTCCATTGGGACGGGTGCGACAGGTGCCCTGTTAAGTCCGGATCTTCCCGACTCCCGTCAAAGGAAGCTGAATGCAGAGATTGCTCGCAAGACATTTTCTGCGACGACCTTCAGAGATATCAGTGGGGTTGCGGTCGCTTATCCAACCAACGTAATAGATTTTACTACTACGTTTGGGGAGTCGGAGGCTGTAGGTGCTTTAAACGAGATGGGGATTATTTCCCCCGTTTCGGATAATCCTTCAACTACCAATCCGAATCCCAATAATTTCCCCACTTATGATTCGACCCTTGATCTCACTCCGTATGACATTCAGATAAACATTTTGAATTTCGCGGTAATTTCAAAGCCTTCTACGGCCCTGCTCAGCTTGACTTGGAGATTGACATTCTAATGTCGGTTGTCTTTCAGAACGGGAGACCCAACTGGGACCTCCGAACACAAAGTTGGTGTGGGACCTTTAAATTTCTGTGGGTCTGCGAAGGTTGCTAAATGGCCATCCATAATAAATATTATGCGGAGCAAGACACTCCTAATTCGGTTTCAATGGACCGATCTCCAGATGAGCGTTCTTACGCAAATCTGGTGTTTGAGAGTGGGAAGCCTCCGATTGATTATGAATTCAATGTGGCTCAGGATCTGGAAAATTATTTCCAGAGACTAGTTGCTTCTAAGTCTCTCCCTTCAGGAATCTTGAAAGGTCAGACAAAGGCGGATTCATACAACGATTTCAGTTTTGATCTGCCCTCAGATCCGAGTTGGGTAGATAATACGTTCCATCTTGGGAAACTTATCGCTCAGGTAGCGGGACATCCCCTTGTGATTGAATACACAGGCACGGATGTTCCCGGGGATAATCTGATACAACTGGACTCCCCTCCGGTATTCGGCGGGGCTCCTCCAGATGTAAAAAGAACAGATTTTGTTTTTTTAGAGGTCTGGCAATCTCTTGTGGCCCCTTCCCCGAGGGCTTCCGCAACGGTTACCGTAGCTAGTCTGCCGAGTCCTGCTGATACGATTACCATAGGCGGATTCGTGTTAGTGGGAGTAGCCGGTGCCCCTGCCATTGATGAATTTCAAATAGGGGCCACTGAGATTATTACGGCGGCTAATATTGCCACCTCCCTTAATAATCCAGCTAACAGTTTTTCTGGTTTAGTTGCCGCTAACTCCATGGGGACCTCTGTTGTAACTCTTTATGCACAAGGGGGAGGTGTAGCGGGCAACGCGATTACTTTGGTTACCTCGGTTCCTCTGGTCCTGGTTCCTTCCGGAGCCAATTTCGCGGGGGGGGGCTGACCGCCCCAATAAACCGACACAGGATACCATTTATCGTCACGGAAATACCCTGGCACCTTCCGCAGTAAATTTGGCAGAGGATCTTGTGGTGCCTCTTCTTGGAGTGGAGACCACTCAAAGAGTGCAGATCCAGTACAGGATTCGAGTTACGGGATCTTCAGAAGCCGTTAATCATAAAACAGAGCCGGATGGTTTTGACAATCCAAACATATTGGCACAAGGTGGTGAGTCCGCTCCGGTTGCCACCTATCAATTTGTAAGGGCGGACTTGACAACTATCTCAGGAGGCTCCTCTGCGGTTGCCTATGGGATAGAGGATGTTGGTTTGTGGGTAGCTGGGGACGGCTCCTCTACCTCTGCTACGGCCTTACAGACTCTTGATGGGTTCTCATACGCAATCCCTCTTTGTTTCGTGTTCCGAAGAAACGATGCTTATGTGGGCGGTGCCGGAGCTGGGTTCGATCCGGTTAATAATACGAATGGTGGCCTGAGCTACAACCATGCCATTTTCTTCAATCCTTTTGTAGGAAACATCGCGACCCAGACTTCAGATAGGCCAGATGGAGGTTTTGTTGATGTCATTGTGGATAATGACATTCTTGATCTCCGAAGACATGTTTCCGTTAACGGAGTGGATCTCCAGAGTGAACTTCAGCATCAGATGAAGTCCCTCATGGATGGCTCTTACAGAACCTGGGCTATTGATGCTGCCAGCAAACAGACGTTGGGCAGTGGGTCTGGTGATGTGTCCACTCGATTCCTGGTGTGTAATGAAATCGGAAGGGATTCAGCACACGGTGGAAATAATGTTACTTCAGGGGATACCGGAAGAGGGGTGACGATAAGAAACTTCGATCATGTCAGTCGAAGGTTCGGAGACCAGCCCGTCATAGAAAGGTTGGTCTTGTGGGTTTACCCACAGGATAGAGAGTCTGGTGTAGTAGCCCCTCCCGGGGAAGTGAATCCAGGAAAATTTGTTGAGAAAAACCCAGCAGCTCCCACAAACGTCGCCTGGTATGCTGGGGACATTATCCATATTGATCTGAGTTCCCTAAACTGCTCCACAAATGGTACCTGGTGTCTCTCCACTGGATCTTTGGGTAGTGCTTACGTAATCGATTTTGCTCCTCCGGGAACCATGATTACGGATGTTCTTTCCATTTATCATGATGATGGAAATTACTACGGAGCCGTTGATCAACGAGTTCAAGTGGCAGTGACTCAGGGGATTGGGACCCCTCACCTTGCGATCATGCTAGATGAAAACCCAATCGGAGTGACCGGTGGTTTGCCAGTTGTCCCAACCCCGGCGGTCGGTTCTGGCGGGGTTGATAACGGATCTCCTAGAAGAATTTACGTCGAGCTGGAAATTACCTATCCTCTGGGTTCCGGAATCACAGACACTCCAGATTATGAGACAGTTCCGGATGCTAACTATAGTTTTGGGCCGATGTTGGAGAACGACATCATACAGAGGCCCACAGATATGGAGCTGCCTCTGGATCCGAATTTCAGAGATGGTTTCCGAGAAGTGAACGTAGAATATGTGGCTTCCGAAAACGGTGGCGGTGCCCCAATCGGCTCCATTACTCCTTGGGATATTGTTAGTCGGGATGCCACAACGTTAGTTTTCCCAAGGCGCGTTCACGGAAACGCTGGATCTCCAGTTACCGTAACGGAAACGGCAATGGCCACACCCCGTCTGATCGATGGGGCAAATAGCGAATATGGTAGCAGTAGTCGAATGATGACGCTTACTCCATCGGGAGTTCCCGGGGGAGTGCAAAGTTTGATGGCGGTTACTTATTTTGCTCAGGAAGCCATACCTAATTTTGGTGCCGCAGGTGGTGGTTATCAGGTCAGTTTGTACTACCGGTCCAATGCCCCTCAAACGGCAGGGTCCCGGGAAGGTGTAATCTATGAGCCTACCGGAGTTCTTCCGGTGACTTTGAGGGTAGAACCTCTCCTGATGGCGCAGAATCTGTGGACGGGTCAGTGTGGTATGGGGAGTCTGGATCTTCCCTTCCCGTATTATGCTCCTTTGGACCAGATCCCGGTCAATGATGATCTGACAAGTACGTTCCATGGGGAATGGCAGTTCAGTTCTCCGGCTGAGATTAGTCTTTCAGACTTTGATGCTGAGACAGGTCTTTTGAATCTTCATTGTATGGTGCCCTCCGATGAGAGCATTGACTTTGAATTCGGCGGGGCACCCCACCCACCAAAAGTAGATGCAGAGTTTCGGGCTTTCTACGACTTTGCAAATGACCTGACCTATCGCCCAACGGCGATTGCGCAGCCTTTGAGTGGTGCTGTAAGGCATAAGGTTTTTATGCCTTTCCTGGCAAGGGCAAAAGAAGAGACCACTCTTTACCGGAAAAATGAAGTTCTTTTAATCGTCTTGACCAGGTGGGCTGAGAAAGATAAAGAGAATTCCATTAAATTTACCGACTCGGAAAATCGGTCTTGCGCTGCCCTCTATAGAACCAAACGGCTTCTCATAGTTGCAGATTGATCTGTCGCTCGAGGATGAACGATGCCACGAAAAGTAGACCCCGGTACAATTAGGTCTGGATCAGGTCTTACAATTACGACCTCGGATAGCGATGAGGACCGGTCTGAGCTGTTTAAGCACATGACTAGCAATCCTTCTCATCCGGCTTCTCACATCTCAGTAGAGGATCTTGCTGAAAGATATACTTCTGGGAATGTGGAAGGAGCCCTGGAAGAGTTGTCGGCTCTGAGGCCCCCGTCTCCTCCCCTTCTTGGGAGTCATTCCACTTTGGTGGGAGTTTCGGGCATTCCAGATTGGGGTGTTTTGAAGCTTGAGGATTCCAAACTAGATGAGCGCCCCGGAGCCTCTTCTAGCCCGATAAACCTCGCGGAAGCTTATGGTTACTGGTGGACAGTTGGGGATCCTGCTGATCTCTCACCACCATTTTCAGTTTTGGGATCGGATCCTATTACGGATCCGATCTTCAATGTTGTTGATGGACTCTATACCGGAGGAGGTACCGCTGGGGCTTATCAGGGAGCCTACACCCCAGATGTCGGAAGCCCTAATCCGATTAAGCAAACGATGCGGGTTGTGGCTTCGAATGGTAATCTGGGAGACAAACCGGTAGTAGTTTCAGGGGCTGTTTACCCGGCAGATAGAGGAGTTTTAGCACTCCTTTTCTGGCCGGCTCGAGGGAGCATTACAGATTTCGTTACGCAGTCCCTCACGGACAAATGTGTTGCAGCCATCCTTTTAGGTGGTGGTTTAACAACCGCTTGTGACGGGTCCATTGAGGGTGGGATCTTCTATCCGGGGTCTGGGGGAAATCCTTTTGCCTACCCCGGACAAGCAACCGGTCAGTATTCTCTTCTGGAGCTTCATACAGGCGCCTCCGACATCGACGCCACCCCACTCCCCTCCCCCTTTGACCCGGGCTCTGCAAACCCAGCTGCGGGCCAGGTGAGGATAGGTACGGACCCGAATGCTGGGGTTCCGGTAGTTGCTGGTGGGGTCCCAATCTTAGGTGCTACTACATCCGCTACAGGTGGCGGAAACGACAATAATTTTTTCAGATATCGGTTGCCATATCTTGAGGATTACTCTTCAACCTCTGGGATTCGATATACTCCAACAGCGGACAAGCCTAGATATTTTATGAAGCCTGCAGTTTCGGACACCCCCGGAACGAACCTTACTCAGGCAGGTAATTATGATAATCTGACGAAGGATTATTGGTCCATGCAGATGGCCAGGTTCCGACATCGTTTCCTGATGGATAATACAGTCCTCGGGGCTACTGACCCCCGTGAAGATGGAAGTTATCTTCTTCTTCATTTTAAGACTGAAGCAGCTTTTGAGTCTCTTGTCAGAGATGGGACCGCTCCTGCGGATACGGACCTTTACAGTGCAAACATGGCGGATTGGGCGTATGCAGAGGGGCCGACAAACATAGCAGCGGATAATTCAGCTGCTGGAAATCCGATTGCTTCTGGGTACCATTTAATTCGATCTGCGATTTTTGAAGACCCAGGTGTAGTAGGAGCCGTTACCACGAATGAGTTCGACTACGTTCCGGGAACTACTGCGATGATGTGGGTTTCCGGTGTTCGTTATTTTATTGGGCAGGCGGGAGCAAATCCTCCTTTCACAATTACAGACTTGGATTTTGTTCAGAATGGTTTCTGGACCAACAGTTATAGGACGAGTTACCCAGGTAAAACTGGTGATGCCTATCTCGGAAATATGAATCCCGGTGTAGTGAGTGTAGCTACCCTTTCTTTCGGGGAGAACTTGGGTGTTCCCTCACATGCCCTTAGTGGAATTATCTCAGACCCAACTTTTAGGAAGGCTCAGAGATGTGACCTTAGTTTTTGGGAATTGTTTGCACCCAATGCTGCCTTAGACGGCCCCCTGCCTGCGGATCCTTTGTCTTTTAGTTTCACTACTCCTCAGGAATGGGAGTTTTTGGGGGATATCAATACTCCTTCCTTTAGTCAGGAAGCACAGCCGGTTATGTGTCTGCGTAGACCTTTGGGGCATGCGTTAGTCGGAACCGCAGTTACGATGACCCCCATTCCATCTGCGGACGGAAATAAGATACTGTTTAATTCTACTCAGGTTGTGAATATCGGGGATACTGATTACGGGAACGTTACCTCAGGTGGTTTGACGGGAGCCGGGATCGCTCTGGCCTCCACAGAGTCCGACACAAAAGATGTCGATGAAAGATTCCTTGATGAGATTTACCGGTATTCAGAGCGGTGGGATTCGGGAATTCCCTCTTACACTCAGTTAAGAGGTCCTGGTCTTCCCGGGGCTCCTGCAACATTGGATCTTCCGGTCAGAGCCGGTAATGCAGTAGCTCCTTGGGATGCGGCTTCCTGGGTACAGTTGGGGTATCATTTAACTGACATCTCCAGTGCTTCGGGAAATGAAGCGCAGGTAGCAGGACTTCCTTTCCGGTCACCTGATTTCAACAGTCTTCTGACACCGGTTAAGTATCCTTTCCCTTGGTCCGGGATGCTTTATTATCCTCAAGAAGATTACACGACTGGATATCGTCCTGACCTTGCAACGGATGGTGTGACTCAGTTTGACTATTCGGGACTGGCAGGTGATCGAACTTACGTTCGTGCTTTTGATGCGGCATTTAGTCGTAGTGGAAACCCGACCACACCTGAAGGTCAACCGTTTTTCTCCCTTCGAGTTCGAGGGTTGGAAATGTCGGACTTTGCTTATGCAGGGCCCGGCCCGGGTAGTAATGCCATTGCAGTTTTGGTGAAAATTCCAGGTTTGACCTCCTGGATGGATGTTGGAAGAAATGACGGGGCAGGCCCAAGCAAGCAGGACCCATTCAATGATGGGGCTGGTTGTAAAGTTGTAGGCCCGGAAACTTTTAACAGTCACAACACAGAAGACCGAGTCGTTTACTGTGAGGTGAAAATAAATGTTGGTCCTTCTGCTAACCTTTTCAAGAATAGCCTCAATGAGGTTCCTATACTTGTTAAGGTTATTATTAAGGACACTGCTCAAGGAAGGGCTCTTAATTTTGCTCAAGGTTCTTACAGTGATGACACCTTGAATCAAAGAGCCCTTGTCGGTCTCGAAATAGTACGACCAGCCTTCTAGTGACTCTTTTTTGGTTGTCGGAGAAGAAAGAATGTCCCAATCGGATGACCTTCAGAAACTGATCAAAGCCCTCGAGAAAAAGGCCCACACTTCAGAGAACCTGGATCCTTGGCAGGAACTGCTAAGTCGAGGTCAATCTGTTGCTGCCTCTAAATCTTCCCAAGCTGCGGAGGCTTTGCAGGGTTTCGTTGGCTCCTGGATATCGGCCCAGGGGATTGATCCGTTCGTTAAAGTTTCGGGTACTGCAGACAAAGCTCAGGGAGATATCCCAACCACTTTGGTGCAGAGCCGACTTGGGCGTCCAGGTCTCCCAGAAATTAATTTTGTCCCGTATAGTCACAGGACAAATCGAGAAGGGTCGAAGGGGCCTTCCCTCTTAGGACATCCAATTTCTTTCAGTATAGTTGGACCTACGCTCAAGGATCCGTCTTGTACGTGGCAGTGGTGGGTTACGGATAATTCGGCGATTCCAGGGGTTGGGGACCGACTCCGGTTGGATTTCAATAATGTTTTTGGAGTTCCTTTTGGTTCTTCAGATATTGAGGACCTCTATAATATCTCTAGCGTACCAGAGGAAG
>Ga0114918_10002373_pt1 | contig 16897 bp, 12 predicted proteins | sample LantaG_FD_87015 | JGI IMG/M metagenome (GOLD analysis project Ga0114918, IMG submission 87015) | Deep subsurface microbial communities from Baltic Sea to uncover new lineages of life (NeLLi) - Landsort_02402 metaG | ecosystem: Environmental > Aquatic > Marine > Oceanic > Sediment | place... | reverse complement strand
TGGGGAAGGAGGGGCTCCCATTACAAAAAGGGGGGCACACACACGGGCGCGCGCGCGTCACGGCCGGCATCCATCCATCGGGCTTTCTTTAAAACAGGGAAAAGGGGAGTCAACTTGACCAAGCAAAGCAACCAAGCATTCAGTAGGGGGTAGGCGAGAAGCAAGAGGGGAGGGGCGCGGGGACGGGGAGGAGAGGGGGAGCCTGCGGCCAAGCCCTCCTCCTCTCAATTCGGGGGGATAGGTACAGTGGGGAGGGGGGAAAGCACAGGGGGGTTGACAAAAGCGGTGGGGGTGGGGGGCAGGGAGAGCGGGAGGGGCGCACACGCGGCAAAACAGCCCAGTCCAGACCCTGGGAGCGCAGCCCCGCATGGGTGGGGGGTGGTGTCGGGCGTTTGCTGCGCGCGCGCGCCTCCCTCCCCTCCCCCTCTAGGAGCGGGGACGGGGCGGGCCGGGAGTTTTTTTTCGTATTTATCATTTCATTTGTAGTGTGAAGAAGAAGCATGTTCCCTTGTTTGCCTTCAGCGCCGCCAGATCTCCCGGCACATGTAGAGCTGGTCCGTGGAGAGCAGGCCATCAGTGGAGGCTGAGGCGGCGGGCGCGGCACCCGGCCCGCCCTCGCCCGGCCACAGTGTGCGCACCGCTTCCGCTGCAGACGCGGGGCGGGCGGCAGGCGGCATGCCCCCGTCGCCCTCCCCGCCGCCGCCCGACAGCCATCCGCCCAGGCCGGGCGGGGCGGTGCCGGCGCACGCGGAGGTGGACGAGCCCCCACTGCCGTCCGCGGAGGCCAGGGCGGCCCGGCCCAGGGCAGAGACCAGGGCGGCCACGGCCGCGTCTCCAGGGGGGTGCTGCTGCTGGTGAGGCTCCTCCGGCACGCCTCCGGCCCCACCCACCGCCGCGGCCGCGGCCGCCGCCGCGGTGCGGGCCGCCACCGCGGCCGCCACCTGGGCGTCAAAGCCGGCCGCCGCGGCGGCCAGGCCCGCGGCCGCGGCGGAGTGCAGGGCAGAGGGCGCGGGTGCACCCGCACCCCCGCCTCCGCCGCCCCCAGCCCCGGCCGCGCGCGCGGCCGCAACCGCGGCCGCGAGGGCGGGGTCGTGCGAGTAGCGGCACCCGGCCCCGCGCGCGCACCGTCCCCGCGTGAAGTCGAAGCAGACCTCGGTGTGCTGGGGCGCGGCGGCGTGCCCGGCGGCGGACGACGACCGGGGCACAAAGGAGGGCGCGGACGGATTGTAAAAGGGCGTCCCGGCCGAGGCGGCGGACCCCGGGGTGGCTGTGCCGCCCGCCACTGCCGCCGCCGCCGCCGCAGACGCGGCCGCGCCCGCCGCCAGGGCGGACGCAATGTCGTGGGAATACCGGCAGTCGGGCCCCCGCGCGCAGGCGCCGCGCAGGAAGTCGTAGCAGACGGGCGCGCCCGGGCGGGCGGCGGAGGTGGAGGGTTGAGGCGGCGGCGGCGGGAGGGTGGCAGCACCCCCCACGGCGGACGTGGGGCCTGCCCCCAGCCCGCCCGGCAGCGCGCCCGGCACGGACGGCGGCGCGCCCGCCGCCGCCGCCGCCGCCGCCGCCGCCGCCGCGGTAGCCGCCAAAGCCCCCAGGTCGTGGCTGAACCGGCATAGCAGGCCCCGCCGGCACGCGCCCCTCAGGAAGTCGAAGCACACCCCACGCTCCGTGTTTGCGTTGACCCGCGCGATGGTCGCCACGTCATGACTGTACCGGCACGCCCCGCCCCGCCCGCACAGGCCTTTGATGAAGTCGAAGCAGATCTGGGACTTGGCATCTAAAGAAGACGACAGCGGGGTCTGCTGGGAGGAGGAGGCCGAGGGCGGGGCGGCGCCGGCCGCGTCGACTGGGCGGGGGGCGCCGAGGTGGTGGGGGTGGAAGTGGGCCTGCGTGCCCGCAAAGGGGCGGGCCGCACCGCCGGCGCTGCCGCCGCCGTAGAAGCCGGCCGACAGGGGACGGCCCGCGGAGTAGTGGGCGAAGCCGTGGTCGGCAGCGGTGGCAGGGGGCATGGGGAAGGGGGCGTACGGTGTGGGCGGCGCCTTGGCGGGCGGGGCCACCTGGGGGGGGGAGGTGGTGAGCGCGCGGGAGGGGGGGGTTTAAACGGCGCCCGCGCTCCCATCTGCCCCTCGCTTCGCGCGTGAGAGCGTGGAGCAGCACACCCCTCCTTCCTCTCCGTCCCGCTCACCTGGGCAATCGCGCCGGAAACGGCCCAGGCCGCCGGCGCGGCCGGGGCCGGGTCCGCGTTCTCCTTGTCCATGCGCGTCGTGTGCGGCGGGAGGAAAGGAATAGAGTTACGCTCGAAAAAAAGAAGGCCAATGCGAAGGGCGTGTGCCAGGGAGGCTGGTTGACGCCGAGGGCTGACCAGGGAGCGGGCGGCGGGTAAGGCCAGGTGTGGTGCGGCGTGCCCCGGGTGGGGGGGTGGGCGTGTGAAGCGGCCGCGCGGGCTGTGCGGCGAGCAGGGAAGGCTCTCCGCGCACGGGCGAACAGCGTCTGCCCGCCCCAGCTCGCGCGGCGCGTCCCCTCTCACTCCTCTCGCTCTCGGCTGGCGCGGCCCCGCATGCCGCCCCCCACTACCCTCGTCGTCCACCTTCTCCCCTCCTCCCACGCCTCCGCCGGCTCCGCCCGCCTCACCACACCCGCCTCTTTACTAGACGCGATCAAGGGCAGCGTCGGTGGAGGCTTGCTAGTCGAGGTCTGCGAGCGCAGCAGGCCAGACGACGGCGCGGCGGCTTCAACAGGTGCGAGTGCGCAGAGTGGGCGGGTGCCCTCTGCCCGCCGCCCGCCTGTCCATCCAACCACGACGGCCGCCTAGTGCGGTCAATGGAGAAGGCACCAGGCCTTATACGGAAAACCCTAAGGCCTGGCCAATCCACAACAAAGCCCCGCGCCAGTCGCTGACGCTGCTCTCCGTGCGCACTCGCCCTCTCCTCACAGGCCCCCGCCCGCCGCCCCTCACCTGGACCTTCCTCGCCTGGGGCTCCGTCCACCCGGAGCAGCCCAGCCAGGTGTCGGAGGCGCCGCCCCCGCCCCCGCCGTCCCTCCTGGACGCCCGCATCCTGGTGGGCGCGTCCACCGCGCCGCCGCTGGCCGACCTGGCGGCCCTCGCCGCGTCCGACGGCCTGGCCCTGGTCTCCCTCGCCCCGCTCCCGCCCCGCCTGCCGGCCGCGCGGGCCGTCCGCCTGGCCGCCGCCCCCGGCGGGACCCGCCTGGCCCCGCCCGCCCTGCGCGCCGCTCTACACGGCTTGCTCGTACAGCCGGGCGCGGGGCTGCTGGTGGGCGGCGTGGTCCGCCTGACCGTGGAGAGCGTGGACGGAGACGGGCAGACTACCACCCCAGCCCGCGTCGGGAGAGGCACGGCCCTCCTCCAGCCCGGCGACCCGGACCCGCCCCTCCGACCGCCCAGCCCCCGGCCGACCACCTCCGATGGGAGAGCTGGAGGACGCGGTGGCGGCCAGCGGCGGCGGCGGCGGTGAGGAGGCCGCCCTAGCCTCCCAGCTGGGCGGGCTGGGGCTCGGGGATGGAGGCGGGCCGCCCGCCGCCCCCGTGCCTCCCCCCCCCCAACCCCTCGCCGGCTGCGCCCACCTAATGACCGCCCTGGCGGAGACCATCGCCTGGCCACACATGCACGCAGATAAAGCGTCCCGGCTGGGCCTCGCCTGGCCGCGCGGCCTGCTCATCCACGGCCCGCCCGGCACGGGGAAGAGCGCGGCCGTGCGCGCGGCTGCGGCCGCCCACGGCGCGCTGCTCCTCACCATCACCCCGGGCTCCGTCTTCGGGCCCTTCGTCGGCGACTCGGAGCGCCGCCTGCGGCGGGTGTGGGCCAGAGCAGCCGCCGCGGCGGCTGCCGCCCCGGGCCGGCCCGTCGTCATCCTGCTGGACGACGCCCACGCCCTGGCGCCGGCCCGGTCAGCAGCCGGCGCGCATGAGGGGCGCGTCGTGGCCACGCTGCTGACGCTGCTTGACGGGGCGGCGGCGGGGGGCGGGGGTGCGGCGGGCACCATCGCTCCCGCCGTCATCGCCACGACCGCCCGCCCGGCCGCCTTAGACCCGGCCCTGCGCCGGGCTGGGCGCCTGGACAGGGAGGTGGCCGTCCCCCTGTCGGCCGCGCCCGCGCGCGCCGCCATCCTCGCCCTCCACGCGTCCCGCCTGCCGCTGGCGGCGGACGTCGACCTGGCCGCCATCGCCACCGGGGCGCGCGGCCTGTCGGGCGCTGACCTGGCGGCGGTGGCGCGCGAGGCGGCCCGGGCTGCCCTGACGTCCGCGGCAGCGGCGGCGACGGCGGAGGGTGGAGCCAACCCGGCCACCGCCCGCCCGGTGTCCGCGGCAGACTTCAAGGCCGCCCTTGCCACAGTGGGCGCGTCCGCGACGCGCGGCCTCCGCCCCCTGGAGCTGCCGCCCGCGGCCTGGACCGACGTGGGCGGCTTGGAGGCCGTCAAGGAGCGCCTCACCGCCCTCGTTGCCTGGCCCATCACTCGCGCACCCGCCTTCGCCCGCCTGGGGCTGAGCCCGCCTCGGGGCGTGCTCCTGTACGGCCCGCCGGGGTGCTCCAAGACGACCCTAGCCCGGGCGGCCGCTACCGCGGCGGGTGCACCCCTGCACGCCCTGTCGGGCGCGGCCCTTTTTTCGGCCTACCTAGGAGAGGGCGAGGCCACCCTGCGGGCCGCATTTGCCGCCGCGCGCGCGGCCGCGCCTGCGATCGTGTTCTTGGACGAGGTCGACGCCCTGGGCGGGCGCCGGTCGGGCGGGGCGGGAAGCTCCGGCGCGGGCGACCCGGGCGCCCGCATGCTGGCGGCCCTGCTGGCCGAGCTGGACGGGCTGGAGGCCGGGCCGCCGGGGTCCCTGCTCGTCCTGGCCGCGACCAACCGGCCGCACGCGCTGGACGCGGCCCTGCTGCGCCCGGGGAGGCTGGACGCGCACGTCTACGTCCCGCCGCCGGATGCGGCAGGGAGAGCGGCGGCACTGGCCGTCCACACGCGGGGCATGCCGCTGGCCCGCGACGTCGACTTGGAGGGGCTGGGCCGGGGCCTTCCTGACGGGCTCACAGGCGCCGAGGTGGCCGCGGTCGCGCGGGAGGCCGCCCTGGCCGCCGCCCGGGAGGGTGCTTTGCAGGTCCAGGCGTCGCACTTTGCCGCCGCCGCGGCGGCGGCCCGCCCGGGCGTGGAGGCGGCGGAGTTGGCGGCCTTTGAGGCGTGGGGGCGGCGGCGATGAGGTTGAAGAAATGGGAACACGGGAAAAGTCTCATCACACACACGCCTCTCTCGACCATCACCCCTGTGGCCGCCGTGTGCACTCTTCACGCGGCGGCGGCTGGAGGCGCGCCGGCCAGCCCTGTCCTCGCCAGCGCCCGCCCCACCAGCGCCTTGCCCGCCTCACTGGTCCGCTGGAACGCCATGCCCTTGGCACCTCCCGGGTCGGGAGCGTACCCACAGCGCTCGTACCAGCCCACCACGCCGGGCTCTGCGTAGAGCGTCACGGTCGGGATGCCGTCGCCGTGCACCACGCCCGCCGTCAGGCGCTCCACCAGGGCCCGCCCCAGCCCGCCCCGCTGCCAGGCGGGCGAGACGGCGACGTCCCAGACCGTGGCGGCGAGGGCGCCGTCCGAGGTGGTGCGGGCAAAGCCCAGGAGCTGGCCCGCCCGCGCCCAGCGGGTGCCCTTTGTGCAGCGCACCCACAGGACGCGGTGGGAGTGCGCCAGGGCTGCGCCCAGGCGGGCCGGCTCCCGCCGGGGGAAGCCCACCTTCTCAAACAGGTCGTTCAGGTCGGCCAGGTCCAGGCCGTCGGACCCCCACACAAACTCCAGGCCGTCCGCGGCAAAGGCCGCGTCGGAGCGGGTGAGAGGGGGAGGGGGGGCAGGGGGGGATGATGATGGCGAGAGCTCCGCCCCGCCGCTGAGGATGGCGGGCGTCACGCCGTCGGCGGCGGCTGCCACGCGTGTACCTCGGCGCAGGGGGCGCACGGGGACCAGGCCGACGTAGCGCATGAAGGGCTTGGGTGGTGGCGGCGGGCGGCTCTTCAGAGCGGCCGCGGCTGGACACAAGGCGGCAGCGGCGGCAGCGGCAGCGGCGGGTCGGGCGGCCCCGCATGCCCGCTCGCTCGTCGACGCGCCGCCGCTGGCGCTGCGCCGGCCCGCTGCCGCCCCGTGCACGGCAGGTGGATGCTGCGCCTCCCGGCCGGGAGCCCACCCGCGCACCGGGCGGACGGGCTTGGCCAGGAGGGGCGTGGAGAGGGAGACCATTTTGAGGGTGTGTCTAACGAACGGAGAACACGTGCTCGCCTCTCTCACACTTTGTTGTATGGCCGCCGCCCCGCCGCCCGCCTCGCCCTCCATGCGCGTCGCCGTCGTCGGGGCGGGCGCCGCCGGCTCCGCCGCCGCCCGCCGCCTGGCCATGCTGGGCGCGCACGTGACCCTGTTCGACCAGGCGGAGGGTGGGCCGGGCGGGCGGGCGAGCGCGCGCCCAATCGGACGGGCCACCCTGGCCGCCCTGGCCGACCACGGCGCCCAGTTCCTCCGGGACGACGGGGCCTGCCCGGCGCTGACGGGGCTGCTGGCCTCCCTGGCCGAGGCGGGGCACGCCGCCCCCTGGACGGCCGGCCGGTTTGGCCGGGTGCGCGTGGGTGCCGGCGGCGACGGCGGCGGGTTCTCTCCAGGCGGGTCGCGGCCCGCCTCGTCCTCCTCCTTCTTCGGCCTCACAACCGCTGGCGCCGGCGGCAGCGCCCCGCCCTCGACTCTCTGGGTGGGCACCCCGCACGCGGACGGCCTGGCCAAGGGCCTGGCCGCCCACGAGCGGGTCACCCCGGCCTGGGGCGCCCGCGTGGCGGGGCTGGAGGCGCGGGCAGACGGGCGGTGGGGCCTGCGCCTGGCGAGTGAGGGGGAGAGGGGGGCGCCTGCGCCATCCGCGGCCGCCGCCTTCGATGGTGTCATCCTGGCGGACGCGTCCATGGGGCGACCCGCCGCGCCCGGCCGTGTCACGGTCAGCGGCGCCGGTCCCGCCGCCGACGCCGCGGCCGACCTCCTGTCCCGCGTCGGGCGTGCGACAGCACGCACCCCGCTCTTCTCCGTGTGCGCCCTCCTGCCGTGCCCCTACCCCGCCGCGCCCTTCGACGCGGCGGACGTGGAGGGCGATTCGGCCGTCGCGTTCCTGGTCCGCGATTCAGCCAAGCCGGGCCGCCCGACCGTCCTGGGCGGGGGGGAGACGTGGGTGGCCATCTCCACCCCCGCCACGGCGGGGCGCTTGCTTGCCGCCGCGCCCCTGTCCGGCGGCCGACCGCCGGCCGCCGCCCTGACCGCCGCTGCGGAGGAGCTGTGGGCGGCGGCGGAGGAGGCACTAGTGGCGGCCGCCGGCCCGGGCGCGCCCCGGCCGCCGCCGCCCCTCGCCCTGCGCGCCCAGCGGTGGGGGGCGGGGTTGGAAGGCGGCGCCTGGACAGATGAGGACAGCGGCGGCGGCGGCGGCGCCTCCTCCCTCCCGCGGTGCGCCGTGGACCGGCGCGCGCCGGGCCTGGCCCTGTGTGGCGACCTGTTCCACGGCGGGGAGGGCGCCAGCCTGGCGGCGGCGGTGCGGAGCGGGCTGGCCGCGGCGGAGGCGGTGGGTGGGGGAGGGGCGTGGGGGGGGGAGGGGGCCTGAAGCCTGTTGATTGAGTCGGCCTCCACCCAGCCGCGGGGCGGCGGGGGTCGCACTGCCACCACCCGGCATGGCGCTATGCTCGCTCGCTCCCTCTTCCTGTGTGCGCAGTGTGTGACTCGCCCCTCGTGCGAGGCATCTCTGGCTCTCCCCTTTTGGGCTGAAGGCCTTCCTCCTCTCTAACACACACACACACACACACACACACACACACACACACACACTCAGTTCTCCCCACGCTCACCCCCGGCTCGCGACGGCCGCCACCACCGCGCGTGCCACCGCCGCGCTCGCCCGCGAGCACAGGGCGGACCAGGGCAGGGGCGCCACCCCGGCCAGGCCCCGCGCCAGCGCCGCCGAACCCCCCGCCTTCCCCCACGCCGCCCGGCCGTGCGGCTGGGAGAGCCACCAGGTGACCGGCCAGGGCGAGGCCGCGGGGCCCAGGCGCAACACGGGCGTCCCCCACCACCGCAGCGCCAGGGCCAGGCCGGCCACGGTCTTGACCATGGCCGCCCGCTTGAGGTGAGGGTGCGCCCGCACGCCCGCCGCCTCCGCCTCCGCCCGCTCCGCCTCCCGCTCGAACGCCAGGGCCCGGCGCTCGTGCTTGGCTGACGCGGCAAAGGTGGCGGGCGAGGCGGCGGCTTTCGCGTCGGCCCGCGCGGCGGCCGCGGCCCGCCGGGCGCGGGACGCGTGGGAGCAGGCGCGGGTGGCGGGCACCTGGACCAGGAGGGCGGCGGCCAGGTCGAGCAGGAGGTAGAGGGCCAGCAGGAGGACGGGCTCCCAGGCGGAGGAGGGCATGAGAGGAGAGGGAGAAGGTTGGGGAGGGGCAGCGGCGACGCACGGGCGGGGGAAGAGAAAGAGGCGCGCTGCGCTCCTGTGTGCTGTGTCAGGGCAGGTGTGTGGCTTTTCACCGCCGCCCCGTCGGTATATGGAGACCCTGTGCGGGGCTTGGTGGTGTCGCTTTTTTGCGAGGGGCCACGGGCGCGGGGCCGGCACTGCACGCAAAGAGAGAAAAAACAGCGCAGTGATTATTGTTCTTGCGCGCTCGCCCTCCTCTACCATTCCTCTATATTCGGCGCCACGCACAACCCAAAATGGACGCCCCGCCCCCCCAGCCGACCGGCCAGGCCACCTTCACGGCGGTCGCCCTGGAACACGCTGTCCGGGCGTGCCCCTTCCTCCACGCGGTCGCGCTCCAGGACGGCCCCGAAGCCGCCCGCCGCATCGCGACGCAGCCCGCCCGCCCAGGCGCGGCCTGCCCGGCCCGCCCGCCCGTGGCGGGCGAGCCCGCCACACCCGGCCTGCTGGCGGCCACGTACCGGGCCTTTCATGTGGGGCCGGCCGCGGTGGTGCCCCTGGCCGGCCCGGCCCGGCCGGCCTGCCCCTTTGCGGCCGCCGCCGCCGGCACGGGCGTGGCCGTGCGGCTTCCGCCGGCCGCCCGGGCGGAGGGCGAGCGCGCGGCTTCGACCTTCAGCCTGGAGCCGCGTGCGGCCGCCCCTGTCCGGCCCGGCGGCTGCCCCTCCCATGCTGTGGCGGGCGGCGGCGGCGCAGTGGCGGGTGGCGATCTGTTGGGGGAGTCGTCGCCCGGCGCCCCTGCGACGGCGCGCGCGCTCGTCGCCGGCAATGGTGCCCTGACGCCGCGCCCTCGTCCTCTCCCCCTGTCCGCCGCGCCCTTCGCGTCCATGTCCCTGCCCTTTGGCGGCCTGGTGAGTTGCATGACTGCAGCGGGGAAATGGGAGGGAGAGCGCTGCTCGGGCCTCAGCGCGTGGAATGCGCTGTCCCCCAGCGCGTGCGTGTTGCTCTCCTCCGTCCGCGCGCGCGCCTTCCTCCCTCAACCACCACCGCGCGCCGCCCTCCTCCACACCCTCTCTCCTCTCCTCTCCACCACCACAGCCCGACCCCGCCGACTTCATCCGGCGCCACCGCCTGCGGCTCAAGCAGCAGGCGCAGCAGGCGGCCAAAAAGAAGGCGGACCCGCCCCGCCCCCGCCCGCCCGCCGCGTCGTCGGGCGGGGGTGGCAGCGTGCGCACGGCCGCGCCCGCCGCCACCCCGCCCCAACCCCCGCCCGGCCCGCCCCCGCTCCTGCCGCGCAAGCCCCGGTCCGGCGGCCCACCCCGCCCGCACGCCGCCACGACGGCCGGCAGCGCGCCTGCCTCCGCCGCCGCCGCCGCCGCCGGAGCGAGCGGCTGCCCGCTCCGCTCCCTGCCCGTCCTGGGCGCGCTCATCCCGCTGGCGGCCAATGGGGTCGACCTCGCCTGCCCCCCCGCCATCCTGGCCCTGCGGTCCGCCGTCGCCCGCCTGCCCGCCGTCCGCGCCCTGCGCCCCCGCCCGCTCCTGACGCGCGGCCTGGCCGTCACCGCGGTCGGCGCGGCCGCGGCCGCCCCCTTCGGCGCGTGGCGGGTGCACCTGAGGAAGTTCTCGCCCGGCTGGTTCCTCGCCGTCCACGCGACCGTGCCCTTCGTGGCCGCCCTGCGCCAGGCGACGGCCATGCCGCGCTGGGCGCTGGTGCTGACCATTGCCGGCTCCGTGGCGGGCCAGCTGGCGGGCGCCGCGCTGGAGCGGGCCCGGCTGGAGGCGGCGGCCGCGGCGGCCGAGGCGGAGGCGGCGGAGGAGGCAGAAGCGGCGCGCGCTGCCGCCGCCGCGCGGAGGCGGGGCCGCCGCCTGCCGGCGCTGCCGTCGCTGCCGCGGTGGCGGAGTGGTGGGTGCGGGGATGGGGCGGCCGCGGCCCACCTGGCGCGGTCGGCGACGGCGGTGGTGGTAGCGTGAGAGAGAGGGGGGGGAGAGGGCGAGAGAGGCACTCTCGAGAAAGAGAGGGGGGCCTGAGGGTCCACAGCGCGGCCTAGCGCGCTCCCCCCTCCCCTCCCCTCTTTTGAATCCGTGTGTGCGTGTGTGCGTCTCAGAGACTCCTGTTATAATGGCCTTGCCCCCCTGGCCTGTGTGTGTAAAGTCCGTCCGGGTGATATGCGTTGTTCTCATGTTTCTTCTAACACGTCCTCCTCCTCTCGCCTCCTCATTCCGCGGGCGCCTTGAGCACCACCCGCGGCGCCCTGCCCTCCCCGCCCCGCACCAGCCTGTAGGAAAAAGGCAGGTCCTCCCCGCGCCGCCACAGGTGGGCCCGGGCCGCCGCCAGGGACAGGTCGTGCGGGGCGGCGTAGCCGGCCAGGGTGATCTCCAGGCGGGCGGGCGGCGGGGACCCGGCCGCCGCGGCCGCCGCGTCCTCCGCCACCACCGCCGCGTCGGCGGCCGCTTGCCTCTCTTCATCCCAGAAGCAGGGCAGGAGGGCCACCTCCATGCCCGCCGTCTCCGCCAGCTTGGACGCCGCGTACGTGGCTACCTTGCGCAGCGGCAGGACGCGCGGGGCGGACAGGCGGGTGGTGGGCAGGGCGGGGAGGCCGGACCCGGGGGCGGGGTGGAGGAGAAACGCGACCTTGGCGTCCTTCCCGCCTCCACCCCGCTCCCCGGCCAGGCGCCCCCTCAGCACCGCGTCCGCCGCCCAGGCCGGGACGAGGGCTGGGCAGGGTTCGCCGCCCGTCAGGCCCGCCACGGTCGCCACCCAGGGCAGGCCGGCCGGGTCGCCGCCCTCGCCGATGAGGAGGGCGGACGGGATGGAGGGGGAGGGAGCGCCGCACTCCGCGCCCGGAAGCCGGAAGAAGAGCGGGGCGGGCGGGGGCGGGGACGGGGGCGGGGGCGGGGGCGGCTGCGCGTCCTCCTCGCCGCCGGACTCTTCCCCCGCATGTGCCATTTTCCTCTGCCCAGCCGCCCACCGGCTCAGGGCGGCCCGCAACAGCTCCTGCCCCGCGTTCACCTTCAGGTCGTCCGGGGCCGCCGCCACTGCCACTGCCCCACCAGGCGCGGCCCACCCCAGGTCCGCGGCGTACAGCTCGGCCGAGAAGCAGCCCGGCGGGGCCAGGACCAAGGCGAGCCGGCCGGAGGAGGCGTCCGCGGTAAACCAGGGCGGGACGGAGGCGGGCGACCAGCGGGCCCGCGCGGCGGCGGACAGGGCGATGCCGGGAGGGGAGCCGGGCGGCGCGCGCACCGCGACGACCGCGCCCGCGCACACGTCCCACTCTTCCACCGCCCCGTCCAGGCTCTGGGTGAGGACGTGGCGGCGGTCGGGCAGGACGGTGGCGGCGATGATGGGCGAGCCGGCGCCGGGGGCGACGGCGGCGGGGTTCGCGGACGCGGGCGGCGGCGCGGTGCGAGGAGGGGGAGGAGGATGGATGGGAGCGGCGCCGCCGGTCCCGCCGCAGCCCTCCTCCGAAAACGTCTGCCGCGCCCGCACCAGGGGCGAGGCGGAGACGGGGAAGGCGCCGCCCGGGGGCAGGAGAGCAGGCCGCCCCCCGCCCGCAGCCGCGGCCGCGGCGGCGGCGGCCGCAGAGGGCGAGGACACGCACTCGCCTGTGGCGCGAGCGCCCGCGTCGGCCACCGCCGGCACCGCCCACCCCTCCACGCCCGCCGCCCGCTCCCGCCCCACCCACACCACCCCGGCCCGGCCGTCCAGGGCCAGGGCGGTGACGGGCTCGGCCCCCTCGCACACCAGGGCCGCGGACCGGGCGCGGGCGTCGACAGCGTAGACCCGCCCGTCCCGGCCGCCGGAGAGGAAGGCGTCGCCCCACCCGCCCGACGCGCGCGCGGGTGGGGTGGGGGTGGGGGGCGATGAGAACGGGCCGTCCCCGCCTTCCGGCGGCACCGCGACCGCCTACACCGAGTCCGTGTGCACGGCCAGGGTGGCGATGCAGCGGCGGGTACCGACGTCCCACAGGCGCAGCGTGGCGTCGGAGCCGCCCGACAGGGCGCGACGGCCGTCGGGGGAGAGGGCGACCGACCGCACGACGGCGCCCGGGGCGTGGCCGCGGAGGGCGGCCGTCGGCGCGCCCGTGCGGGCGTCCGCCAGGCGCAGGGCTCCCGAGGGGGCTCCCGCGGCGATGAGCGTGCCGCTGCCGTCCATGGCCAGGGCGTAGACCGAGTCCCGGGCGGCGGCGGCGGGCGTGACGGGCGGCGTCCAGGGGAGGGTCGGGGAGGAGGGGAGGGTGGTGGACGGCTGGTCGCTCCCCTCACCCATCCCCACCCTGCTCACCGCCGCATTCGCCGCTCCGCTCACGTCCCAGACCAGGACCTGGGCGCCCAGGCCGGCGGAGGCAAGGCGCCCCGGCGCGCCGCCCGGCGCCGCGGCCAGGCAGGTGACGTAGTCGGCGTGGCCCGCGAGCGTGGCGACGAGGGCTCCTGCTTTTTTATGAGGAGCGGCGGCGGCGGCGGAGGTCGAGGCGGGCGCGCCGCCGATGCCCGCTGACTCCTCTTCATCTCCTCCTCCGCCCGCCTCGCTCCGCCACAGTTTGATCGTCCGGTCCGAGCTGGCAGAGGCGACCAGCCCCGGCGCGGGCGCCGCCAGGGCGTTGACCCAGCCGCCGTGGCCGCGCCAGCAGGCGGTGGGGCTGATGGAGACGGACGGAAAACGCGACGCCGCGTCCGGCGCGGTCGTCGCATTGGCTTCTACCGCCCACCGCCGCACGGTCGCGTCCCGGCTGCCGGAGAACAGGGCGGTCGCCGGGCTGCCTGCACCCGCATCATGACCCGCCAGCAGCAGCAGGGCACCCACGCCGCCCGTGTGGCCGTGCGTGGCGCCGTCCGCCGGCTGGCGGAGGACGACGGACAGTTGGCGCTCGCGGGTCAGGGGGGGCGGGGTGGGGTAGGGGCGGGTCACTGGGGCGGGAGAGGGGTTCATGGCGTGGACGTTCAACGCACCAGCCGGACTGCGCAACGGACCCGCCAAAGTGCGTGCGTGGGCGCGGGGGCCCGCCGAGGAACAAAAAAGTGGAAAGAGGCCCCGCGCGGGCACAGTCTTCCTCCTGCACTCGCGCTTTCCGCCGCGCTCGCGCTTCTCAATTCTACCCGCGCGCCGCGGCCCCTCGTGATGCCCTTCCAGGTAGGTCGCCTTCCCCCCTCGTCGTAATCCACACCTCATCCGCTCAGCCATAGTGAAATTAGTTGGCGCGCGAGGCATCCAGGGCGCGGCAGCGCTGTTGGAGGAAACCCACCCGAACGCACGCTCGAGACTCTCACACGCGCTCTCTGGCCACCCTCTCATCTCCAGGCGGCCCGACCCCGCACTGCGGCCACCCTCCTCCGCCCCGCGCCCGCCCGCCCCTCCCCTCGCACCGGTGTCGCCGCGACGGCCGCCCCGACCCCGCAACCCGCGCCCGCCGACAACGGCCCCGGCACCGCCCCGGCCCGCGAGCCGGCTCCAGACTCGCTCACCTTTCGCCCGGCCGTCATTTCCTTCCCGGACCGGGAGACCGCCACCGCCACCCAGCTCTCCCCCTCCCAGCTCGCCTTCCTGGCTCGCAAGTCGGCCTACTTAGCCGGCACGGGCCCCCTGTTCCCGCCCGAGTCCACATGCCCGGCCTGCGGCGGGTTCGGCTCGCACGTGTGTAAAGGGTGCGGCGGGGAGTGCGTGAACCCGGAGGGCTTCGTCCCGCCGCGAGGGCTGGTCCTGGAGGACGCGCGCCAGTTCAATGGGCGGGTGGATGTGACCACCTTCCTCATGCCAGGTGGCCTCTGCTTTTACTGTTCGGGAAAAGGCACGGGCGCGTGCGTGGCGTGCGAGGGAACCGGGTTTGCCGGTGGGCGGATGGAAATGTTTACGGGGGACTGATGTTGTCGTGATAGAGCGCGCCCGTGTGATGGTGATTTTGTGATTTTGTGATTTTTGGATCCATCCATTTCATTTCACTCTCTCTCTCTCATCATCTCATCACGCCCCTCCTCCCCGCTCCTTCTGCGCCAGCGCCACCGCGACCGCCGTTCCAAAAGCAGCGTTGTTTTTAACCAACGCAATGTTGGCGGCCAGGCTGGCCCCTCCCGTCGCTTTCGCCAGGGCGGCGAGGATGAAGGGCGTCGCGGCCGCCCCCGTCGCGCCCGCCGCGTCTGCCGCCGCCAGCGCCCCGGCCGTGGCAGCTTCGGCTGCCGCCGCCGCGGCCTCGTGCCCGGGCGGGCAGGGCACGGCCAGGATGACACCTCCGCCCAGCCCGAGGCGCAGGTGGGCGGCAACCAAGGACGCGGCCTCGCCTGGGGAGTCCACCCGGGCGGGCGCGGTGCAGCCCGAGGAGCGAGTGAAAAAAGCGGGCACCTGGTCCTGCCCCACCGCCACTACCGGCACGCCCCGCGTCTCCAGCGCCTCCAGCGTGCGGGGAATGTCCAGCACGGACTTGGCGCCCGCGCACACGACGGCGATGGGGGTGCGGGCCAGCAGGTCCAGGTCGGCAGAGACGTCTAGGGAGGTCTCCCCTCCCCGGTGCACGCCGCCCAGGCCGCCCGTGACGAACACGCTGATGCCGGCCCGGGACGCCAGGGCGGCGGTGGCGGCCACCGTGGTCGCGCCGTCTCGCCCCGCCGCGATCACCGCCCCTAGATCCCGGGTGGACACTTTACGGACGCCCGCCCCGCCCCGGGCGATGCGTTCCAGCTGAGGGCGAGTCAGGCCGACGGTCGGGACCCCGCCCAGGACGGCCACCGTGGCGGGCACGCCCCCTCCTTTCCGCACCTCCGCCTCCACCGCCAGGGCGGTCTCCAGATTATCCGGCCACGGCATGCCGTGCGCGACGATGGTGGACTCCAGGGCGACGACGGGGCGGGTGCCAGAGCGCAGGGCGGCCGCGATGTCAGGGTGGAGGGCGATCCCTGCGGACGCGGCCGCCAGGGCTGCCTCGCCCGGCGCGGAGGTCGGGGTCACGACGATGACGCCGGATGAGGTGGAGGGCACCGGGGAGGGGCCGAACTGGGCGGCCAGGACGGCCAGGCGGCGCTGGGCCGGCAGCTCCTGGAGAGAGGAAGCGGGCAGCGCCTGGAGAGAGAGCGATAATGTGGGGTGGTCAGGAGGGGGTGCGCACGCGCGTGAGTGTGGTGTGGGTCAGAGAGAGGGGGACGCGCCTAGTGTGCGGCTATGTGTCGATACACACATGCGATCGCAAGTAGGCGCACCTGTGGGTGGCTGTGGGTCATTGTAAAGTGAGCGCGCGAAGGTCCTGGCCGCGCGGCACGGCCGGACAAAGAGAGAGAGAGATTGAGAAGTGAGCGAGCTGCGCTCGCTCTCTTTCCAACCCTCCGCACTTTCCCATTCGGCACTCTCTCTCTCTTCCGGCGAGGCGCCCTCTCCACCCACCATGTCCACCCCCACGGACTGGCTGGACGCCGTCCTGTCCGCCCGTGGCCGGGGCGCCCTGCCGTACCGGGGCGAGTCCAAGTGGGGCGTGCGCCAGCACCTGCTGGACCTGGTGCAGGTGAGGAGAGGAGGGAATGCGAGTCACGCGCGCTCTCTGCCGCGTCCCTTACGGTGCATGACCCCTCGGCCGCGCAGCGCGCGTGCGTCGTGGGTGCGAAGAGGTGTGGGCGTGTGAGCGCCGTGGGGCCGCGGGCCGAGGCGAGAGAAAAGAACAGCACGCGCCGCGCTCACCGATCAATGCCCCGCCCCCCCTTCCTCAACCCGCGCCCCCTCCCTCTGTCTTCTGCTCTCTCTCCATCCACAGGAGTTCCCCACTCTCGTCCTCAAGGTGGACGAGTACACCTACCCCAACGGCAAGTCCCAGCAGTTGCTGTGCGCGGAGGGGACGCTGCCCATGTATTATTTGGTAAACGAGAGAGAGAGAGAAGAGAGAGAGAGAAGGGAGAGAGGGCGGAGGGTTGAGCGTGCTTCTTTTTCCATCCATCCCATCTCCCTCCTCTCACATCTCTCTCTCCGCGCCGCGCTCCTTCCTCTCTCTCTTCCTGTCAGGGCACCAAGTACAACATCCCCATTACGCTGTGGGTGCCCGAAACCTATCCCCGCGCGGCCCCGCTCCTGTACGTGACGCCCACGCCGGACATGGTGGTGAAACCGCGCCACACCTTCGTGGATGGGGCAGGCCTTGTCTCTTCTGCGTACGTCTCCGCCTGGGCGGGTGGGGGCTCCGGGGGCGTGCCGGGCGGCACGTCCAACCTGGTGGACCTATGCCACGACGCGTCCATCCAGTTTGGCAGCGAGCCGCCCCTGTTCGCCAAGCCGCCGGGCTGGAACGAGAGCGGCGGAGGAGGAGGAGGAGGGGGGGCAGGGGCGGCGGCGACCACCGCCGCAGGCCCCGGTGGGTCTGGGTCCGGCGCGGCCACGCCCGCCCGGCCGCCGCCGACCGACGGCGTCTTCCAGGCGTCCAACCCCATCCACTCCTCGCCCCAGGGCGGGCGGCCGAGTGGAGGGGGTGGCGGCATTTGGGGCGGCGCCCTGGCGGCGATGGCGGCGGCGCTCGGGGATGGGG